>ENA-OQJE01000007-OQJE01000007.1-human-gut-metagenome-genome-assembly--contig:-NODE-7-length-49192-cov-3.811943_pt1 | contig 49192 bp, 48 predicted proteins | sample MGYA00242594_ERZ504760 | MGnify/ENA primary metagenome ERZ504760 (study PRJEB26092, sample SAMD00036358) | human gut metagenome | host: Homo sapiens | study: EMG produced TPA metagenomics assembly of the...
TAAATAAAAATGATAGTTGAAATGGGAGGTGCGTTCTTTGAAAAAAATGCAGCTGCGATGGAGCAGCGGCTTAAGGAATGTGCTTTGGACATACATAAACAGATAGTATTTTTACAGGAAAGATTATGTTAGAAAAAATGAAGGTGATTTGTCCGGTGGGGATTTTTGGGAGGGATTATGATATCAATAATGCTTATATAAAAATGTTTGTATAAAAATGTGGTAATCCGATTAAACATATTGTTGTATGCGATGAAAGGACTTGATGATGGAGATTTCGATTATTTTTAAGATAGCAGCACTTGGAATAGTGATTACGGTGCTCGGACAGGTCTTAAAACACAGTGGAAGGGAGGAAATGACTTTCCTGCTTAGTCTGGCCGGGCTTGTTATTGTATTGTTCTGGATTGTGCCATATATAAGTGAGCTGTTTAAGGCAATGCAGGATATGTTTTCTTTGTAATATGTTGAAGATTGGGATAATAGGAATTGCGGCAGTATTTTTTGCAGTGCTTTTAAAGCGTGACAGGCCTGAGCTTTCAATGCTTCTTTCAGTGGCCTGCGGCACTATAATTTTTGCTTTTTGCATTGGAGCGGCTCGGCACGACAATTGAGTTTTTTAAAGGTACTTCTTTCAAAGCTTCCTGTGGAACCGGCATTTTTTGTCACTATGGTAAAGATGCTTGGGATTGCATATATTGCGGAGTTTTCATCCTCAATCTGTAAGGACTGTGGTCATAGCGCAATTGCATCGCAGATAGAGCTTTTTGCGAAGGGAGCAATTGTTGTGATGTCAATTCCGGTGATGTCTTGTCTGATAGAGCTGATTGGAGAGCTGTTTTGATTTGTAAAAAATATATTTTGATAATAATAATATTGGCTGCAGTGTTTTTGCCGCAGTGTTTTGTGTATGCGTCGGATACCGAAATTACAGATAAAATTGAGCAGCAGATGCTTGAAAAAATAGATATGTCAGAGATTGAAAAATATTCAAAGGATTATCTGCCGGACAGACTATCGTTTTCGGATATAGTGGATGCCATTCTGGCAGGAGATCAAAAGGCCGGTGAAAAAATCTGTGAGTATATTTATGAGCTGTTTTTTTATGAGATAGCGGCGGTGAAGCCTGTTATTATAAATGTGCTGTGCTATACGATACTTTTTATGGTGTTTTCAAGGCTTATTTTCTGGCGGCAGGATTATGTATACAATGTAAGCTTTCTGTTTATGTATGCATCGGTCATATCAATGCTTATGGCATCTTTTTTTGTGCTGTCTGATGTGGCAAAGGGCTGTATTGATGTGCTTTTGACTTATCTTACAGCGCTTGTGCCGGCATATGCGACAGTACTTCTTGCGTCCGGAAAAGGATTTTCGGCATCAGGTTTTTACATGCTGGCATTTGTGCTCATTTATGTAGTGGAATGGCTTATAAAGCTAGTGCTCATACCGGGAATTCATCTGTTTCTGGTGCTTGAGGTGCTCAATCACGTATCTAGTGAAAAGAAGCTTGAAAAGCTTGCAGAGTTTATTGAATCAGCAGTTACAAAAATAATGAAGGCATCCATAAAGATAGTGGCAGGCATAGGCATAGTTCAGGCCATGATTGCTCCCGCAAAGGACAAAATATCGGAAAGCCTTATCTTAAAAAGTTTTCAGACGATACCGGGTGTGGGGGAGGCTTGGACAGGGTGCAGGTGAAATTATGCTTGGCTGTGCGATGCTCAATAAAAAACAGTGTTGGTATGGCGGCGATTATCGTGCTTTTTTTCATTGTGCTGACCCCCGCTTGTGAAAACACTAATCTTTTCGCTGATGTACAGATTGCTTTCCGCGGCGCTGCAGCCGGTTTCAGACAACAGGATTGTGGAGGGCATAGAAGCCGTTGCCAGGGCAGGAAATCTGTATTATATCGTGATAAGAGATGCATCTATATTGTTTTTTATAGTGATTGCGATAGTATGTGCATCTACAAGCTTTATGGGAGGTTGATAGGGCATGAAGAGTTATTTGTATCTGGCGTTTTTTTTCATGGTAATGACATATTTAACGCCAAAGGAGCAGTACAGGAGGTACTTTAGGTTTATGCTTGGGGTGTTTTTGGCGGTCATTATTCTAAAGCCTCTTGCGGCAGGGTATGAATATGACATGAGATTTGCTGAGCTTACAAAGAAAATAGAGGGGATTTCGTATGAATATGACGCGGATACGACAGATTTGTTTACGGCTTTCGAAGCTGAAGAAAACTGACTACATAGTGATTTTACTTGTTGGAGTACTGCTTCTTATTGTGGTGCTTCCGGTAAAAGAGGATAAAAAGACCTGTAGTAATTCACAAAAGAAAGCTAAAGTTAAGTCAGTAAGTGAAAGCACCTGCGATGATGAAGAATATGAGAAGCTGCTTGAAAAAAAGCTTGAGGGTATTCTTGAAAGGATGGACGGTGTGGGTGAGGTATCTGTGATGATTACGCTGTCAGACGATGGCACAAGGATAGTGGATAAGGATACTAAGGAGACCTCGGAGAGTATTGAAAAGACTACGGTCATATACGATGACGAGGATGCAAGCGTACCTTATGTCACAAGCACGGACAAACCGACTGTTTCAGGAGTGCTTGTGGTAGCGCAGGGCGGAGGAAGCCCACAGGTAAACAACGATATTTCTAATGCGGTTTCTGCATTATTTGATGTGCCCATGCATAAAATAAAAATAGCAAAAATGATATCCAGGGAGGAATAAAAGTGAAGAAAGGCAGCCATAAAAATCAGATAATTATTACGACACTTGCACTTCTTTTGGCAGTGGTCGGTTACATAAGCTACGATAACAGGGATACCTTTATGAATGCAAAGGATGTGCTTTCCACTGAAATCGAAGCTGTAAATGGAAAGGCAGATACAAAGGAGTCTAAGGAATGTGAGGATACACAGGCATCAGATGAGGTTGCGCTTGAGACAGACTCGACAGAGGAAATATTAAATGCCGGCGAAACGGTACTGACAAGTGCATCCACAGAGAGCGAGGAGTGTGTGGCACAGGTGAAGCTGGGACGCGAGCAGGTGCGCTCAAAGAACAAGGAGGCTCTGCAGAAGATTATCGATGATGCAGGAGTGTCAGAGGCCGAGAAGAAGAGCGCGGTCGATGCCATGGTGAAGCTGACAGAAAATGCACAGATGGAGGAGGATGCCCAGATGATGCTGGAGGCAAAGGGCTTTAAGAATGCTGTGGTAAGTCTCAGTGATGAATGCTGTGATGTGATTGTGGGAAAGGACGATGTGACTGATGAGAAGAGAGCTCAGATAGAGGACATTATCAAGCGCAAGACAAATATCGGGGCATCAAATATTGTCATATCGACGATGGACTGATACATAAATTTTTAGTGTCTTGAAATGGGAACCGTTTTAAGCTATACTATACTCTGATTTTGTTTGGAGGAAATATCAGTGGATAACTTAAGACAGGAAATAGAAAAAAGAAGAACATTTGCAATAATTTCCCATCCGGATGCAGGAAAGACTACTTTGACAGAGAAGTTTCTTTTGTACGGAGGGGCAATAAACCAGGCCGGTTCGGTAAAGGGAAAGGCTACGGCAAAGCATGCTGTTTCAGACTGGATGGAGATAGAAAAGCAGAGAGGTATTTCGGTTACTTCATCTGTATTACAGTTTAATTATGACGGATATTGCATCAATATCCTTGATACACCGGGACACCAGGATTTCTCAGAGGACACATACCGTACACTCATGGCAGCCGATTCGGCAGTCATGGTAATTGATGCGAGCAAGGGTGTTGAGGCACAGACCAGAAAGCTCTTTAAGGTCTGTGTCATGAGACATATCCCGATTTTTACATTCATAAACAAGATGGACCGTGATGCCAACGATACGTTTGAGCTTCTCGATGACATCGAAAAAGAGCTGGGCATCGCGACATGTCCTATCAACTGGCCGATAGGATCAGGAAAGCAGTTTAAGGGCGTGTATGACAGAAACAGCAAGGAGGTCATGACCTTTGCAGATACCTTAAAGGGTACAAAAGAGGGCTCGGAGAAGATTATTCATATAGATGATCCGGCTCTTTCAGATGAGATCGGAGAGGAATTTAAAAGTCAGCTCATGGATGAGATTGAGCTGCTGGATGGCGCCAGTGCCGATTTTGATATGGAGCTTGTCACAAAGGGAGAGCTTTCACCTGTATTTTTCGGCTCTGCTCTTACAAACTTTGGTGTTGAGACATTTTTACAGCATTTCCTTAAGATGACATATGCACCGACAGCAAGACAATCTGACATCGGAATGATTGATCCTTTTTCAGAGGATTTTTCCGCATTTGTATTCAAGATTCAGGCCAACATGAATAAAAATCACAGGGACAGAATAGCATTTATGCGAATCTGCTCCGGACAGTTTACAGCCGGCATGGAGGTATACCATGTGCAGGGAGGCAAGAGCCTAAAGCTTTCACAGCCGCAGCAGATGATGGCAGATGAGAGAAAAATAGTGGACAAGGCATATGCGGGCGATATCATAGGTGTGTTTGACCCGGGCGTATACTCTATAGGAGATACACTCACGACAGCAAAGGATAAATTTGAGTTTGAGGGCATCCCGACATTTGCACCTGAGCATTTTGCGAGGGTATCACTTGTTGATTCCATGAAGAGAAAGCAGTTTGTAAAGGGCGTCACACAGATAGCGCAGGAGGGTGCTATCCAGATGTTCCAGGAGTACAAGGGCGGCATGGAAGAGATCATAGTCGGCGTGGTCGGTGTGCTTCAGTTTGACGTGCTTAAATTCAGACTTGAAAATGAGTACAATGTGCAGATCAGACTAGAGAATCTGCCATATGAGCATATCAGATGGATTGAGAACAAGGATGAGGTCAATGTAGATACAATTAACGGAACAAGCGACATGAAGAAGGTTGTCGATATGAAGGGCAATCCGCTTCTTCTGTTTATCAATGAGTGGAGCATCGGCATGACACTCGATAGAAATGACGGACTTGTGCTTACTGAGTTTGGAAGAAACTAGGTAAGGATTTCAAGGTTGAATTTGGACTTGACGTTAGTGAGAGATTATGTGTATAATGAAGACAGTTGTGAAAGCAACTGTCTTTTTAATTATGTTTTATTTGTATATTTTTGAGTATTTTAGCTATAGCTGTTTTAGAGTATAGCGTGAGGCGCAAACAGCAGCACGGGCAGCTATATGATTCTGTAATTATTCCAATTTATTTGTTGACAATTGAATAGAAGTGTATTATTATAATAGCAGAACGAACGTTTGTTCGCGAGAGGATAGGAGATTATTATGGCAAAGGAAGATAAATTAAAAGCATTAGACGCTGCCATTGCGCAGATTGAGAAACAATACGGAAAGGGCTCTGTCATGAAGCTTGGTGACAATTCAGCCAATATGAATGTAGAGACAGTACCTACAGGCTCATTAAGCCTTGATATTGCATTAGGACTCGGAGGACTTCCAAAGGGCAGGATTATTGAGGTGTACGGACCGGAGTCATCAGGTAAGACAACGGTTGCACTCCACTGTGTTGCAGAGGTACAGAAGCGAGGCGGCATCGCAGGCTTTATAGATGCAGAGCATGCGCTTGATCCTGTATATGCCAGAAATATAGGTGTTGATATTGACAATCTCTATATTTCACAGCCGGACTGCGGTGAGCAGGCACTTGAGATAACAGAGACCATGGTGCGTTCGGGCGCTGTGGATATCGTGGTTGTCGATTCTGTTGCGGCACTCGTACCAAAGGCCGAGATTGACGGAGATATGGGTGATTCCCATGTGGGTCTTCAGGCCAGACTTATGAGCCAGGCACTCCGTAAGCTTACGGCGGTTATCAGCAAGTCAAATTGTATAGTTATATTCATCAATCAGCTTCGTGAGAAGGTAGGTGTGATGTTTGGAAATCCTGAGACTACCACAGGTGGAAGGGCATTAAAGTTCTATTCATCAGTGCGTCTTGATGTCAGAAGAACTGAGTCACTCAAGCAGGGCGGTGAGATAGTCGGCAACCATGTCCGCGTAAAGGTTGTTAAGAATAAAATAGCTCCTCCTTTCAGGGAGGCAGAGTTTGATATCATGTTTGGACAGGGTATCTCAAGAGAAGGAGATGTGCTTGATCTTGCAGTAAATGCAGGCATTGTCAACAAATCCGGTGCATGGTACGCATACGAGGGAGACAAGATAGGACAGGGTCGTGAGAATGCAAAGACTTATATCCATGAGAATCCGGCATTTTTTGATATGCTTGAGGCAAAGGTAAGGGATTTTTACTTTACACAGCCTGAGGATGAAGATGCTGCAGTACAGGAAGACTCTGAAAAAGTCTGAAGCAGAAGAATAATAAGTGAGCAGGGTTATATATGATAGAGATTACCGGATATGAGAATATTGGTAAAGGCAAATACCGCACGACCTTTAGATAATGGCACGACATGTGTGCTGTATCGTACAGAGGCCGTGCGGTACTCTATTATGGAGGGAGCCTTTATCAGTGAAGCGGATTACGAAAAGCTGATATCTGAGGTGGTAGGAAAGAGAGCCAAAAAGAGAGCACTGCATCTGCTTGAACAGATGGACAGGAGTGAAAGAAAGCTTAGGGAAAAGCTCACACAGGGCGGATATCCGGATTGCTGTGTGGATGCAGCGATAGATTATGTCAAGAGCTTTCATTATCTTGATGATTACAGATTTGCTTCCACATATATCAGGTATCATCAGGACAGCTTAAGCCGCAGGCAGCTTGAGCAGAAGCTTATGGCAAAGGGCATAGGCAGAGATGATATAAATTGTGCCATAGACAGCGAATACACTGCTGATGAAGAGAAACATATAGCAAAGCTGCTTGAAAGGAAACACTATGATCCTGACAACTGTGATGAAAAGGAGTTTCGCAGGATATACCAGTTTCTTATGCGCAGGGGCTTTAAGAGCAGCCAGATTCTTTCTGCAATGAGGTCACAATTACCTTGACAATTTGCACCAAAAAGTATAGAATTTAATTGTTGTAATTTGTGAAATACAATGAAAATTTAATAAAGGAGGTGCTCCTGTAATGCTACCGTATATCATTACTGCTGTAGTTTCTATTATTATTACTGCATTGATTGTATGGTTTGCAGCCGCTTCATACGAGAAGAAATCTGCTAACTCCAAGATAGGAAATGCTGAGGAGAAGGCAAGAGGAATCATTGATGAGGCTGTAAAGACTGCGGAGGAAAAGAAGCGCGAGTCTATGCTTGAGATCAAGGAAGAGTCTATTAAGGCTAAGAATGATCTGGATAAGGAAATCAAAGAGCGTAGAAACGAGATTTCCCGTAATGAGCGTCGTATCGTTCAGAAGGAAGAAAATGTCGACAAGAAGCTCGAAGCTATCGAGAAGCGTGAAGCCGGATTTGCAGTTAAGGAAGAAGAACTCAAGAAGCAGAAGATTGAAATATCAAAGCTTAACGAGCAGCGTTTACAGGAACTTGAAAGAATCTCTGGATTAACCTCCGAGCAAGCTAAAGAATATCTCTTAAAGACCATTGAAGAAGATGTAAAACTTGATACTGCAAAAATGATTAAGGAAATGGAAAACAAAGCAAAGGAAGAGGCAAACCGTAAGGCTAAGGATTACGTGGTTACAGCTATTCAGAAATGTGCAGCAGACCATGTGTCTGAGACTACTATTTCAGTAGTATCGCTTCCGAATGATGAGATGAAGGGACGTATCATAGGAAGAGAGGGACGTAATATCCGTACTCTCGAGACTATGACAGGTGTAGATCTGATTATAGATGACACACCTGAGGCAGTTATCTTGTCAAGCTTTGATCCAATTAGAAGAGAGGTTGCAAGAATAGCTCTTGAGAAGCTTATTGTTGACGGAAGAATCCATCCGGCCCGTATAGAGGAGATGGTTGAGAAGGCTCAAAAAGAAGTCGATAATATGATTCGTGAAGAGGGTGAGGCTGCCACACTTGAGGTGGGCATACATGGTATTCACCCGGAGCTTGTGCGTCTTCTTGGAAAGATGAAGTTTAGAACAAGCTACGGTCAGAATGCGTTAAAGCATTCTATCGAGGTTGCACAGCTGGCTGGCTTACTGGCTGCTGAAATTGGTGAGGATGTCAGAATGGCAAAGCGTGCAGGCTTATTACATGATATAGGTAAGGCAGTAGATCACGAGATGGAGGGTTCACATATCCAGCTCGGTGCCGAATTATGTAAGAAATACAAAGAGTCACCACTTGTGATTAATGCAGTAGAATCACATCACGGTGATGTTGAACCGGAGTCACTTATTGCATGTCTCGTGCAGGCAGCTGATACAATCAGTGCGGCACGTCCGGGTGCAAGAAGAGAGACTTTGGAGACATATTCAAATCGTCTTCAGCAGTTAGAGGACATCACAAATGGTTATAAAGGGGTAGAGAAATCTTTTGCTATTCAGGCAGGTAGAGAGATTCGTATTATGGTAGTTCCTGAGCAGGTCAGCGATGCCGACATGGTTATCATGGCCAGAGACATATCTAAGCAGATTGAGTCTGAGTTAGAGTATCCGGGTCAGATAAAGGTTAATGTAATACGTGAGTCACGTATAGTGGATTACGCAAAGTAGAGCATTAGCGTATTGTCGGTTTGACATAATAACATGTACATTTGAAAAGGCTTCGTACGAAGCCTTTTCTTTTTTGCAAAAAATAAAAACGTAAATGCAGCCGATTTTTACAATGTAGTGCTTATGGTATGAAATAAATTATCGGTAACTGTTCATTACTATTGAAGATAATTGTATATATTGCATAAAAATATATGTATAAGATATCTTGTATTCACAAAAATAGATAATGGTACGTGACAAAATTAGTAAAATGTTATAAAATGGTAAGTGTAATATTTAGCAACTATTCAGCATTTGATGGTTGCAATATTTATAAATATTACAAGGGAGAAACTATATAATACAATATCATATGGAGGGTTTTACAATGCAGAGATTTACATTACCAAGAGATTTATATCACGGAAAGGGTGCGCTTGAGGCATTAAAGAGCTTTGAGGGAAAGAAGGCTATTATCTGTGTGGGCGGAGGCTCAATGAAGAGATTTGGCTTTTTAGACAAAGCCGAGGCTTATTTGAAGGAAGCAGGTATGGAGGTAAAGCTTTTTGAGGGAATTGAGCCGGATCCGTCAGTTGAGACAGTCATGAAAGGTGCGGCTGCCATGGCTGAGTTTGAACCGGACTGGATTGTAGCAATTGGTGGTGGATCACCTATAGATGCAGCTAAGGCTATGTGGATTAAGTACGAGTATCCGGATATCACATTCGAGGATATGTGCAAGGTATTTGGTATTCCAAAGCTTAGAAAGAAGGCACATTTCTGTGCTATTTCATCCACATCAGGTACGGCAACTGAGGTTACTGCGTTCTCAATCATCACAGATTATGAGAAGGGTATCAAGTATCCAATCGCAGACTTTGAGATTACACCTGATGTTGCAATCGTAGACCCTGAGCTTGCAGAGACAATGCCACAGAAGCTTGTTGCACACACAGGAATGGATGCCATGACACATGCTATCGAGGCATATGTATCAACAGCCAACAGTGACTTTACAGATCCGCTTGCACTCCATGCAATAGAGATGATACAGCATGACTTGATTGATTCATACAATGGTGATATGGCAAAGAGAGATGCGATGCACAATGCGCAGTGTCTGGCAGGAATGGCATTCTCCAACGCACTACTTGGAATAGTTCATTCCATGGCACACAAGACAGGCGCAGCTTTTGCAGATTATGGTGCACATATCATCCACGGAGCAGCCAATGCCATGTATCTGCCAAAGGTTATTGCTTTTAATGCAAAGGATGAGACAGCGAAGGAACGCTATGGCGTAATAGCAGATTTCATGAAACTGGGTGGAGAGACACTTGATGAGAAGGTTGAGCTTCTTATCAAATACTTACGTGGCATGAATGATGATCTGAATATCCCACACTGCATCAAGAATTATGGAGCAGACAGCTATCCAACAGAGCAGGGCTTTGTACCGGAGGAGGTATTCCTTGAGAGACTTCCTGAGATTGCTGCAAATGCTATCCTTGATGCTTGTACAGGCTCAAATCCTCGCCAGCCAAGCCAGGAGGAGATGGAGAAGCTTCTCAAATGCTGCTATTATGATACAGAGGTGGATTTCTAATCAAAACGGTAACTCTGAATTTAAATTATTTAGAAGGTAAACAGGAAAAATGATTGATGAAATGAAACGGCAAAAAAGAGAGCTTGTATATAAGGGTTCAATACTCGATATATACAAGGATACAATGCAGTTTGCAAACGGTAAGACTGAGGAATGGGATTTTGTCTCACACAGAAAGGGCGCTGCGGCAGTGCTTCCGGTGCTTGATGACGGCAGGATAATCATGGTGCGTCAGTATAGAAATGCTCTCGAGAGAGAGACAATAGAGATTCCGGCCGGCTGCAGAGACTTTGTGGGAGAAGATACCAGACTGTGTGCAGAAAGGGAGCTTAAGGAGGAGACGGGCTACAGCTCTGATGATATCTCGTTTTTACTTTCACTTCGCACAACAGTTGCCTTTTGCGACGAAGAAGTAGATGTCTATCTTGCCAAAAACCTGAAAAAGGGCAAGCAGCATCTCGATGATGCCGAGTCAATCGATGTAGAAATATACACCCTAAAGGAGCTGTGCGACATGATTTATGCCGGAAAAATCCAGGATTCCAAAACAGTCAGTGCAGTTCTTGCTTATAGTAATATGATTAAATAATAAATCGACAAAATAATGCAAGCCACAGGATATATACTCCTGTGGCTTGTACTTTGTAAAAAATGTGTGTATAATTTGTGGTTTAAGAATTCATTTCTGCAATGTCGTAGATAAGCTTCTTTGAATCCTCCCATCCTAGACATGGATCGGTGATGGATTTTCCGTAGACATGCTCACCAATCTTCTGGCTGCCCTCCTCAATATAGCTCTCAATCATAAGACCCTTGACAAGTGATTTGATATCAGAGGAAAGCTGTCTGTTGTGCATAACTTCCTTGGCGATACGAATCTGCTCCTTGAACTTCTTTCCGGAGTTGGAATGGTTGGTATCGATGATAGCCGCCTGGTTGACAACGTCCATCTTGTCGTACATTTCGTGCAGACGGATTAAGTCCTCGTAATGGTAGTTTGTTGTAGTGTTGCCATGCTTGCTGACAGCACCTCTTAAAACAACGTGAGTCAGAGGATTTCCTGATGTCTCAACCTCATAGCCTCTGTAAACAAAATGATGTGGGTGCTGTGCTGCATAAACAGAATTGAGCATGACAGAAAAATCACCGCTTGTAGGGTTTTTCATGCCGCTGGCCACATCGAAGCCGCTGACGGTGAGACGATGCTGCTGATCCTCAACAGAACGAGCGCCGATTGCCACATATGAGAGAAGATCCTCAACATAGCCCCAGTTCTCAGGGTAAAGCATCTCATCTGCACAGGTGAGTCCACTCTCTGCGATGGCACGGATGTGCATTTTTCTCATGGCGATAAGACCCTCAACCATGTCAGGAGCCTTCTCAGGGTCAGGCTGTGAGGCAATTCCCTTGTAGCCCTCGCCGGTTGTTCTTGGCTTGTTTGTATATACACGAGGGATGATGATTACGCGGTCCTTTACATCCTCCTGAATCTTTGTCAGACGGCTGACATAGTCACAGACTGAATCCTCGTTGTCGGCTGAACAAGGTCCGATAATGACGAGAAATCTATCATCTTTTCCGCAGATAACATCTGAAATCATTGCATCGCGCTTCGCTTTAAGCTCGGTAAGCTCCTTTGACAGAGGATATTCCTCCTTAATCTGTGCAGGAGTTGGAAGCTGGTTTAAAAATGTGAAACTCATAATACTGCTCCTTATATAAATAGTAATTGTATTAATTAAAATGGTATATTTTTATGGCATATCGGAAAAAATTTCCAATATATAATGCCCAAACAGTTAAATAATAAGATAAATGAAATATATTGTCAAATTTTTATCAATTATAATAGTATGCATAAAAAGTTATAATAAAACACTAAAAGAATATAATAAGAAAAAAGTAACATTGAAAAAAAGTAAAAGATGTGATATAAATAGTTGGTAACTTTTTTTGTGACCGTAGTTTAATGGATAAAATTCCGGACTCCGACTCCGGCGAGTGCGCGTTCGATTCGCGTCGGTCACATACTTTGATTTTGATATGTTGGGTTAATGGAGGAACCATATGAAGGACTTTTTTAACAAGGAAACATTGGATAATATAAAGCAATTTTGTGCAGAAAATAAAAAATACGTTGGAGTGGCAGGTGTACTTGTAGGACTCATACTTATACTTATAGTAGTTGTCGCAGGAGGCAATAATGACAGACAATCCAATACTGAAGCCGGATCACAGACAGAGATTTCGGTGAAGGATTTTGAGTTTGAAAAGGATTACACAAATGACGCCAAGGACGATATCAGCACATTACTTGCTGATTATTACAAGGCATACGTGGGTGATGACCTTGATACCCTTGGCAAGCTTGCGACACCTATGAGCGACAACGAGAAGAGCTATATTGGTGTTGTCAGCCAGTACTATGAGTCAGTCAATGACATCACACCTTACACCAAGAATGGCTTGAAAAAGGGAACATACTTTGTGTCTGTTAAAAACAGCATAAAGTTTACGGGAGTTGATACACAGGCACCTACACTTGACTTCTTTTATATAGAGACAGGTAAGGACGGAAAGCTCTTTATAAACAATGTATACAGTAATTTCAACAGAACATACTGCGAGAATGAACTCGATGACGATATTATGGAGCTTATTTCTAAGTATACTGCTTCATCTGAGTTTGCAGACCTGCATGAGGAGGTACAAAAGGCATATGAGCAGGCGGTCGGTTCTGATGCCAATTTAAAGACTATGCTTGAGACAACACTCACAGGTGCTATAAAGCAGTGGTACACATCGTCAGGCATTGCCAATTTAAAGAAGTCTGATGCAGACACACAGACTACAGAGGCAGATACACAGCAGGCAGATGATGCATCACAAAGTGGTGACCAGCAGACCACGGATGCAAATGCGGGCCAGACTGCAGACCAGCAGACTACAGATGCAAATGCCGGACAGACCACAGACCAGCAGACCACGGATGCTAACGCAGGACAGACCACAGACCAACAGACCACGGATACAAATGCAGCCAATCAGCAGACAGCTGAGCAGCCACAGGCACCGGCTGAGTATCAGGTAGTGACAAAGGATGTTGTAAAGGTGCGTGACGGTGCAAGCACAGATGCAAAGGAGCTTGGTCTCTTAAAGGAACAGGTAACACTCACAGCATATGGCACAGAGGGCGACTGGACTATAGTATCCTACAGCGCCGGAACAAATGGAAGAGCTTATATCAAGACAGAGAATCTCCAGACAGTAGGACAGTAAAAGCAATACAAAGTAACAGATGTGCATACAATCATAAGAAGCAACACGGAGGCTTAAAGGTCTCCGTGTTTTAATCTACATGGCAAATGGCTGCTGTAAAGAGTAGAAAAGGCTGCTGTTTGGTTTATGTATATCGGATAAAGCAATCTAAAAAGAGGATATGGTATGGAAGAAAATGGTGTAAGAATAAATAAATTCCTCAGTGAAGCGGGCGTGTGCTCAAGGCGTGAGGCAGACAGGCAGATAGAAGCCGGCAAAGTAGGAATAGACGGCGTGACAGCAAAGACAGGTGACAGAGTTCTAAAGGGACAGACTGTCACATATAATGGACAGGTAGTATCAAAGGAAGAAGAGATGATACTGATTGCCCTCAATAAGCCGGCCGGCATAGTCTGCACAGCAGAAAAAAGGGAAAAAAACAACGTGATAGATTATCTTAATTACCCAAAGCGCATTTATCCAATTGGCAGGCTGGATAAGGATTCAGAGGGACTTTTACTTCTGACCAACAATGGCGAGATAGTAAATAAGATGATGCGCTCCGGCAACAGACACGAAAAAGAGTATATTGTCACAGTAAACAAAACAATATCTGACAGCTTCATAAGAGGGCTCGCAGGAGGTGTACCGCTTGTAGAGCTTGGTGTGACAACCAGAAAGTGCCATGTGAAAAAGCTGTCCTCAAAGCAGTTTAAGATTATTCTGACACAGGGCTACAACAGACAGATAAGACGGATGTGTGAATACTTTGGCTACCGTGTGGTTAAGCTTGAGAGAGTGAGAATCATGAATATTGAGCTTGGTGACCTGCCAAGAGGAAAGTACAGGGCGGTGACACCACTTGAATACAAGGGGCTCAAAAGACTGATTGCGGATTCCTCGAATCAGCCGGTTATACCTGATACGAATAAGGATCATTCTGATAAGAAATATACGGATAAGAAACATACGGATAAGAAATATCAGGATAGAAGAGCAAAGTAAAGCAGACAGGGGATTATTACAGCATGGAGAATAACAAAATAAAAGATAAGATAGATGAGCTTGTTGAAAGTCTTAACCGCGCGTCAAAAGCTTACTACAACGGCGCAGATGAAATAATGCCAAACTACGAGTGGGATGCAATGTTTGATGAGCTTACACAGCTTGAAAAAGAGACAGGATATATCCGCCATGACAGTCCGACACAGAATGCAGGCTATGAGGCAGAGGCTGGAAATCGTGAGCCGCATGAGTATCCGGCACTTTCACTTGCCAAGACAAAGAGCATTGAGGAGCTTAAGAAATGGGCAGGTGATATGCCAATCTGGCTTTCATGGAAGCTTGACGGACTGACACTCGTGCTCACATATGACGGTGGCAGGCTTGTGAAAATACTGACGAGAGGAAATGGAACTGTAGGAAGTAACATCACCTTTTTGCAGGATGCCATAAGCGGCTTCCCAAAGGAGATACCATACAAGGGACATATGGTTGTAAGAGGGGAAGCGACAATTTCCTACACGGATTTTAAGCTGTTAAATGATACAATCGAGGACGATGATGAGAAATATGCCAATCCAAGGAACCTTGCATCCGGTACATTAAATCTCGATGATGTGGAAGAGGTGAAGCGCAGACATGTAGTGTTTTATGCGTTTACACTCGTGCATATAGATGATGATATCATATCATGGGGGGATAGAATGAGCTATCTTAGTGATATGAAATTCAATGTTGTCAAAAGGGAGGCAACAGATGCGGCAGGCCTTGATGAGGCTGTAAAACGCTGGACAAGGGATGTCGAGAGTGGCAGGATGGATGTGCCTGTGGACGGACTTGTCATATGCTATGATGACACTGCCTACGCTGCAGGCGGAAGCGTCACGGGACATCATGCAACGAGAGCAGGTTTTGCCTTCAAGTGGCAGGATGAGGCTGTAGATACGAGACTTCGTTATATTGAATGGTCGTGTGCGGTTTCGACAATATCGCCGGTGGCTGTTTTTGAGCCGGTGCAGATAGAGGGTACGACGGTTTCGAGAGCTTCGCTTTGCAATCTGACTGAGATAGAAAGGCTTGGAGTGGGAAAAGAGTGTACACTTTCCGTGATAAAAGCCAACAAGATTATTCCGAAATGCATAGCTGTAAAGGATGCGGTGGGAGCAGTTGAGATTCCGAAGGAATGTCCGGTGTGTCATCATCCGACACGCATATTTGTAAGTAAAAACAGCGGTGTGAAGACTCTGCATTGCACAAACCCTGACTGTACAGCCAAGAATGTCAAAAAGTTTTCAAGATTTGTCAGCAAAAGCGGAATGGATATAGATGGACTTTCGGTACAGACAATGCTAAAATTTATAAATGAGGGATTCATAAAACAGTTCCCTGACATATACCATCTGCCCGAGCATTTTGATAAGATAAGCAGCATGGAAGGCTTTGGAGAAAAATCATGCATGAATATGCAGACTGCCATCGAAAAAGCAGACATGTCCATCCGGTTAATCTGATATTTGCACTCTGTATACCTCTTATAGGTACCGATGCAGGCAAGAAGATTGTCAACGCAATAGGTTTTGATGGCTTCGCGGACAGGATGAGAAATGCCACTGACTTTGTGGATATAGACGGCATAGGCCAGGAAAAGTCAGGCTCCATACTTGAATGGTATGCAAATCCCAAAAACAGCGCGATGTTTGAAGCACTGATTAAGGAGCTTGACATAGAAAAGGTCGATATAAAGGATATGTCGGAGGGAAGCTTAAACGGCAAGACCTTCGTTATCACAGGCGATGTGCATGATTTTGCCAACAGAAGCGAGTTTAAGACCTATGTGGAGTCACAGGGCGGTAAGGTGACAGGAAGCGTGTCAAAAAAGACAGACTATCTGGTAAACAACGACACTGAATCTACTTCATCAAAAAATAAAAAAGCAAAAGAATTAGGAATACCTATCATCTCGGAGGATACATTTATAGAGATGTTTGGGCGTTAGAAAAGAGGTTATAAAATGCCTATAAAGACACAAAATGATTTACCTGTAAAGGAAATACTTGAGAGAGAAAATATATTTGTGATGGACGAAAACAGGGCATCACATCAGAACATCAGACAGCTGGAGATTGCGATTGTAAATCTCATGCCATTAAAGGAGGACACAGAGCTTCAGATACTGCGCTCGCTGTCAAATACCCCTATACAGGTCAATGTAACGTTTGTGACCACATCTACTCACGAGGCCACTCACACATCACTCAGTCATCTGAACAAATTTTACGAGACCTTTGATGATATAAAGGACAGATACTTTGATGGCATGATAATCACAGGGGCACCGGTTGAACTTATGGAATACGAGGAGGTAGACTACTGGGATGAGATATGCAGTATAATGGAGTGGAGCAAGACACATGCTTTCTCCACACTTCATCTGTGCTGGGGTGCACAGGCAGGATTATATTATCACTACGGCATACCAAAGCGTGTGCTTCCAAAGAAGAAATTTGGTGTGTATGCGCACCGTGTAAAGAACAGAAAAATCCCACTTGTCAGAGGCTTCGATGACGTGTTTTACGCACCGCACTCAAGACATACCGAGGTCTTAAAGGAGGATATATTAAAGCATCCTGAGCTTACCATACTTGCGGAGTCGGATGATGCCGGAGTATTCCTTCTGATGGATCAGGACGGTAAAAAGATTTTTGTGATGGGACATCCTGAGTATGACAGATATACTCTTCACAATGAGTACGAGAGGGATAAGAAAAAGGGACTTGATATAGATATGCCGGTGAACTACTATCCGGATAATGATGATACACAAAAACCGCTTTTACAGTGGCGGTCACACGGCAATATACTTTATTCCAACTGGCTTAATTATTATGTGTACCAGGAAGTGCCGTACGAGTTCATAAACAACCGCGAGATAATTAGGAAAATAATGAACAAAATTATAGTTATTTTTAGTTAATTTTGAATTGCATAAATGCCAAAGTGTGGTAAAATATAACTATAAACCATTATAAAAAACCAAAATAATTGCAAAAGCTAACAAAAATTTAATAAAATTAAACAAGGGGGATTTTAATATGGCAAAAGAGCTAGTTGCGATGCTTCTTGCCGGTGGTCAGGGCTCCAGACTTTATGCACTGACACAGAAACTTGCAAAGCCGGCAGTTCCGTTTGGAGGCAAATACAGAATTATTGATTTTCCGCTTTCTAATTGTGTTAATTCAGGTATAGATACAGTTGGTATATTGACACAGTACCAGCCGTTTGTGCTGAATGAGTACATAGGAAATGGACAGCCATGGGATCTTGATAGATTATATGGAGGAGTGCATGTGCTGCCACCGTATCAGAAGGCTTCAGGCTCAGACTGGTACAAGGGAACAGCCAATGCGATTTATCAGAATATTGCATTTATCGAGAGATATGATCCTGAGTATGTTATCATACTTTCAGGAGATCAGATTTGTAAGCAGGATTACAGTGATTTCCTTAAGTTCCATAAGGAGAAAAATGCTGAGTTTTCTGTAGCGGTTATGGAGGTTCCATGGGAGGATGCATCACGTTTCGGTCTCATGGTAGCAGATGATGACGACAAGATCACAGAGTTTCAGGAGAAACCAAAGAATCCTAAGTCTAATCTTGCATCCATGGGTATTTATATCTTCAATTGGGATATACTTAAGAAGTATCTTATCGAGGATGAAAATGATCCGGATTCAGAGAATGATTTCGGTAACAATATCATTCCAAACCTTTTGAGGGATGGCCGCAGGATGTATGCTTATCACTTTAACGGCTACTGGAAGGATGTAGGAACAATACCTGCACTCTGGGAGGCAAACATGGAGGTGCTTGATCCTGAGCACAGCGGTATCAACCTGTTTGATGAGAACTGGAAGATATACAGCCGTAACAGCGGTCATACAGGACATTTCATCGGCAACAACGCAGAGGTTACAGACTCTATGATTACCGATGGCTGTGTAGTGAAGGGCACAGTAAAGCATTCAATTCTTTTTGGCGGTGTCGTCGTAGAAGAGGGCGCAGTGGTAGAGGATGCAGTTGTCATGGGTGATACTGTGATAAAAAGAGGCGCTAAGGTTACACACTGTATAGTTGCAGAGGGCGTTACAGTAGGCTGTGATGCAGTTATTGGAGAAAAGCCGGCGGAGGACGTGACAGGTGATGTTGCTACAATTGCACCGGGAGTTACAATTGGCGATAGAGCGGTTATAGGACCAAAGGCGATGGTATATAATGATGTTGAGGAGGGCCAGGAACAATGCTAAACATGAACAACGAAGAGGCTTTGGCCGTTATTTTTGCAAACAGCTACGATGCCCTCATTCCTGAGATGGTATCCGAGAGACTTATGGCTTCCATTCCGTTTGCAGGTCGTTACAGACTCTGCGATTTCCTGATTTCAAGCATGGTACATAGCGGAATCGACAATATATCTCTCATAGTTAAGAAGAACTATCACTCTCTGATGGATCACCTGGGCTCAGGTCAGGAGTTTGATCTTGCAAGAAAAAATGGTGGTATCAATATAGTTCCGCCTTATGCACAGAAGCAGATTAAGGTGTATGAGGGCCGTGTTGAGGCAATCGAAAGCCTTAAGGGCTATCTGAGAAAGTGCACTCAGAAGTATGTTATCATGGCTGATGCCAACTATGTATTCAATTTTGATTTCAGGGAGCTGATTGAGGCACATAAGAACACAGGGGCTGATATCACTGCAATGTACCGCAAGCAGGAGGTACCGAAGGTATTCTTAAGACCAAACGGCAACAATGATGAGATGTACTATACATTTGATATAGATGATGGACGTATCAAAAAGATATATATCAATGACAGGGATATGGGCAAGGTAAACTTTGGCATGAATATCTATATCATGGAGAAGGAGAAGCTCATTAGAATAGTGGATGACGCTTTTGTACATGGTTATTCTTATTTTACAAGGGATCTGATGGCTACAAACACTGATTCACTCAATATCCAGGCATATGAGTACACAGGCTATGCTTCACAGATTACAGATATGAAGAGCTATTTCGAGGAGAATATGAAGCTCCTTGATGAGGATAACAGGGCAGCATTGTTTAAGAGTGGCAATTCTATCTATACAAAGATCAGGGATGATAACCCTACAAGATACATAAATGGCTCAAAAGCCAAGAATGTCATGGTTGCTGATGGCTGTGTCATCGAGGGTACCGTGGAAAACAGCATCCTATCAAGAGGCGTCAAGATAGGAAAGAATGCAAAGGTCAAGAACTGCATCCTGCTACAGGATACGGTAATTGAGGATGGCGCCAATCTGGAGTACGTGATCACAGACAAGAATGTTCGCGTATCAAGAAATAGATCACTTACGGGAAATGACTCATTCCAGGTTTACGTGGCAAAGGGACAGACCGTATAGCCGGTTAAGGAGGAACATGGACATGGCAGAGAATAGAAACACAATAAATATCAAATCAGATGAGTCTGGCGAGATCAAGGTAGCAGATGAGGTTGTAGCTATCATAGCAGGTCTTGCTGCTACTGAGGTTGAGGGAGTAAGCTCCATGGCAGGCAATATCACAAACGAGATTGTCAGCAGGCTCGGTATGAAGAATCTCTCAAAGGGAATTCAGATTGAGATAGCAGACAATGAGGTAGTGGTTGATGTAGCACTCAATATTGCTTATGGATACAGCATCCCTGAGGTTTCTACAAAGGTACAGGAGAAGGTTAAGTCTGCAATTGAGACAATGACAGGGCTTTCTGTGGCTACTATCAATGTTCGTATAGCAAGTGTTGATATGGGAGAGAATTAAATAAGTTCTTTTTAAATTGATCACAAATGTAGTATAATTAAGGATGTCGTACAGACATCCTTAATTTATATAAAATACTATTCACGAGAGGAATTTAAATGACAAGAAGCAAGATAAGAGAAAACGTTTTTAAGATGCTTTTCAGGGTTGAGTTTCATGACAAGTCTGAGCTTGCAGAGCAGATGGAGCTTTTAAATGATGAGCTTACAAATCCTACAGACGAGGAAAAACAGTATATTGATGAAAAATGCAGTGCGATTATTGAGCATATGGCAGAGCTTGATGCACTCATCGATGAGAAGTCTACAGGCTGGAAGACCAATCGTATGGCAAAGGTTGATCTGGCAATTATCAGATTGGCAGTTTATGAGATAAAGTTTGAGGACGATATTCCTACAAAGGTTTCAATAAATGAGGCTGTTGAGCTTGCAAAGAAGTATGGTGCAGATGAGTCAGGTGCATTTGTAAACGGAGTGCTTGCAAAGTTTGCATAGCTTAAGAGGAACAGCGATATAGAGCATTGAACATGGCAAATAGAAATATATATTCGGTAGCGCAAGTAAATAGCTATATTAAAAATATGTTCGCTCAGGATTTTATGCTCAGACAGGTGAGCATAAAGGGAGAGGTGAGCAACTGCAAGTATCACACGAGCGGTCATATTTATTTCACAATAAAGGACGCGGGAGCAGCCATGAACGCTATCATGTTTGCGGGCAGCAGGGCGGCAGGACTTTCCTTCCACATGAAGGAGGGGGACCAGGTTATTGTGACAGGTTCCGTTGAGGTGTATGAGAAGACCGGCGCATATCAGCTTTATGCCAAAAAGATAGAGCTTGACGGAGAGGGCAATCTGTATCTCAAATTCGAGCAGCTAAAGCGTGAGCTTGAGGAGATGGGCATGTTTGCGGCAGAGTACAAGCAGCCCATTCCGCAGTATGCCGGCCGTATTGGTGTGGTTACAGCACCGACAGGCGCGGCCGTGCAGGATATAAGGAATGTATCATCGCGCAGGAATCCATATGTACAGGTCATACTTTATCCGGCACTTGTGCAGGGAGAGGGTGCGGCTGATAGCATAGTGAAGGGCATACAGACATTGGATGCGATGAATCTTGATGTGATAATAGTCGGCAGAGGCGGAGGCTCCATAGAGGATTTATGGGCCTTTAATGAGGAGATTGTGGCGAGAGCCATATTTGACTGCCGCACACCAATCATCTCGGCAGTAGGCCATGAGACAGACTGGACGATAGCAGATTTTGTGTCAGACAGGAGAGCGCCCACACCTTCAGCGGCTGCAGAGCTTGCAGTCAGTGACTACAGACAGACGTTAGAGCGCCTTGACAATCTGCGCCGCAGGATGGACAGAAATCTGACAGGCCGGATTGATTTTTTCAGGGAAAAGCTGTCGCATATTAAAACAAGACTTAATTTCCTTAGTCCACAGAATAAACTAAATGAGAATAAAAAGGCGCCTGGCAGATATCGAGGATGCACTTGAAAGGATTATGAAGCAGAGGCTTTCGGATTGCAGACAGCGTCTTGCACTGCTTTCAGGTACACTGGATGCATATTCACCGGCCAAAAAGCTGGCACAGGGCTATGCGTATGTCGAGGTGGAAAAGAAGGGGGCACTGCACAGTGTATCCGATATCAATGCAGGCGATGACATAAATATATATCTGATAGACGGTCATGCAAGGGCCGTAGTTTCGGAGGTTATTAACGATGAGCAAAGAAAATGAAAAAACACTGACACTCGAGGAGCGCTTTGCACACTTAGAGCGGATAGTGGCCAGGATGGAGGATGCGGATGTATCCCTGGATGAGGCCTTTGAGCTCTACAAGAAGGGGCTTGATGAGGTAAAGAGTGCCAATGATATGGTACAGGGCATGGAAAAGGCCATGCTTGTGCTAAACAGCGACGGACAACTGGAGGAATTCTGATGAGCTTAAATGGGAATTTAAATAAGTCACAATTCATGGAAGAACTGCAGCAAAAGGTAGAGCATATAAATAATGTGCTTGAGAAGTTTCTTCCCGCTGAGGAGGGACAGCAGAGGATTATTTTTGAGGCCATGAACTATAGTGTGAGAGCCGGTGGAAAGAGGCTTCGCCCTATCCTCATGGAAGAGACTTACCATATGTTTGGCGGAAGCAGTGCAGTGATTGAGCCATTTATGGCGGCAATCGAGATGATACACACCTACTCGCTGGTGCATGATGACCTGCCTGCCATGGACAATGATGAGTACAGGCGTGGAAAGAAGACCACACATGCTGTGTACGGTGAGGCTATGGGCATTCTTGCAGGTGATGCACTTTTAAACCTGGCATATGAGACCGCAGCAAAGGCTTTTGGCATGGAAGTGGCTGATGCGCGTGTGGCAAGGGCATTTGCGGTGCTTGCAAAAAAAGCAGGCGTGTATGGTATGGTCGGAGGACAGGTGGTTGATGTAGAAAGCGAGAAATCCGATGACTGTCCTATCACAAGGGAAAAGCTTGACTTTATCTACAGGCTTAAGACAGGCGCACTTATAGAGAGCTCGATGATGATAGGAGCAATCCTTGCAGGGGCGTCGTCTGATGAGGTATCACGCGTGGAGCAGATAGCGGCAAAGCTGGGGCTTGCATTTCAGATACAGGATGATGTGCTTGATGTCACAAGCTCACTTGAGGTGCTTGGAAAGCCGGTAGGCAGTGACGAGAAAAATAATAAAGCGACATATGTCACATTTGAGGGATTGGATAAGGCAGTTTCTGATGTGGAGCGCATCTCCAAGGAGGCAGAGGAGCAGCTTGATGATTTGGGATACGACGATGCATTTCTTAAGGAGTTATTTGAATATCTGATCCATCGGGAGAAATAGGATGGTTTTAGAAAAGATACAAAAGGAAAATGATATAAAAAAACTGACACCTGAGGAGCTTGAGCTGTTAAAGGATGAAATAAGGCAGTTTCTTATAGAGAGCATATCGGTGACAGGAGGTCATCTGGCATCAAACCTCGGAGTTGTGGAGCTTACCATGGCGCTGCATCTGTGCTTTGATCTGCCGAAGGATAAGATAGTGTGGGATGTAGGGCATCAGTCGTACACACACAAGATACTCACCGGCAGAAAGGATGGCTTTTCATCGCTCAGACAGTATGGCGGCATGAGTGGCTTCCCAAAGGCGGATGAGAGCGACTGTGACTGCTTTAATACAGGACACAGCTCCACATCTATCTCAGCGGGACTTGGGCTTGCGACAGCCAGACAGGTGACCGGAGATGACTACCATGTGGTTTCAGTAATCGGAGACGGTGCGCTGACCGGAGGCATGGCATATGAGGCGCTCAACAACGCTTCAAGCGTGAAGGGCAATTTTATTATAGTGTTAAACGACAACAATATGTCGATTTCAGAGAACGTCGGGGGCATCAGCCAGTATCTTTCAGGCTTTCGCACAGCGGATGCATACAGGGATTTTAAGAATAATGTCATGAATTCCCTAAACCATATACCAATCTACGGAGAGCGTATGGTAAAGCATATCAGGAATACAAAGAGCAGCATAAAGCAGCTTTTTATTCCGGGTATGTTCTTTGAGGAGATGGGCATTATCTATTTGGGACCTGTGGATGGCAGTGATATAAAGGAAATGTGCCGTGTGTTTGATGAGGCAAAGCGTGTGGATGGTCCGGTGCTTGTGCATGTGCTCACGAAAAAGGGAGCAGGCTATGGCCCGGCAGAGCGTTATCCTTCCAGATTTCACGGGGCAGAGCCATTTGTCATAGAGACAGGGCTTCCAAAGAATAAGCGCACGAAGGCCAATTACACAGATGTCTTCTCAACAGTTATGAAGAAGCTGGGCGAGAGAAATCCAAAGGTAGTTGCGATAACGGCTGCCATGGCAGATGGAACAGGGCTTCGCAGATTCCACCGCAATTTCCCGGATAGATTTTTTGATGTGGGAATAGCCGAGGCACATGCCACGACCTTTGCGGCAGGGCTTGCAAAGGCAGGACTTATCCCGGTATTTGCGGTGTACTCGTCATTTTTACAAAGGGCGTTTGACCAGATACTTCACGATGTGTGCATACAGAATCTGCATGTCATCTTTGCAATCGACAGGGCAGGGCTTGTAGGCAGTGACGGAGAGACACATCAGGGTATATTTGACATATCATATCTGTCGGTAATCCCGAATATGACAATCATGGCTCCGAAGAATAAGTGGGAGCTGTCTGATATGATGAAGTTTGCAGTGGCATATGACGGTCCGATTGCACTCAGATATCCAAGAGGTGTAGCTTATGACGGTCTTAAGGAAATCAGACAGCCGATAGAGCTTGCAAAGAGTGAGCTAATCCAAAAAGGAAGCACGGTGGCTATCATGGCACTCGGCAGTATGGTAAAGACTGCCGTTGATGTGGTAAAGCTGCTTGAGGCAGATGGAATCTCTGCTACACTTATCAATGCGCGTTTTGCAATGCCTTTTGATAAGGAAGCAATTAAGGAACTGCCGGCTGAACACAGTCTGCTTGTAACTATGGAGGAAAACGTGCAAAGCGGCGGTTTTGGTGAGCATGTGACGGAGTATGTCAAGACTAACGGCATAGCTCTTGAGGTGTTGACAGTTGCACTTCCTGACTGCTATGTGGAGCATGGCAATGTCGAGGTGCTCAAAAAGGAGCTGCATGTGGATGCCGAATCGGTGGCTAAGCGTATAATAGCAGCATTATAGATAGAGGTAACATACAGTATGAAAGAAAGATTAGACGTATTACTTGTAAACAGAGGCCTTGCACCATCACGGGAAAAAGCAAAGACCATGATTATGGAGGGCAATGTTTTTGTAAATAACAACCGTGAGGATAAGGCGGGAAGCACATTTCCTGATGACTGCAATATTGAGATTCATGGAAAGACACTGCAGTATGTGAGCCGTGGAGGTCTAAAGCTTGAAAAGGCTATGAAGCACTTTGATATCACGATGGATGGCAAGGTATGCATGGATATAGGTGCCTCAACAGGCGGTTTTACAGACTGTATGCTCCAAAACGGTGCTAAAAAGGTGTATGCCGTGGATGTCGGATATGGTCAGTTTGCATGGAAGCTGCGTCAGGATGAGCGCGTGGTGTGCATGGAAAAGACCAATATCAGGTATGTGACGCCCAATGACATAGATGATGAGCTGGATTTTGCATCGGTTGATGTGTCATTCATATCACTTACCAAGGTGTTAGGTCCTGCAAGAGCACTGTTAAAGGACGGTGGCGAGATGGTTTGTCTTATCAAGCCACAGTTTGAGGCAGGCAGGGAAAAGGTAGGTAAAAAGGGCGTGGTCCGTGACAAGAGCGTGCATGAGGAGGTAGTGAACAATATCATATCCTTTGCACTTTCAAATGGATTTAGCGTGTTAGACCTTGAGTATTCGCCAATCAAGGGGCCGGAGGGCAATATAGAGTACCTCGTACATATCAAAAAGACAGATGATCCTATAAAGGAGGAATCAGTGGATATTCATAGTGTGGTCGAGGCCGCGCATGGAGAGCTGGACAGGAAATAGACTATGAAACATTTTGTTGTGATAGCAAATGCCTATAAGGACAGGGATTTTGCACTTACAAATAAAATAGTGACATACATAGAGCAAAAAGGCGGCACGGCAAAGGGCCTTATGAGCAATGTCGAGGCAATATCCGACAATGAGTTTGAGCTTGAGGATATACCACAGGATACGCAGTGTATTCTTGTGCTCGGCGGTGATGGTACCCTGATTCGTGCGGCTACAAGGGTGGAGACACTTGAGATTCCGCTTATGGGAGTGAATCTCGGCACACTCGGCTATCTGTGTGAGGTGGAGGAAGCTACGGTATTTGACGCTATCGATTCGCTCATGGCTGATAAATACATGACAGAGGACCGTATTATGCTCACAGGGCACAAAAGAGGCAGTGAGACATCGAGAGTTGCATTAAATGATATAGTCATCCACAGAAAGGGCAATTTGCAGATTTTAAGCCTCAATGTGTATGTAAACGGTGAGTTTTTAAATAATTACCATGCCGACGGCATCATTGTTGCGACTCCGACAGGCTCTACAGGCTACAGTATGTCGGCAGGAGGTCCGATTGTGGATCCGAAGGGCGATATGATACTGCTCACACCGAACAATGCTCACAATCTTACGTCAAAGAGCATTGTGCTTTCAGGCGATGATGAGATAGAGATAGAGATTCTAAGCCGCAGGGAGCAAAACGATGAGCTGGCGTGTGTCAGCTATGATGGCGACACCACGGCAGAGCTGGCTGTGGGAGACCGTTTTGTTATTTCAAAGGCAGCCAATCATACAAAGATTTGCAAGCTTCACCAGAGAAGCTTTTTGGAGATACTCCGCAAAAAGATGGGAAATTATTCATAACACAGATAAGGATTGTTATAATGAATAGTTACGAATAATATTTATGAGGTGACAGGACATGAAAACAAACAGACAATCCAAGATAATTGAGATAATCCAAAAGAATGAGGTAGAGACGCAGGATGAGCTGTCTGCGCTTCTTGAAAAAGATGGTTTTCGCGTGACTCAGGCCACAGTATCCAGGGATATCAGGGAGCTTAAGCTCACAAAGATTCCTACCGCAGGCGGCAGACAGAAGTACGCCGTGATAACGGATGCACCTGAGAATCTCTCAAAGAAATACGAAAGAGTACTCAGAGAGGGCTTTTTGTCAATGGACATGGCTCAGAATATTCTCGTTATAAAGACAGTATCGGGAATGGCAAGCGCAGTATGTGCTGCAATAGATGCCATGAAGATGAGAGAAATCGTCGGTTCGATTGCAGGAGATGACACAATCATGTGTGCAATCCGGACTGTTGATGATACATATGCGGTGATGAAAAAAATCCGCAGAATTGTGGAATAATGTTACATGAATATCAGAATATATCTGCACTGTAACAGGAAATAACATATATCGTCATGCCTGGGAGAGGAAGGAGAAAATATGTTACAAAATCTACATGTAAAGAATCTGGCACTCATAGATGAGTGTGAGGTTGAGTTTTCCGACGGACTAAATATACTGTCGGGAGAGACCGGAGCCGGAAAATCAATCATCATAGGCTCTATCAATCTGGCGCTTGGTGAAAAAGTGCAAAAGGAGATGCTAAGAGACAATGAAAAGCCTGCTTTTGTAGAGCTGATTTTTTCAGTTGAGGATCCAAAGATTATAGAGGCTTTAAGGGCGCTTGATGTGGAGGTTGAGGACGGATGCGTGATTTTAAGCCGTAAAATCACACAGTCGCGCGCAGTCGGCAGGGTGAACGGTGAAGCCGTGTCTGTTTCACGAATGAAGGAAATAGCCTCATATCTCATAGATATCCACGGTCAGCATGAGCACCAGTCACTTTTATCAAAGAAAAAGCATCTTGATATACTTGATGAGTACGCAAAGCAGCCGCTTGGAGATAAAAAGCAGCAGCTTTCAGTCACATACAAAGCATATAGGGCGCTTAAGGATGAGTATGAAAAGTCAAATATCGACAATGAAGAAAGAAGCCGTGAGCTGTCATTCCTTGAGTACGAGGTGAAGGAGATAGAAGAAGCTTCCCTTGTGCCGGGTGAGGATGAGGAGCTTGAGGCGCAGTTTAGGAAGTTTTCAAACGGAAAGAAAATCATGGAGGGCGTAAATGCTGCATATTCTGCCACAGGAGGCGAGATGGAGAGTGCCTCAGAGCTTATTGGCAGGGCGGTAAGAGAGCTGTCACAGGTATCAGGCTATGATGAGGATGTGGAAGCTCTGGAGAGTCAGCTGTCGGAGATAGACAGTCTGCTTTCTGATTTCAATCACGAGATATCAGGGTATATTTCACAGGCTGAGTTTGACGAGGAGACCTTCTATGAGACACAAAAGCGTCTTGATGAGATAAATCATCTAAAGAGCAAATACGGCAACTCAATTGATGATATACTGATAGCACTCAATGAAAAGAGGGAGCGTATCAGTGTCCTGAACGATTATGATTCTTATTTACAGAAATTAGAGCAGCAGCTTGCGAAAAAGGAAAAGGAGCTGGCACAGATATCGGATGAGGTATCAGAAATCAGACAAAAGAGTGCTGTAAAGCTTGTGTCAGAAATTAAATCAGCACTTAATGATTTGAATTTCCTTGATGTACAGTTTGATATGCAGTTTGACAGATTGCCGGACTATACGGCAAACGGCATCGATGCGCCGGAGTTTCTCATATCAACGAACCCCGGAGAGCCGCTTAAGCCGCTCGGCAAGGTAGCATCGGGAGGAGAGCTGTCGCGTATTATGCTTGGCATCAAGACAATCATGGCAGAAAATGACCACATTGAGTCGCTTATTTTCGATGAGATTGATTCTGGAATCAGTGGACGTACAGCTCAGATGGTCTCTGAGAAGATGAATGAGCTTGGCCGCAACCATCAGATTATATGTATCACACATCTGCCACAGATAGCAGCTATGGCAGATGCACATTTCCTTATTGAAAAAGCAGTCGAGAACAAATCCACGGTTTCAAGGATTCGAAGACTAACTGACAATGACAGCGTGGCTGAACTTGCCAGAATGCTCGGCGGTGCAAAAATCACAGATACCGTGATGGAGAGCGCACGCGAGATGAAAGCACTTGCCATGGAGAAAAAAATCTGACATTATCAGTTTACGGCGCGGTTGATTACCAGTATATCACCGGTGGTCAGCCGTACGTTTCCGTTTGGGATGATTACCTGCCCGTTTCTTTGGATCATTATTATAATCTCATTGTGTTTTTTTGATATTTCAGACAGCAGTTTATTGTTATATCTGCTGTCTTTTTCTATTATTTTTTCCACCAGTTTTATACCATGCACCTCATCAGGTGTGATGGCACTAAGCACGAGCACATCATTTTGCAGAATTATTGTTTCACCGTCCGGTATTATATTCTGCTCACCTCTTCGTATAAGCACAATCAGTGTCTCAGGAGGTAGCGTCAGGTCCTTTAGCTTGTGACCGCACCACAGATGATTTTCCGGTATGGTAAGCTGTATGAACTGGATATCTGCTTCCTCGGAGTAATCATTGAAGGTCTTCATTACATCGGCTGTTTTATCAAGCATGTCAAGCTTTCGTGATATCCATGGAAGCATTGAGCCTTGAAGCAGTATTGAAAAGAGTACTATCATAAATATTATGTGGAAGGTGTCGAGGTCATCATTGGTGGCGGTATATGCCATGATGGAAAACACTATGGATGCGGCTCCTCTTAAGCCGGACCATGAGACAAGCAGCTGCTGTTTTATTTTGCTGCGAAATGGTGTGAGCACAAGTGCGACAGAAAGAGGTCTTGCCACAAAGGTCAGCCACATAAATATTAAAAGTGCCGGTACTATGACGTGTGGCAGCTTTGATGGGAAAGAAAGCAGACCAAGCAGAAAGAAAATAAGCATCTGCATGAGTCCTGTTATGCCATCAAAGAAATTCACCAGATTCTTTTTATTTTCTATTTCTGTGTTGCCGAGTATAATGCCGACTATATAGGCGCTTAAGAAGCCGTTTCCGTCAAAGTAAGCAGGCAGGGCATATGATATTATAGCTATTCCCACCATGAAAATCGCATCAAACCCCGCGCTTTTGAAGCGTATATATCGAAGGAGCATGATGGAAAGCTTTGCAATCAGGACGCCGAAGATTATGCCGAAGGCAAGCTGCTTTACTATGAGTATGGCAATATTTCCAGGGCTTGCGCTGCCCTGGGATATGGCTATAAAAGCAACTGTGAGCATATAGGCACATGGGTCATTACTACCGCTTTCCACTTCAAGAAGAGAGGCGGTATTGTATTTCAGATTCAGCTTTTTCGAACGCAGTATGGAGAAAACGCTCGCCGCATCAGTTGATGAAATCAGCGCACCGAGGAGAAAGCTTATTTCCCAACTCATATTAAGGGCAAAGTGACAGAACAGCCCTGTGAGAAAGCATGTGATAATAACACCGATGGTGGACAAAAGTACAGACTTAACGGCAACAGCCTTTGCACGCTGCCAGTTGGTGCCAAAGCCGCCATAGAACATGATAAAAATCAGCGCGGTAGAGCATATCTGTTCAGCGAACGCGTAATTGTCGAAATCTATCTTCATTATTCCGTCAGAGCCAAAAAGCATGCCTAGCACGATAAAGGCTAAAAGTGCCGGAATGCCTATGCGGTTGGAGACACGATTTAGCAGGATACATAAGAAGATTACTATAGATGTGATGAGCAGGTATGTATTCATGGAATCCCTCCTTTATTAAATGGTGATTTAAGAATTATAAAGCTATTACAGTATTTATTTGTAACGGACAACGTGGGAATTATATGTGAAATTTATAATAAACATATAAATATATCGAAATTATATAGGAAAACACCTAAACTGTCAAACTATACCGGCTTTTGCTCAAAATAATTTGGAATAGTTAAAATGAGATAATAAGATATTAAAAGAATAAAAGAAAAATGACAGGAGCATACTAATCCAAATGGAGGTAATAGTATGCGGAAGTTTTTTGGAAAATTTGTGAGTGTCACGCTGGCTGCAGCAGTGATAGCTATGTTTGCACTAAGCAGTGATGATAAGTGGTGCAGCAGGGTAGATAAGGCATTTGATGAAAGTGTATTAGGAAGTTTTTTAAATGAATCAAAGGCCGGATATGGAAGATATGCGACAGGGCTTCCCGGACAGGCGGCCAGTGTATTGGCTGATTCGGGCGAGAATGGTGAAAATGGTGAAAACGGCGGAACCGGTGAAAACAGTGGAAACGGTGGAACCGAACAAGGCATAGGACAGACAGCAGATACAGCATCAACTCACAGAGATTATGAAGAGACAGATAAAATAAGTGCTGGAATAAGTGTTGAGGGCGTATATGCCTGTGGCAGGCTGACCGGTATATATGAGCAGACAGAGGGAGTGCTTGTAGTGAATACGACGGAGGTGACAGACGAGGATGGAAAAAAAGTCAATCCGGCAGATAAAAAGGTGCAGTGCGGTGATTATATCCTATCTGTCAATGGACGCACTGTGGCAGACAAGGAGGAACTTTCTGAAGCTGTGAATGATATTATGAAGCAGCATGATGAAAGTCATGAAGATAAAAGTACCGTAAACATTAAATTTCTTCGAGGCGGTGAGAAAATGTCAGCGGATATCACGCCTGTGAGGATGGATGATGGCAAATACTATATGGGAATATGGGTGAAGGATGATCTGGCAGGAATCGGTACTATCACTTATTATACAAAGGACGGCCGTTTTGGAGCGCTGGGGCATGGAATAGGAGACGGAACGCAAAGCGGCAATCTCTTGTATGCAAACAGTGGTGATTTGTACAGCATGAAGCTTACCAAAATCAAAAAGGGAAAAGCCGGCGCGCCGGGTGAGATAGGCGGAGTGGTATATTTTGGCAAAAAAAGCCATATAGGCACACTTGACTGCAATAGTAATCTGGGAATTTACGGACAGCTTGACAGCGATGAATTGTCGGAATATGCCGCAGAGGATACGTATTATCCGGTTGCCGGCAAGGATGAGATACACACAGGCAGTGCACAGATGATATCGGAAATATCAGGAAAACTTGAAAAATATAATCTGGAAATAACAAATATAGATAAAAAAGCGACAGATACAAACAAGGGAATGGAGCTTAAGGTGACAGACGACAGGCTGATAGAGCTCTCCGGTGGCATAGTGCAGGGCACATCCGGAAGCCCTATCATACAGGATGGTAAAATAATAGGAGCAGTCACCCATGTGTTTGTCGATGATCCGACCGGAGGCTACGGCATCTGCATTGATGAGATGCTGTAATTACTGCTCCATTCTGCGAAGCTCAGGTAGCACAGTGCCAAGCATGGTTACAAAGCAGATGCTTCCGCCAATCACGTTTGATACAGGCTCTGCCATAAACACACCGTCGGTTCCCATACCAAAGGAGTAAGGCAGAATATATGTCAGCGGTACAACGATGAACACCTTGCGAAGCAGGGAGAAAAATATAGCCCGCTTCTTTTTGTTCAGTGATTTAAAGGTGGTCTGTCCGATGTACTGCAGATCCATAAATATGAATGCCGCAAAGTAGATATTCAAAGCCTTCACCGCATCATCCATAAGGGTGGAATCGGAACTGAAAATTGCAATCAGGGCATGAGGGGCAAGTATAATCACACTCCACATGACAGCTGTATATAGAAGCACGAGCAGTCCCATAGTGAAAATAGATTTTCTCACCCGGGCAGGTCTTCTGGCGCCATAGTTGTAGCTTAAAACAGGAGATGAACCCTCCACAATTGCATAAATTGGAGTCTCAACCATCTGCCTGATGCTTGATACGATGGTCATTACCGATATGTACAAATCACCTCCGGTCACTGAAAGCACATTGTTGCAGCATATAGATACCAGGCTGTTGGTGAGCTGCATGACACAGCCGGAGGTTCCAAGGCTTATGATATCCTTTGCATAGCGCGTGTTTTCACCAAATTCAGAGAGTGTCATAAGGCGCACCTTAAGCTCGGCCTTTTTCCTAAGAAAGTGAAGCACATAGAGAGCAGACAGTATTTGTGAGATGACCGTAGCAATAGCAGCTCCTTTGATGCCAAAATTAAATCCAAATATAAAAAGAGGGTCTAAAACCAGATTGGCAACGGCTCCGATTGCCACAGAAAGCATGCCGGTAGTGGAGTAGCCCTGAGCGTTGATAAAGGGATTCATGCCGGTTGAAATCATGGATGGGAGTGTTCCTATCAAATAAATAAGCAGGTATGGCAGAGCGTATTTGAGAGCATTTTCAGATGCGCCAAACACGATTAAAAGAGGCTTTGCAAAAATCATGCACAAAGCCGTAAAAACGACTGCGAATGTGCAGACCATTGTAAAGCTCGTATTCATTATAGTATTGGCGGCTTTGTCATCACTCATACCTCTTTTTATTGTAAAAAAGCGGAGCACCACCGCTTCCAAAGAGATTGGAGAAAGCGATTGTCAGCATTATAATAGGAAAGCAAAGCCCCACAGCACCGAGTGCAGTGGTTCCCATATCCGGTATGCGGGCAATGTATATGCGGTCTACTATATTGTACAACAGGCTTAGAATCTGGGCTGCCAGCATGGGCAGAGCAACCTGCAATATATTTTTCTTTATTGAATCATTATCAAAATCTATTTTTTTCATTGTGAAACCTCTTTTTGATTTGCTTCGCCCATTATATCACCTCATATAAAAAAATCAAATGCTCAGCAAGTTTTGATATAGATTTTATTTATGACAAACTAAAAGAAAAATATATTTTACAATGACAAAAAACTACAGTAATATATGGAATATAAAAATTAAAAATTATTGAATAACCATATATACCGGAGGATAACATGAAGATTACACAGATACATACAAACAAACCACAGTCGCTCTCCTTTGAGATATTTCCACCTAAGAAGGAGGAAGACTTCAAAATATAGACGAGATGCTTGAGATACTCTGTGATTGTCATCCTGAGTACATCAGCGTGACATTTGGCGCAGGCGGCAGCTCAAACAATAACAAGACTATCGAGATTGCGAAGAAAATCAAGAACCGGTACAATGTGGAGCCGGTCGTACACCTTACATGTCTGTGCTATAACAAGGCAGAGATAGATGAGTTCACCAGACAGCTTTCATATGAGGGCATCGAGAATATCCTCGCTTTAAGAGGAGACAGAAATCCAAATGTGCCTGCAAAGGAGGATTTTCTCCATGCAAGCGATTTGATTAAATACATAAAGGACACCACAGGTGATCAGTTCTGTATCGCAGGTGCGTGCTACCCGGACATCCATCCGGAGGCAGCTGATAAGGTAGATGATATTAAGAATCTTAAGAAAAAGGTTGATGCCGGTGCAGAGCTTCTTTTATCGCAGCTCTTCTTTGACAATGATACCTTCTTCAATTTTGCTGAGGATTGCAGGCTTGCAGGTATCAATGTGCCTGTTATCCCAGGCATCATGCCTTGTATCAATGCGGCTCAGATTCAGAGAATGGTCACAATGTGCGGAGCAAAGTTCCCGGAGAAGTTCCAGAAGATTGTGCACAGATACGGAGACAACAAGGCGGCACTTTTTGATGCCGGAATGTCTTACTGCGAGAGTCAGATAATTGAGCTTTTAGCTAATGATGTGGAGGGAATTCATCTTTACACTATGAATAATGTGAGAGTTGCAAAGCGTTTAACAGAGGGAATCAAGAACCTTATTTAGGACAATAAATAGTACGGAACGTAAGCCCCGGGTACCACGGGCGCACACGTACTCCTGCCGTCGCTACGCTGCGTGGCTAAGATACTGTACGAAATTATGCTTGATGGGTTTCTATGCTTGACGAAACCGTCGAAACGCGCCTTCCGTGGCGCGGTTCTCCTCGCCCCTGCGTCCATGCAGGGGCGTTTCTGCGTCTTGTGGGCATAATTTCTACAGTATCTAAGCTACTTCGCTATGCGCTCCGGCGGGAGTACGTGTGCACCCGCGGTACCCGGGGCTTACGTTCCTTATGTAGTGGTGAATTTGCGTTACGTTTGGTGACACCTGCTATGTGCCACCACACTGCAAATGCGAATAAAAAATATCAACCGTTGCAAAAAGTACTCTAGATGATTATAATAGGTATATTAGATTTGTAAATGGAAACAATGTCCATATTAAATCGAAATTAAATTATATAATATATTAAGGAGACAGTAGAAAATGAAAGAAAAATCAAGAAGCACTTTTTCCGGCAACATTGGGTTCGTTCTTGCGGCAGCCGGCAGTGCGGTAGGACTTGGAAATATATGGAGGTTTCCGTATCTGGCAGCAAAGGACGGAGGAGGACTTTTTCTGCTGGTGTATCTGATACTTGTTCTGACCTTTGGCTTTGCATTGCTTACCACTGAGATTGCAATAGGACGTAAGACAGGACAGGGACCGCTCACCGCGTATGGTCTTATCAATCCAAAGGGCAAGTTTATCGGTGTGCTTGCATGTATAGTACCGGCTATTATTCTGCCTTACTACTGTACTATAGGTGGATGGGTTTTAAAGTATTTTACCCTTTTCATTACAGGAAGCGGTAAAAATGCGGTTGCGGATGGATATTTCACAGGCTTTATCACAGGCCAGTGGGCACCAATCATATTTGGAGTGGTGTATCTGCTTATAACAGCAGCAGTTGTCATTGGCGGAGTCAATAAAGGTATCGAGCGCTTCAGCAAGGTGCTCATGCCTATCCTTGTTGTGCTTATTTTTGCAATCGGTATTTTCTCACTGACACTCAATTATAAGGATGCATCAGGCGCAGCAAGAAGTGGTCTTGATGGTCTTAAGATATATGTGGTTCCTGACTTCAAGGGGCTTACAATGCAAAAGCTTGTCACAGTATTTGTTGATGCGCTCGGTCAGCTGTTCTACTCAATCAGTGTGGCTATGGGAATCATGGTTGCATATGGTTCGTATGTCAAGAAGGAATCAAAGCTCATGGGCTCAATCAACCAGATTGAGATTTTTGATACACTTGTTGCATTCCTTGCAGGTCTTATGATTATTCCGGCAGTATATGTATTTATGGGCCGTGACGGCATGTCAGCCGGACCGGGGCTTATGTTTATATCACTGCCAAAGGTATTTAATGAAATGGGAATAGCAGGAGATATCGTTGGACTGATATTCTTCATGATAGTTGCATTCGCAGCAGTCACATCGTCTGTATCAATTATGGAGGCTATTGTATCGAGTCTTATAGACAGATTTCACTGGAGCCGCAGAAAAAGCGCAATTTTAGTCACGGTATATGCCCTGATTGCAGAGATAATAGTCTGCCTTGGCTACAATAAGCTCTATATGGAGGTTAAGCTTCCAAACGGCACAGTCGGACAGATACTTGATATCATGGATTATGTAAGCAACAATGTGCTTATGCCAATCGTTGCACTTGCCACATGTATCCTCGTTGGCTGGATAGTAAGTCCAAAGGTAATAATAGATGAGGTGACACGCGGAGGCAGCAAATTCACCAGAAAAGGGCTTTATATAATCATGGTTAAATTTATTGCACCGGCATTCCTGCTTATACTGTTGCTGCAGGCACTCGGAATCGTTACTTTTTAGTTTTGAAATAAATTTATTGTATATTTTATATAAATACCCTTGAAATACAGCCATCATAATGGTAGTATTTTACTAAATGATGAAAGAGGGGGAGCCACTATGGCTTTTAGACGAGAGAAAAAGCGTATCGGTGATATGCTTATAAATGAAAATGTAATTACTCAGGAGCAGCTGGAAAAGGCTCTGCCTATAGCCAAAGAAAAGCATAAGAAGATAGGAGAAACACTCATTGAGCTTGGGTTCACCAATGAGCTTGAGATAGCAAAGGCATTGTCACAGCAGCTGGGACTGGAGCTTGTTAATGTGAGCGCAATCAACATACCTGAGGAGGTGCAAAACCTTGTCAGTGAGACAGTGCTTAGAAAGCATGTTATGATACCATATGCATTTGACAAGAATAATGCCAATGTAGTGCATGTGGCCATGGCTGATCCTATGGACATGGTTGCGCTTGATGATTTTTCAATTGTTACCAATCTACAGGTTGAGCCTGCAGTAGCGACAGGCAGAGACATACTTTTGACGCTCGACAAATATTACGGTGATACAGAGGCTATGAAAGCGGCTCAGGAGTATGCGAGGGAGAGAAAAGAGCGTGAGCAGAAAAATGCCGAGGCTGAGGAAGCTACCAGCAAGGATGTCAACAATTCGCCGGTAGTTTTACTTGTCAACTCTATCATTGAGCAGGCAGCCAGACTCAGGGCCTCAGATATACATATAGAGGCACTGGAAAATAAAGTCAGGGTGCGATACAGAATTGATGGTGCGCTTTATGAGAAGGCAGCATATAGTATACATCTGCTTTCTGCAATTATTACACGACTTAAAATTATAGGTGGTATGGATATTTCCGAGAAACGTAAGCCGCAGGACGGCCGTATCACTATGGAGATAGACAAGATAGAGTATGATATCCGAGTATCAATCCTTCCGACAGTATTCGGTGAGAAATGCGTTATGCGACTTGCGCAGAAAAAGGCACTTACAAGAGATAAAAAGGAGCTGGGATTTTCAGACGAAGAGCTTAAGGCCTTTGATCATATACTGATGAATACAAACGGTATCATCCTTGTTACAGGACCTACAGGAAGTGGTAAGTCAACCACACTTTACACGGCACTTTCAGAGCTCAACAAGGAGGATGTAAATATCATCACAGTTGAGGATCCGGTCGAGGCCAATATAGATGGAATAAACCAGGTACAGGTAAATAATAAAGCTGACCTGACATTTGCATCAGCACTTCGTTCCATTCTGCGACAGGATCCGGACATCATTATGATTGGTGAGATTCGAGATCAGGAGACAGCACAGATTGCAGTACAGGCGTCAATCACAGGACATCTTGTGGTCAGCACACTGCATACCAACAGCTCGGCAAGTACTATTTCACGATTGGAGGACATGGGAGTTGAAAGTTATCTGCTTGCGGATTCGGTAAAGGGAATCATTGCACAGCGACTTGTAAGAAGACTTTGTCCGGCATGTAAGAGAGAACATCTGCTGACAGAGGAGGAAAAGGCCTTTATGAATATACCGGCATTCCGTCCGGTAAAGATTTATGAGCCATGTGGCTGTGAAAAATGTGCCAATACAGGCTACAAGGGACGAATCGGTATATATGAGATAATGACCATAACACCAAAGCTAAAGTCACTTATTTCAAAAGGTGTTGATATAGAGGATATAAACAAGGCTGCATGTGATGAGGGCATGCATACACTTAGACAGAGTGCAGAGAAGCTTGTACTCGAAGGAGTTACTTCATTCCAGGAAATGTTAAAGACCACGTTTGAAAACTAAGGGGGAAAAGAAAATGCAGATAGTAGACATTTTAAAAGCAGCGCAGCAACAGAACTCATCGGATATACATATCGCACCGGGAAATCCGGTTATGCTTAGAATTGACGGAATGCTTGTACCGCAGGGAAATCAGGTTCTTACCAATGTTGAGACGGACAACCTGCTTTCTCCAATTGTTCCGCAGGAGCTTAAAGATGAGCTAAAGGAGAAGGGAGAGCTTGATTTTGCTTTTTCGGTGGAGGGCTTTTCAAGAGTCAGAGCCAATGTGTTCAGGCAGAGAGGTTCATATGCAGCAGCACTTCGTATTCTCTCATATGATGTGCCTACACCGCAGCAGCTTGGCATACCACAGTCGGTTGTCAATCTTACCACAAAGATGAGAGGACTTGTCCTCGTGACAGGAGCTACAGGAAGTGGTAAGTCGACCACATTGGCAAGTCTTATAGATGTCATTGCATCAAGAGATTCCAAAAATATAATCACGCTTGAAGATCCTATCGAGTACCTGCACTCAAGGCGCCGCTCTATAGTGGAACAGCGAGAGATTGGAAAGGATACACTCTCATATGCTGCAGCCCTAAGAGCTGCACTGCGACAGGATCCGGATGTAATACTTGTAGGAGAGATGCGAGATCTTGAAACTATATCTACAGCTATTACAGCGGCGGAGACAGGACATCTTGTATTTTCTACACTGCATACCAACAGTTCATCCGACGCAATTGACCGTATGATTGACGTTTTTCCACCACACCAGCAGCAACAGATACGAGTGCAGCTCTCAGGAGTTTTAGAGGGAATTGTTGCACAGCATCTGCTTCCAATGGTAAATGGCGGACGAATTGCAGCGTTTGAGGTGCTCCTTGCAAACAATGCCATCAGAAACTTAATTCGTGAGGCAAAAGCATTTCAGATTCCATCTATCATACAGACATCAAAGAGAGAGGGTATGATGATGATGGATGACTGTATTTTACAGTATTACAGCCAGGGCCTTATAGCGCCGGAGACTGCAGTTGCATATGCACATGATCCGGTAAGCATGGCTAGCCGTGTACACCTTTACTATTGATGGTATAATCGTATGTATTTTACTGTTATGGTATAATGTTGTGGAGTCTTAATAAATTATGATTTAATTTATCTGGAGGTTGCACAGAATAGGGATAAGGAGGAGAAGAAAGTGGCTGACTGGACATATCAGATTATAGACCAGAGCGGAAAAGAAAGAAAAGGAAATATAGTAGCCGAGTCAGAAGCAGAGGCAAAAAATAAGCTTAAGATGGATGGCAACATGGTCATAAGCCTCACCAAGGCAACAGCACTGACCAAGGAAATCTCGTTCAGTGTAGGAGGAAAGGTAAAGCCGAGAGACCTATCAGTATTCTGCCGCCAGTTCACCAGTATGGTCAATGCAGGTGTTACGATTCTTGATACGCTGGATATGCTATCCGATCAGACTGAGAACAAGGTCATGGCGAAAGCTATCAGAGGTGTTCATGCCGAGATTCAAAAAGGTGAGACTCTCTCGGATGGTCTGAAAAAATATCCGAATGTTTTCCCTGACATCATGGTGAGCATGGTTGCGGCAGGAGAAGCATCCGGCAAGATTGATGTAGCTTTTGACAGAATGTCTGCACACTTCGAGAAATCAGCAAAGCTTAACGGCATGATAAAAAAAGCGGCAGTTTATCCGATTATCGTTGTGATTGTGGCTATTGCGGTTGTTATTGTAATGCTTGTAAAGGTCATCCCAAGCTACTCGGAGATGTTCAATGACCTGGGAACAGAGCTGCCGGGCATCACAAAGGCAGTTGTTGCGATGAGTGATTTTGTCACCGGATACTGGTATATTGTGATTGCTGTCATAGCAGCAATTGTTATAGCCATCAAGCTTTATAAGCAGACTGACAGCGGCCAGATGTTCTTTGGTAATCTCGCAAGAAAGGTTCCGGTTTTCGGAAAGCTAAACATCAAGACAGCAGCCAGTAACTATGCGCGTACACTTTCCACACTTGTGTACTCAGGACTTCCGATGATTGAAGCCCTTGGTATCACTGCTGACACCATGAAGAATGCGCTTTACAAAAAAGCTCTGAAAAATGCAAGGGAAGAAGTAAGTAAGGGTGTTCCACTGTCTGAGCCAATCACTGCGTGTGGATTGTTTCCACCTATGGTTTCACACATGACGCGAATCGGTGAGGAAACCGGTGACTTGGAAGGCATGCTTACCCGACTGGCAGACTACTATGATGAGGAAGTTGAGCTGGCTACCCAGACAGTTATGGCAGCTATTGAGCCTATGATTATCCTTGTTCTGGCACTTATTGTTGGTGTGCTTGTGGCGGCTGTTATGGCTCCTATGCTTACCATGTATCAGGCTATGGACAGCTTATAAAATAAAAAAGAAGCAGACTTTGAGTGTGAAGCTCAAAGGCTGCTTTTTTGGTGCAGAGACATTGGCAGTAGGACGGGGCTTCATCCCATGAGCCCTGGCTGGTGCACATTCTCTCGCTTGAGCTACGCTGCACTGCCAAGATACTGTAGGAATTATGCTTTATAGGGTATCTATGATTGACGAAACCGTCGAAACGCGCCGTCCGTGGCGCGGTTCTCCTTGAACATTACTGCTCACACCACAGTGTGACCAGTAACGATTACAGCCCATTAAAAGTGCCGGTGAAAAGGTGATGTTCAATCCTTGTCCTATCAGGCTTAATGCCCGGCGATATGTTAAAGCCTTTTCAAGGTCTTCCCGGTGTAAGGGAGTTATCCATTCTTCTATTAACCGGAATAACAGGTTCCACTGTTCAGTCAGATGGGGTTTATACAGTTTGGTTAGCGAGGTGATGTTGTTTTTTCGATAATGGTAGAACAAGTCAGGCAGATAGATGGCTTTTTTTACCCAAGTGAAATAATACACATTGAAGAGTAAGTCCTCTGTACCGATTTGTCTGACAGGAACAAACCGAAGGCCATGTTCTTTGATGAGTGATGTCTTATATAGTTTTCCCCAAGCTGTAGACAAACTGTCTATCTTTCCGGGCAAACGCAATTCTTGATCGTTAGGAGCTATAAGTCGCGCATAGAGCCAGTGGATTGAAGATCCTTGATAAACCATCTTTTTGTCGCTGAACAGATATTGAGGAAAGGACTGGTTGGCAAATTCACGAATGTAAGAGAAAAGACAGACATCCGTTTGTTTGTCGGTGTGTGAAAGAAGTGTTTTGCAGCAGTCTGTTCCTATCCAGTCATCGCTGTCCACAAACATCACCCATTCTCCACGGGCACTCTCCAGACCTTTGTTACGAGCGCCTGATAGTCCTAGGTTCTCCTGATGGATAACAAGGATCCGGCTGTCCCTTTCCGCGTATGCTTTCAGAATATCCGGTGAATTATCCGTCGATCCGTCATTTACACAAATAATCTCAATGTCCCGATAAGTCTGGTTCACTAACGAATCCAGACATTGGGGCAGGTAAGGGGCTGTATTATAAACCGGTACAATGATACTGATCATGATAATTTTCGTGCTTTATACCGTATATATCCATACCAGGTTATTCCCGGAAGCAAAGCGGATAGGGTCAGCCATTTGCGTGGTGACTCCGATAGAAAATGGGGATTTCGTGCCAACAAACTGTCTGCCACATAGTGCATCGCTTCGATGAAACGTCGTTGTGAGGTAGGAGCCAGTTGCATGGAACTTTTGCGGATAAAAGCAAAGCCTCGCGGGTTACGTATGTATTGGCGGTACATGTTCAAGCTTGAACCGTCGGGGCGGTATTCTACGTTTACCAACACTTCGTTCAAGGCCAGTAAAGGGTAATCCTGATCTATCAATTGGTATTTATAACCGAGTGATACATATTTCTCTCCTTCAAAAATGGGATATTCGGGATATTGTTTGATGACATCCGTGCGATACACCAGTTTTTTGTCTCCCCGCCCGCCTTGTGCATAGAATCCGCCTAAAGTAGTCCGCCTGCATTCATAAGGAAAAGGCGTACCGATTAAATTTCCTTGGAAATCAGCATCCAGTCCGATGATTCCTGCTACTTCTTTTGAACCGTGTGCGTTCCAGAATGTGATAATCTTCTCCACTGCATCATCGGGCATATAATCATCCGAGTCGACGCAAGTGTTCAACTCTGTGTCGATCAACCGATAAGCCGTATTGTGTGCAGCATGCATTCCTTGGTTCTCCTGATAATGGTAGCGGATGTCTATTTTCCTCTCTGCTATCCATTTTTCCACCCATTCAAGGGTATCGTCGGTCGAACCGTCATCCACAATCAGCCAGATGAAATCTTTGCAGGTCTGCCGTGACAGGGCTTCGTAACCTAAATGCAGAGTATAGGCACGGTTATATGTCGGCGTGAAGATGGTCAGCGTCTTCTTATCTGTTTCTATCTTGTTTTGTTCCATTGTCCTAAATAATAATTCTGAAGCCATTCGGCGTTTTTCACAATGTCGTAACCGGCATCGGCTATTTGTTGGTAATAACCAGTGCGTCGGCTTGCCATACAGCGCACTCTCTCTATTTCGCATGCCCATTGTCGAGGAGCTGTTTCCAATGAGAGGAAGGAGACTTGGTCGGTCAAAGCCGCTTCGCGGGGAATGCGATCGGACACAACGCAGGGCAGGCCGGCACATTGCGCCTCAACCATAGAAACGGAAAGGCCTTCCATAAAAGAGGGGAACAAAAACAGATCCATCGCTTGCTTGCAACAGGCGGTTTACATCCGGACGTCCCCCCAACAAATGTACTTGGTCTGTCAAACGGAACTGTTGTACCTTTTTTTGAATGGCTTTTTGCAATTCCCCCGTACCAACCAGCAGCAGGTGTGCTGTGGGATTAAACTCCTGCACATATTTATGAAACACCTCCAAGAGGAACTCATGGTTCTTCTGTCGGTTGAAACGTCCGACGTGTCCCACGACCGTAACATCTTTGGACAAGTGAAGTTCTTGACGAACCTCCAGCCGCACCGCTTCATCAAACCTGTATAGGAACGTGTCGATGGCATTGCGTTGCAAAATCGCTTTTTTCCCCAACTCGTTTCCAAACAACCATCGGGCGGCTTCTTTCCCACAGGTAAACCCTTGGGTCAGGTAAGGGCGCATGGTATGCTTGAAATAGGTGCGGAAAAGCCATTTAGTATCGAATAAAGCGTGTGCGTTGTGTGCGTGCGCAATAATTACGGGTACTCTTCGCCCTGCTGCTTCCCGGTAAACGAAATATCCCGATTCCGAACAATGCCCATGGATAATCCGATACTCCGGATGTTGGTCGAAAAAGTCGGAAATTTGTTTTCTGTATGTATTGAAGGTGAACGGATGGAGGGGGATCATACGGTAGATCTTGCCACCCATTGCCTCTATTTCATCATCGTATGCGCCCCGTTCCTGCCGGTGTACCATGAAATCAAACTGAACCCGGTTGCGGTCTATGTGACGGTAGTAGTTCATGACCATCGTTTCGGCACCTCCCCGGTTCATGATGGTGAAAAGCATCAATATTCTGATAGGTTCTTCCATTGTGACATTTATTTCATTCGATTTCCTGTCAGCCGATGCATCCATTGGCTGAGCTTGTTTATCCATCGGCTTCGTTTGATCCATGTCTGGCTATACCAATGGATGGAATATGTATTTTCGGTGCGGTGTAACTGCCCGTCGATGTAATCATACGGACAGAAATAATCCGTAGGATAGAGAGTGATGTCTCCGAGCTGCTGAAAACTGCCGTCCTTTCTGAATCCGTAAACCTTTTCCAGTTTGCGGGTCAGCTCTTCTACGTTGGTGGTCTGGTCCGGTTTCCCATCCGGGGTGATGAAACAGCGATGATCGTATGACTTTAATAATTCAATGAAGAAAGAGTGGGAGGGTTCTGCTCCTATCAGGTTCGTTCCTACCCATTGAGTTCCTTCGAATCCTAAAAAGGCCTTATTCGTCAGTAACCTATCCAAGGGACGTACCAATTCTACATCCGTGTCCATATAGACACCTCCTTCGTGTACCAATGCCCACAAACGTGCCACATCGCTCACAAAAGCCCATTTCTTGGTAGCGTATGCCTCTTCGCAATAGCGGTTCAGACGGATGTCGAAGTTATTTTCGTTCCACTCCTTTATTTCGTAACCGGGACAATGTTTCTGCCAGTTCGCTATCATGCGGAGTACTTCAGCAGGCTTTTCCTTATCTCCAAACCAACAATAGTGTATTGTTCTCGGGATCATGTGTTTCCTCTTTTTATCCTTCTATTGCTGAATAAATTTTACCGACTTCTTTTTCGTTCCCATAATGGCGGATTCGTAGTTGTGCCTTGATGGCTTCTTGTTGTCGTTTGTCGGCAATGAACTGTGCCAATCCTTCAGCCGCTCCTTCCACATTGTTTGGGATGATAATGCCGTCCACCCCTTCTTCCAGTTGGCTTGAGGAGGTAGGAAAACGGGTAATGACCACCGGTTTTCCCAATATCTGCGCTTCACGCACCGTTACTGCTTTGCCTTCGTAACGCGAAGGCTGTACATAAATGTCACATGCCTTGATGTAAGGGTAGGGATTCATTTGCTTGCCAGCCAAAACGAAATGTTTTTCCATCCCGTTTCCGCAATCGCTTTCCGTATCAACGGTTTATCTCCGCCATACCCTACGACATACCAACAAACGTCAATGCCCTGTTGCACCAATTGACGGCAGATGTACACTGCCCGGTCGATGGCTTTAGGATAAGAGAACCGTCCTACGGTACAGAGCAGAACAGGATGTTTTGTTTGTCCTTCTCGTCCTTCGAATGCTTGTAGGAAAGAAGTGTCGAAGGGCAGTTCCGCCTGTTCACGTATAAAAGTTTCGGACAGGATATTTTCCATCAGTATCAACTTGCATTCTAATGAAGGGAATTTTGAAAGAAAACCTTTGGAAACCGATTCAGAAATGGAGATGATGCGGCCGAAAGCTCCCCATACCGGCAATTCCCGGCGGGTATTGATGTCAATAAAGGAATAGTCGGTATGAATCCATGCCCATTTTTGCTGTGCCTTTACTTTGTCGCGCACAATGTTGTGCGGTGTAAGGAAACTGATGGCCAGGTCATACGTCCGGCCTTCGTTGATGGAGGGCAGGAATGGAGTAGTACAGTCTGCTACATATTGAAATATGGCCTGACTTTCTTTTGCCTTCCTCCGTTTCCTGTAACACCAGTCCAAAAGGTGTGCTGCGATGCGCCCGGCAGCAATGTCCCAATACCCTTCGCGGATAATTTTCCGGATAGGGCGGGTGAGGGTGGTGTACTTTTTTACTTCGGGCAGAAGATTCACTTCCTTGGGTATGAGGTTCATAAATTCCCCGCTATGCCGGTAGACAAACAGATCCACTTGGCAACGCGAATAGTCTAGGGCATTGAGCAAGCCGATCAGCGAGCGTTCTGCCCCGCCTATCTCCAGGTATTGGATGGCGATGAAAATACGGGGAGGCGTTGTGCCATGTTTGATTGGCTGTCTATTTTGATGTGATGACTGATTTTTCATCTTTCTCTATTAATAATGTAGAGTGTGCATTGATCACCTCTGGATGGTTTCGGCGGATATATCCCCCTATACTGTTGTATGTCAATCCCAGCCGGGTGGCAATGTCTTTCAGTGTTTCGGTGGTCGTCCCATACAGGCGGATCGCTTCAGCATATTTTTCTTTGCTTTGTCTGGACATCCGTTTCCCCTCAGAGGTCTGTACCATACCCTGTCGGTTTGCCAACTCCGGTTCATGTTTGTGCAGGTACTCTCTGAATGTCTCGGGATGGAGCCCGAACTCTTTGGCGGCGTGGGCTATCGGGCGGGGGTGTTTTCTCAGGCTCCCGATGGCTTTCTCGTATTTGGCGGCTACGGTTTTCATCCGCTTTTTCGATTTCCGCAAATCAAGACCCCCTTCTGCCTTGCCGGAAAGTCCTGCCCGTTCCCTCACTAAGTCGATATGCCATTTGTGCAGATAAGAACGAAGTCCTTCCGCTGTGACGTGTGTTCTTTCTGCGATTTCTTTTAGCGTGAGAGCCGTGTCCTTATAAAGAGACAAGGCTTTCGCATATTTATCTTCTGTACGGAGAGAGGGTTTGTAGGTCCTTCCGTTGCCGGATAGTTCGCCTCTCTTCTTCTCTGGTCTGGCCTGTGCTTCCGAACGTTTCTTTCTCTTTTGTTCCAGTATATTTTTGTGATAGAACCTCAGATGCGTTTGAAACCGCTTGGTGAGACATGGCATGCCCCGGCTATTTCAGGGATCGTCATGTCTGTCTTTTTATAAAGCTCCACTGCTTCGGCGTATTGTTTGGTGCAAGCCGGGGTCGCCCCACGATGGGTGTTGTCATTTATGCCCAACCAGTGGCGTACTTTCTCGCGCCAAGGAATGACTTCCGGTTCATGGATGCGCATGAAGTTGGCTAGTCCCGTTCCCTCCACTCCATGTTTGCGGGCTATCTGCGACACATTCAATTCGATATCCTCCAGAGACAAGCATGCATCTATAGCCTTTTTATATCTGGCATGCGACACCACATTGGGCTTTCCTTCGGACATGATCTTGACGGCATGGGGATTTTCTCCTTCCAAAGGAATGCGATGGCGGTGTAATACCAATTCGCGCCAGTAGCGGCGCAAGTAACTGCCGAGTCCTCCCGCTGAGACGTGACATTCCATAGCTATCGTTTTCAGTGGCATGTTTGTCTCCGCATAAAGGGCAACTGCCTTGTCGTATTTCTGATGAAGCGCGTGGCGCCGCAGCAGAGCGGATCGCTGTCTCGGAGTCAATCCTATAGGATCCGGAAACGGATTTTCTTTTTCCAGTTGTCCCATTGGATTCGCTTGTTCATTGCTTTGCTGGGGATTCCTCACCGGCTCCTTTGTGGGATAATCTCTGTCTTTCATCTCTTGGTGGAATTGAATAGCCATACCTTTTCCCTCATTAGTATAAGAGCTTTAGTGGAAAAGACAATAAAAATGCTCTGCTAAAAAGGAACATATCTTCGTAGGGCAAGTAATATATCTTACTTGGCCGAGTAAGATACTTAACTTGGTCCACGAACATATCTTACTTTGGTTCACGTAGGAAACATGAATTTTCCTCCTCGACTATCATCGCTCCGAACCTTCGTGAAGGTACTTGTTCCTGTATGTATAGGAGCATAATGTCCCTAATACCATAAAGACTACAGAAGGCTTGTGTAAGCTGTTTAATATATAGTGGGCCTCAATAATTTGACATTTATTATACTCTTTTTTCTGGTGTAAATATCTTGTTGTATTCATAACAAACCAATCGTGTAAATTTGAACTTCATGGCCAGATAGAATAAGTATTCTTTCCATGAAGGATAAATGTTGCGAAAACCTATAATACGGAAGGAATCTCGTATCATAGTCATTGATAAAATTTGTTGAATGCCCTGCTTCTTGTCCGGTTGATTAGAATTATTATATAGATTGTTGAAAAGCATCGGCAAATAACGCAGGATAATTTTTTCAGACAAGTCAGTTGTTATGGGGATGTAATGTTCAATATTGTATTTTCTGATAAGTCTTTTCTTTTCATCAACCAATTTTTGTAGATTGTTTGTTAAATAGGGCTTATAACGCAGCCTCATCAAACTACCTGCATTATTGATACGATATTGATATAATGCCTTTGGAATCATTATGATTGAAGACGCCTGTAGGACGCATTCATAATTAAAAACTGTATCTTCTCCGACATGCAGGTTTTTAATAAACCTTATTTTTTTATTGATAAGAAAATTACGTTTGAATACAAACCTCCAAGTATAACATAAATCGTTATTCATTTCTATTCTTGGATTCTTTTGAATAAAGTCCATAGGTTGCATGGCATGGTATGGTTTGAAATTCGGTATGTGTATCTGATGAGTGGGGAATGTAGAATAACCACATAAAGCCAAATCGGTTTTTTTATCCTCAATAGCATGAATTAATTCGGCATATAGATTATTTTCCACTTTATCATCTGGATCGAAAAAAGCAATATATTTTCCTTTAGCATATTTTATGCCGATGTTTCGAGTGGCACTTGGACCTTTGTTTTCTGATTGACGAATAAATTGTATTCTGTTGTCCTTTGCCTGGTATTCTTTCAGAATGTCGGGCGATGAGTCAGATGAACAATCGTCAACACAAATCACTTCTATGTCTTGAACTTCTTGCCTAAGTATGGAATCCAATCCTTCTCGTAGATAAGTTGCAACATTATATACAGGTACGATGATACTTAAAACCGGCATATAATTTCTTTTTTATATTTTTCATCATGGATGTCGCCCACTCCTACACCTGCATCGGCTTCATTGACATATTTGCTTGGAATGGGCACTTTGTGGCTCGCTCCCATTCTGTACCACTCGTATTCGATGTCGATATGACCGATGTCAATGGCTTGGTATCCTTTTTGGGCAAGGTTGTAAGCCATGACTGTGGCAGTAGGGCCTAAAGCCAGAAGAATGAGATATTCATTAGGAGAATATTTCTGAACTATTTTCATAATGGCATCATAGTGATCAAAGGCGTTTGTATTGGGTGCTAATATCCGTCGAATAGATTTGACATTGTCAAACAAATCATTACCGACACCTAATCGACTTTTTTCGCCTTCAATGAGCAGAATGTCTTTGTCTGCCCAGATTTGTTGTATGAGTTTAAAATAAAAGGCACACTGTGTTTTGTCGGCAAACATCATGTAACAACGGCTGATGAAAGCATTATGAAATATTCTTTTACGATTGATATACTTGTACCACGATTTCCTGTAAAATGCCAAATGAAGTTTCCAGTGGTTGCGCGCTTCTATATTGTAGAGGTCTTAAGGTCTGTAAATATATCCGGCAGGCATACGATGTGATTAGG
>ENA-OQJE01000010-OQJE01000010.1-human-gut-metagenome-genome-assembly--contig:-NODE-10-length-46671-cov-3.389459_pt1 | contig 46671 bp, 49 predicted proteins | sample MGYA00242594_ERZ504760 | MGnify/ENA primary metagenome ERZ504760 (study PRJEB26092, sample SAMD00036358) | human gut metagenome | host: Homo sapiens | study: EMG produced TPA metagenomics assembly of...
CCCGCTTGTCAGGACCTATCAGTATATTGGCAGGAATCCGGGTTATGCCTTGTTGCTTGACAATGGAATTGTTCCAGCCTTTGAAATCGCAAACTTTGTTTCCTATTGCGTGGTATCTTTTTGAATGATTTTCTCCATCCATTCCTTTTTATTCAGATCAAGGGAGAGGCTGATAATAACAAACTTGTCTTTTTTCAATGCCTTTTGTACGGATACTAAAGAATCTTGTGTGGCAATGCTTTCTTTGTTCCAGCTTGCCCAAAAATCCAAAAGGACATATTTCCCTTTTACACTGTTCCAGTTGACGGTCTTTCCTTTTTTATCCGTGCACGAGATGTTGGAAACGTAGCGATGTTCTGTCAGTTCTTTTTTCTCACTTAATTTATTCTGGAGTTCTATAATATAAGGTGTGTCTTTTATAATACCGCTTAGTCCTTTTATCAGCTGATCTATGTGGTTGTAATCAGGAAGCGAGTCCTGTACGTAATATTTGTCTATCAGATAGATATTGCTGTACGAGCTTGGGTTGGTTTTAATCAACGAATCCACAGCAGTCATAACAGCTGCCTTGTTATTTTCTAAGGTGCTAAGGTACTGGATATGTTTTTGCCAGTTGTGCGTTTTCTCCCTTTCCTTTAACCTCTATCTTTCCGGCCATTCCGTTTAGGGTAACACTTTCTCCTTTATCAGCATATATCGGTAAGATTTGTTTTTCTCCCAATAGTAATGAGAAGATAGTAAATGTGTCAGGGGTAATGGTGTAAGTGAATTTACCTTTTGAGAGGAGTATGGTATCCAGCTTGTAATCGGGTTCTTGATAAAATACTAATATAGTGTCTGAAGGAAGTCCTTTAATGCTTCCTTCCAAGGTGAATGTATTTTTCTTGCCGCAGCCGCTTGCCAGCACAACAAGAGTGAAAAGAAAGAATAGTAATTTTTTCATTTCAAGATATTTTTTGCGAAAATACGCATTTTGTGGCTAAAGGCAGGCATAAATGAAGGTTATTTTACATAAAAAGACCGGAAGCTTCATCACGAAGCCTCCGGTTTCAGTCATAATCATCTAAAAAACTAGACAAGATGATATCTAGTTATATTATTTGATAGCATCAGCGTATTTAGCGAACTCGCGATCGTTAGCAGCTTTTTCAGCCATTGAAGGATCTTTTGCGATTGCGCTCTTGATGCTGCTGCTTACCAATGAAGCATTGTTTGTGCGAGCACCAACGATAGCCATCAAGTAGTCAGTCATTGCATCCGGATTCTTGATTGCAGACAAAGTAGCTTTTGCTTTGTTATAGTCTTTAGCCAAAATCTGAGCTTGAGCGGCACTGTTAGTCTTAGCGTCACCGAATGAGTTGACAGCTCTGTCATACTGGCCTTGTTTGATATATAAGTTACCCAAAGCTTCGCCGGCAGCGTTAGCACCTGTAGCTTTGCCTAAGTAAGTTTCGGCAGCTGCAACATTGCCCTTAACCAATTCGCAAAGACCAAGGTTAGCGTTTACTTCAGGAGCGTTAGCGTTCTTAGAAGCAGCTTGTTTGAAGTAGCTTTCTGCTTTAGCAGCATCACCGGCAGCGAATGCCAATTCACCCAAGTTATTATAAGCACGGAAATCGTTCGGATAAAGTTGAGTTGTCTTGGTGAAGATAGCTTCTTTGCGAGCGTTGTCGTTAGTCAGGGTAGCAGCGTACAATAATTCTTCTACACTCAATACTTTAGGATCAGAGTTGAATGCTTCGTTGATTTCGTCATCGCTACGACCGATGATGTCATAGTTGGCAGTTAAACGGGCACGACGCAACTGAGGCAGGATTTCGTCAGCCAAAGTTTTGTATACAGAAGAGATATTCTTGATTTCAGCTTCTCTTTGTTCAGGATCATTGTACATAGAAAGAACACGTAAGATCAAATCTTTATCCTGCAAGTTTGATTTAGATACCAGTTCTTGGAAGCCTTCCCAGTCTTGTGCAGTGTATTTTGCATCCAGGTTAGTATCAATCTTGCCCTTCTTCAACTGGCGTTCCATATATTTTTCTGTGTTTGCTTCACGGTTTTCAGCCAAACCGGTGTTCAGTTCCACACCACCATCAGGTGAAGCGTATGCAGAAATTTCGATGTTGTTCAGTTTGTAGTTCTTTGTGTCGGCATTAATTTCAGCCACTTTCTTATGGAATTCTTTGATATCGTCAGAATTCAATTCGCTGTTGCGCAAGTTGGCTTGCTGGATCAAGAACATGATGTTGGCAGTCTGAGCATCTTTAATAATGCGTTGGAAAGCATCGTTAGCGTATGATGCGTTAGAGCTGGCAGCAGTAGGCAGTTCAGAAGTCGCGATAACGCCATCAGCGATTTTTACAGAAGGAATAGTGTATGATTTCTTTCCTTTTGTAATCTTGAAATCAAGATAAAGTTCAGAGTTTGCCATTTCGGGAACGTAGTCGAAAGAAGCTTTCATCGTGTAGCTGCCACCTGCCTTGTAAGCGATAGTCTGATTGTTTCCTTCTACTTTTTCTCCTTGGAATACAGCGGGCTGGCCTTTAGCTTCGCCGCCTTTCCATCTCAGAACGGGGGTAACTTCAACAGTTGCGTTCTTCTTGAAATACTTTTCGGGGAATTTACCATTAATTGTCACAGGCACTTTACCACCGATTGCTTCAAGCACTTCAGGGTTAGTTGTGAAATAGTCAGAAGACAATTCTCCCATCTTGCCGCATGATGATAAGGCAAGGACCAATAAAGCCACTAAGGGCAAATACAACTTTTTAATCATAGTTACTTATTAATTTAACGTTTGTAATGTAAAATTCGCTATAGTACGTTTTTGTGCGTCTCTTTGGGGGCAAAGATAGGAAAAACTCTATTATATGCTAGCTTCTTAGCCTGCTTTTTTTTTCAATTTATCTTAAAATATTTTAGAATATAGAACCTTTATTATCTTTTTCTCTGAATTTGATGGTTACGGGGGTGATGTTCTATGATTTCACTGCGTAGCATATTACGGTCTATATGTGTATAAATTTCTGTTGTCCCGATACTTTCATGTCCCAGCATGCACTGTATGGCACGCAAGTTGGCACCTCCTTCCAGACAAATGTGTTGACAAAAGAATGGCGGAATGTGTGAGGACTGATTTTTTTTTTCAGACCTATCCGGGCTGCCAGTTCCTTGATGATATGGAAAACCATGATGCGGGAGATGTTCTTCCCGAAATTGCTGATAAAGACAAAGTCTTCAAATCCCGGCTTTATTTTCATCAGGTTACGGTCGGTGAAGTAGAGCCTGATTTCCTTGATGGCGCGCGGTGAAATAGGAACCAGCCGCTGTTTGCTTCCTTTTCCTTCCACTTTGATGAAGCCTTCTTCAAAATAAAGTTCGGATAATTTCAGGTTGCAGAGTTCGGAAACACGGAGCCCGCAACTGTAAAGCGTTTCCAGTATGGCCCTGTTGCGCTGTCCCTCTTTGGTGCTGCGGTCTATGCTTCCTATCAGCAGGTCTATCTCTTCTACTGTCATTACTTCGGGCAGTTTGAAACCTGTCTGGGGGGATTCCAGCAATTCTGTCGGATCGGCTTTCAGGTAATCTTCCATAATGAGGAAACGGTAGAAAGAGCGGATGCCCGACAAGATGCGTGCCTGCGAACGGGGGTGGATGCCGATATCATGTAATCCGGCCGAGAAATCTTCCAGATTTTCAAGCCGGACATCCAGAATGTTGATGTTTTCTAATGTAAGATAAGCCAGTAACTTGTCCAGGTCAGTAAGATAAGCATCTACCGTATTGTCAGATAACGATTTCTCCAACTTTAAATATTGTTTGTATTTCACCAATATCTTGTCTGTTTTCTCGGTTCTTTTCATTTCTTTTTTCTACCTTTGTACCCAAATTCCCTGCAAAGGTAGAAAAAGTTCAGATATAGTATAAATATGAAAATACAAATTATTAATGGACCTAATATCAATTTATTAGGCAAACGGGAACCTTCCATTTATGGCGCTGTTTCATTTGAAGACTATCTGGTGGAATTGCGCCATACTTATCCGGACATTGAAATAGCGTATTATCAGTCGAATGTGGAAGGTGAGATGATCAACAAAATACACGAAGTGGGTTTTTGATTATGACGGCATCGTGTTGAATGCAGGGGCTTATACGCATACTTCCATTTGCTTTGCAGGATGCTATCCGCGCCGTGACAGCTCCCGTGGTTGAGGTGCACATCTCGAATGTACATACCCGTGAGGAGTTTCGCCATAAGTCGATGAATTTCCTGTGCTTGTGCGGGAGTGATTTGTGGGTTCGGGCTTCATTCATATCGTTTGGCGATTGAGGCTTTGTTAATGAGAAAATAAAACGTTTAGGTATAATATAAGGTGATAAGATTATGATGTTGAAACAAACAAAAATCGTAGCGTCCATCTCAGATCAGCGTTGCGAGGTAGAGTTTATAAGAGATCTTTTCAAGGCCGGTATGAATGTGGTCCGTATGAATACGGCTCACGCTTCACGTGAAGGTTTTGAAAAATTGATAACCAATGTACGTGAGGTTTCCAACCGTATTGCCATATTGATGGACACAAAAGGGCCCGAAGTGCGTACTACTGCTATTGCGGGCGGCGAGCCTATTCCTTATCAGATTGGTGACAAAGTGAAGATTGTAGGTAATCCTGCACAAGAAACGACCCGTGAATGTATTGCTGTATCTTATCCCGGTTTTGTGCATGATCTTCAGGTGGATGGCGATATTCTGATTGATGATGGTGATCTGGAGCTGCGTGTGATTGAGAAGACAGACGAGTATTTGTTGTGTGAGGTGCAGAATGAAGCTACTTTGGGTAACCGTAAGAGTGTAAATGTACCGGGCGTGCGCATCAATCTCCCTTCTTTGACAGAAAAGGACCGTAACAATATACTGTATGCTATTGAAAAGGACATTGATTTCATAGCACATTCGTTTGTTCGTAATAAGCAGGATGTGCTGGATATCCGTCAGATACTGGATGCATACGGCAGCGACATTAAGATTATCGCCAAGATCGAGAATCAGGAAGGAGTGGACAATATTGATGAAATATTGGAAGTGGCCGACGGAGTCATGGTGGCTCGTGGTGACTTGGGCATTGAAGTTCCTCAGGAACGAATCCCCGGCATTCAGCGTTTGTTGATAAAGAAATGTATTCTGGCAAAGAAACCGGTGATTGTTGCTACCCAGATGTTGCATACCATGATTAATAATCCGCGTCCTACCCGTGCTGAAGTGACCGATATTGCCAATGCTATTTACTACCGCACGGATGCATTGATGCTGAGTGGAGAAACGGCATACGGCAAGTATCCGGTGGAAGCCGTGAAGACGATGGCCAAGATTGCAGCGCAGGCTGAGAAAGATAAACTGGCCGAGAATGACATCCGTATTCCTTTGGATGAAAACTCCAATGACGTAACTGCTTTCCTGGCAAAACAGGCAGTAAAGGCTACCAGCAAACTGAATATCCGCGCCATTATTACCGACAGTTTCAGCGGGCGTACCGCACGTAATATTGCTGCTTTCCGTGGCAAATATCCTGTATTGGCCATCTGTTATAAAGAAAAAACGATGCGTCATCTGGCTTTGTCATATGGGGTGGAGGCTATCTATATGCCCGAAAAGGCTAACGGACAGGCATATTATTTCGCTGCTTTGCGTAAATTGCTGGATGATGGCGTTTTGAGTGAAAGCGACATGGTGGCCTATCTGAGCAGCGGTAAGCAAGGTACTCAGACTTCTTTCCTTGAAATCAATGTAGTGGGAGATGTGTTGAAGTATGCTATGGACTATGTGCTGCCCAACCGCAACCGTTACCTATAAAAATAGAAGATAGGAATGAAAGAAACGGACGCTATTGACGAATATATCCTTCAGCACATTGACGAAGAAAGTGATTACCTGAAGGCACTTATCGGACGAGTACGCACGTCAAGCTTTACGTCCCCGTATCGGCTTCCGGCCACTTGCAGGGACGTATGTTGAAAATGTTTGTGCAAATGATACGCCCCCGTCAGGTGTTGGAAATCGGGACTTACAGTGGCTACTCCGCACTTTGCCTGGCCGAAGGGTTGGAAGAGGGGGCCATGTTGCACACATTTGAGATAAACGATGAGCAGGAGGACTTTACACGTCCCTGGCTGGAAGGTTCGTCTTACGCCGGCAAGATTAAATTTTATATAGGTGATGCGCTGAAGTTGCTGCCTGGTATGAACATTACCTTTGATTTAGCGTTTGTAGACGGTGATAAGCGGAAGTATATTGAATATTACGAAATGGTACTGGAGAAATTATCACCCGGCGGATATATCATTGCCGACAACACATTGTGGGACGGACATGTATTGGAGGAACCGCATCATACAGATCTTCAGACTATTGGAATAACGAAATTTAATGATTTGGTAGCTGCCGACAAACGGGTTGAAAAGGTGATTCTTCCCTTGCGCGACGGGCTGACAATCATAAGAAAATGTTGAATAATGTGCTCATAGCTTGCGCTATGAACCGTATGGCATATTAGCAAATTAGCAAACTGAATAATTATTAATTATGGAAACGACCAGACAAAATAAGATTTCTCGTTTGATCCAAAAGGAGTTGAGTGAGATTTTCCTGCTTCAGACCAAGTCCATGAATGGTGTTTTGGTGTCGGTAAGTGCTGTCCGCATCAGTCCCGATATGAGTATTGCACGCGTCTATCTCAGCGTGTTCCCTTCTGAGAGGAGCCAGGAAATAGTAAAGAATATCAATGATAATATGAAATCCATCCGTTATGAATTAGGAACACGGGTACGCCATCAGTTGCGCATCATTCCCGAGTTGAAATTCTTTGTGGATGATTCATTGGATTATGCCGAACGTATAGACGAACTGTTGAAAAAGTAGAACCGGACGGTGAATTTTCCCTTTTATATAGCGAAGCGTTATCTTTTTTCCAAGAAGTCGCACAATGCCATTAATGTTATTTCAGCCATTTCCGTCTGCGGAGTGGCTTTGGCTACATTGGCATTGGTATGCACTTTGTCTGTTTTTAACGGCTTCCAGGATCTGGTAGCTACTTTCTTTACGGCTTTTGACCCGGAGCTGAAAATTACGGCTGTCACCGGAAAGGTTTTTGACGGACAAGAAGCGCGTATAGAAGCTTTGCGCCGGATGCCGGAGATCGCTGTTTTTTCTGAGTCTTTGGAAGAGAATGCGATGGTTCAGTATAAAGATCGTCAGACCATGGCGGTGATTAAAGGAATTGAAGATAATTTCGAGGATCTGACCGCTATTGACAGTATCCTTTTCGGCCGGGGGCAATTCGTGTTGCATGATGAAGTGGTAGATTATGCCATTCCCGGCATAGAATTGGTTTCTATCTTGGGAACGGGTATCAAATTCCTCGATCCGCTAGAGATTTATGCTCCCAAACGGGGAGTTAAAGTCAATATGTCCAATCCTGCTTCCAGCTTTAACTCTGCCGATTTATATTCCAGCGGCCTTGTTTTTGCGGTGAACCAACAGAAGTATGACTCTTCTTACATTTTGACTTCCCTCCAATTTGCCCGTAGGTTGTTTCAGTATGACACAGAAGTGAGTTCGGTAGAATTGAAATTGAAGCCGGATGTAGATGCAGGGAGTGTAAAATCGAAGATACAGAAAATATTGGGAGATGATTTCCGGGTGCAGGACCGGTATGAGCAGCAAGCGGATACTTTCCGCATTATGGAGATAGAGAAGCTGATCTCTTATATTTTCCTTACCTTTATCCTGATGATAGCCTGCTTTAATGTGATAGGCTCATTGTCCATGCTGATTATAGATAAGAAGGCAGATGTAGTGACATTGCGCAATTTAGGGGCCAGCGACAAGTTGATTACGCGTATCTTTCTGTTCGAGGGGCGTATGATTTCATTGATGGGTGCGGTTATCGGAGTGGCACTGGGCTTGATCCTTTGTTTTATCCAGCAGGAATTCGGATTGCTTTCGCTGGGAGGTGGTAACTCCGGTGGCAATTTTGTGGTGGATGCCTATCCGGTCAGTGTCCATGCATGGGATATTGTTATAGTTTTTGTCACTGTGCTGGTGGTGGGCTTTCTTTCTGTGTGGTATCCCGTGCGTTATCTCAGCCGCAGGCTGCTGGGCAGGTAATTTATTTATTATTGTTGATACGGCTGATGTTTGTTGGTTTGCACGGTACGATTTGGCTGCTTTCTTTGGTTTTACTCTTTTCGTCTTTTGGCCTTATGGCTTTATCTGGTTAAGTCTTTTCTTCTTTGTGGTTAACCCTATTTTGTTTTATGGTTAAGCTCTTTTTTATGGTTGTGTACTATAGTCTCTTCCGGTGGTTTGTACAGTCTGATATAGTGGACTGTATAAACTCTTGCAGTAGACTGTACAGTCCACTGCCGGAGTCTGTAGTAGTTAACTGTATGATAAGGGTTAGCTATAAGGAAAAACGACCTTAATCGTCGGAGTAATAGGGCTTGGTACAAGCTTCCTTCCCCGGGGGACAAATCTTCTACTTTCGGGATCCTCAAATCAGTTCATAACTGCTGATCTGGATTGGCATATCCAGATTGTGCAATACCTTCTCTAGCAGAATTCCTTCTCGGTTATCATATTCATATCCGAAAGTGGCGCGGATGCCTTGCAGGATGAACTGTGTGGCGCGGTCCAAGGCGATAGGCAGGCTGTCTCCCTGCATCAGTGAGCCGGTTATCACACTGGTAAATGTATCACCTGTGCCGGGGTAATGAGCAGGCAGGTAGGGGCAAGTAACTTTCCAATAACGGTCTCCTTGCCTGTCGTATGCATATACGGAAGTCTTGTGCGAGTCATCTTGTACGGGTACGCTGGTGATAATGACGATACCGGGACCGTGTTCTGATATTTCGTGCAGATAGTTTTTCAGTTCCGCGTCCGTATTCTCTGCTTTATAAGGTTTGTCAAGCAGATAAAAGAGTTCGGTCATATTAGGTGTGATAACATCGGCTTTCCGGATGAGATGGCGCATCTCCATAATCATTTGTTCATCGAAGTTGGCATATAATTTCCCGTTATCTCCCAAAACAGGATCTATCATAACCAGACTGTCAGGTTGTCGGAAATCATCAATAAACCGGGATACGATTTGTATTTGCTGGGGAGAGCCCAAATAGCCTGTATAGATAGCGTCAAACTGTATCTTCAGTTGCTTCCATTCGTTGATAATCTTGGGCATCTCGTCCGTGAGGTCCAAGAAGGAGAAGTGCGGGTATTGGGTGTGGCTGGATAATACGGCTGTGGGCAGAGGGCAGACTTGAAAGCCCATGGATGAGAGGATAGGGATAACGACGGTGAGAGATACTCGTCCTGCACCGGATAAATCGTGTACCGCAGCTATCTTCTTTACTTTATTTGTATACATATCTTCATGAATTAAGCGTTATGGATGGTATATATAACAGGTAAACCGGAAGAAAGTTATTCCAATGCTATGCTTTCTACTTTTATGTCCTGCCGACCTAAGAAGATGGAAGCGGATTCCTCGAACTTGTTTTCACTTTCGGTGGTAAGGAAGCGGCATTTTCCTCCTTTTTCGCAACGTGCGTCCATTTCAGGATGGCGATTCAAATAGTCCTGCAGACTTCGGGGTCTACATATTCTCCTTGTGCGATGATGCGGATATGTCCGGGAGTAAACTGTCTTATTTTATCAAGCAGTAACGGATAATGGGTACATCCCAGTATGATGGTGTCAATCACCGGGTCTTTATCCAGCAGCCGGTTGATATGTTGTTTGACGAAATAGTCGGCTCCTTCCGATTGATTATTCATTATTCTCTACTAAGGAAACCCACATGGGACAGGCTTCTCCTGTTACCACAATGTCGGGAGATAATTTATGTATTTCCAAAAGATAGGATTCGGATTTGATGGTACCGGCTGTGGCCAGTATGCCTACGTGCCGGCTTCGGGTGATTTCTCCTATACATTCTGCTGTAGGCCGGATGACCCCGAGTACTCTGCGGGTAGCGTCTATTACCGGAAGATTGATCTGCTGGATGGTGCGTAAGGCTTTTGCCGATGCTGTGTTGCATGCCAATATCACCAAAGGGCATCCTAGTTCGAACAGTTTGCTTACGGCTTGCAAGGTAAATTCGTAAACAACTTCAAAGGAGCGCGGTCCGTATGGACAGCGTGCGCTGTCTCCCAAATAGATATAATCATATTCAGGCATCAGTCCGCGTATTTTGTCCAGAATGGTTAGACCACCGTAGCCGGAGTCGAATACACCGATAGGGCCGGTTGAAGGGGGGAGAGATGGGATCATGGCAGTATAGCTATATAATACAGGCACGGATTACACGGATGTTCACGGTTTCGAAACCTATGAAATCTGTGTAATCCGTGCCTGTAAAGGTCTTTAACTTAATTATTTGATTCCTACTTTAGCTTTGACAGCAGCAGTTACATCTGTGGACTGCGCTTCATTTACGTAGGGAATTTCTGTTCTGTTCAAATCAAAGATATAAGTATATCCACCTTCCTGGCCTACTGCTTTGATGGCATCCTCAATTTTTTTGTAGATAGGTTCCATCATATCAGCGTATGATTTCTGCAATTGCTGTTGTGCGTCTTGTTGGAACTGCATCCTTTTTCCTGTAATTCCTGCAATTCTTTCTGGCGTCTTTCCTGAATGTTCTTAGGAAGGTTGGCTTGTTCCTGTTGGTATTCAGTATATTTTTTGGTCAGTTCATCAGTCGCACGTTTCATTTCATCCTCATATTGTTTCTGCATAGCTTGGATGTCAGTCTGAGCCTTTGTAAATTCCGGCATGACAGTAAGTACATCTGCAGATTTAAGATGCCCGAATTTCTGAGCAAATACACTCATCGGAACGATGAGTAAAAGTAGTAAAGCAATTTTTTTCAACATAGTTCTATTTTTTATTAGTTATTGCAAATTTGGATTATCGGTTGCAAATGTAGGAAATTAATTTGAATATCCTAATCTTGAGAGCACTTCATTGCTGATATCAATGCTTGGAGACGCGAAAATAATACTTTGGGCAGAGCCTCTGTCTACTACTGCCGCATATCCTTTTTGCTCTGAAATCTGTTTTACCGCTTCATAGATTTTATCTTGAATAGGTGCGATTAATGCTTCTTGTTTTTTGGCCATTTCTCCTTCAGGACCGAAATATTTCTTTCTCAGTTCGGCTGCTTCCTTTTCTTTTGCCACAATTGCTTCTTCTCTTTGCGTTTTCTGTGCGGCCGACAGGGAAGCCGAGGCTTTCTGGTATTCTTTATAAAGTGTTTCCGCTTCTTTTGCTTTCGCCTCCACCTCACTTTGATATTGTTGTGAAGCTTGATTCAGTTGGGTATTCGCCTGTTCGTATGCAGGAATATTCTTCAGGATATATTCCATATCAATCAAGGCAAACTTTTGAGCGCTGGCTGTGAATACACAAGCCACAAACAATAGAGATAATAGGATAGCCTTTTTCATAATCACTTTGTTTTTAGTTATTAAAACTCTTGTCCTAGGATAAAGTGGAACTGGCTTCCACTATAACGGCTGGAGCCGTTAATCTTGTCGAAACCATATGCCCAGTCAATACCCATCATACCAATCATCGGCAGGAAGATACGGACACCGACACCTGCCGAGCGTTTCAACTGGAACGGATTGAACTTGCTTACATCTGTCCATGCGTTACCTCCTTCGATGAAGCCTAGCGCATAGATACTGGTCGAATTCTCCAGCATCAACGGGTATCTTAATTCTGCACCTAAACGTACGTAAGCGTAGCCTTCACTACCATAAGGGGTCAATGAACCGTTTTCGTAACCACGCAGTGCAATGGTTTCGGAAGCGTAGCTGGTGCTATAGCCTGTCATACCGTCACCACCCATGTAGAATGTTTCAAAAGGTGATTTTTTGTATTTGTTATAGTGACCCAGCAAGCCGAATTCTGCGCGTGTCATAATAACCGGACATTTCTGACCTCCTGTAAGGGCGGTATAGGTCTTTGATTTGAATTTCCATTTATGGTATTCAATCCAGTTGAACATGCTTGCCGCTTCATCATAATCATCTTTACCGTATACCGAGTAGTCCTTGTTACTGAACAATGAGTATGGAGGAGTCAACTGTACGGAAGCCGAGAATTCAGAACCGCGACGCGGGAAAATCGGGTTGTCCGTAGAGTTACGTGCCAGAGTTAGATTCAAACTCAAGTTGTTGCAATTACCGGTTGACATATACTCTCCGTTGTTCAACTTGATATACAGGTAGCTCCAGTCTTTCAATATAAATCGTTGGTAAGAGAGTTCGGCTGACAGGGTAAAGTAGTCATCCGGCCACCTCAAACGCTTACCCCAACCGATGGATGCTCCATACATCTGGATAGATTTGTCGGGGTCATAATAAGACTCGTAGTTGTTATATCCACCATAATAATTACCATAACCGCTGTAATAATTATAGTAATTATTCATATAAGCTGAGTTATAGTAGTTACTGCTGATATCTGTCTGTATGGAGTAGAAAGCCGAAACAGAGAATGAATTCGGACGTTTCCCGCCAAACCACGGGTCAAAGAACGATACACTATATGACTGGTAGTAACTACCGTTGGTCTGTCCGCTGATGGTCAATGTCTGCCCATCACCTTGTGGCAGGAATCCTCGGTAGTTATCACTCTTATGGAACAAGTTTGCCATAGAGAAGTTCGTGAACTTCAAACTTAATTTACCGATAACACCGGTCTGTCCCCAACCTGCCGAGAACTCTACCTGGTCATTTGCTTTAGACTCCAGATTCCAGTTGATGTCTACTGTACCATTGGTAGGATCCGGTTGAACATCCGGCTGGATATTTTCAGGGTTGAAATGTCCCATTTGGGCTATCTCACGATAGGAACGTTCCAATGCTTCTTTGCTGAACAGATCTCCCGGTTTGGTTCTTAACTCACGGCGTACCACGTTTTCATACAAACGGTCGTTACCGTTGATGCGCACTTTGCTGATAGAGGCCTGAGGACCTTCCTGAATACGCATTTCCAAGTCAATGGAGTCACCGTCTATGTTTACTTCTACCGGGTCAAGGTTGTAGAATACGTATCCTTTATTATAGTAGTAGTTACCGATAGCGTCTTCATCACCGGTTAGACGCTCGGTCATTAATTTCTGGTTATAAACATCTCCTTTTTTCATACGGAGTTGCTCGTTCAGCCAGTCCGAAGCATAAATGGTGTTACCTACCCATGTCACGTTGCGCAGATAGTATTTGTCACCTTCTTCTATTTTCATATACACATCGACGGTACGGTCATCGTATGGAGAAATGCTGTCCACAACAATTTGTGCGTCGCGGTAACCTAATTCGTTGTATTTGTCGATGATATGCTGTTTGTCTTCTTCGTATTTCTCTTCAATGAACTTTTTGGTACGGAAGAGGTTGACAAGTTTGTTTTTCTCATTCGTCTTCTTCATGACACGCTTTAACTTCTTGTCACTCAACACAGTGTTGCCGTCAATGGTGATCTTGTGGACTTTCACCTTTTCTTTCTTGTCAATCATTACATCAACATCCACTTGGTCTTTATTGTCAGCCAAATCACGCTCTACAATAGTCACTTCGGCGTTTTTAAAACCTTTTTCATCGAAATGTTTCTTGATTAATATTTTAGCACGGTCTATCAAGTTGGGAGTAATCTGGCTTCCTTTTACCAAACCTAGTTTGGCTTCCAAATCTTCACGCTCGCTTTTCTTTACGCCGTGGTAACGAATGTCGGCAATACGTGGACGTTGAGCCAGGATGATTTTTAAATAGATCTTGTCTCCAACAATTTTTTCAGCTATGATTTGTACATCAGAGAACAGTCCGTGTCGCCAATAACGTTTTACAGCTGTGGTAATGTCATCTCCCGGAACAACAATGGTCTGTCCTACCGATAGTCCTGAAAGTCCGATCAATACATAATCTTCATAGTTTTTTACGCCTTCTACTTTGATTCCGCCGATTTCATACTTCTTGGGCGTTCCGGAATAAAGTATGACTGGATTGTCGTTTTCTTCTACGTTTGCTTCTTGGGCGTAACTGCCTGTTGAAAAGCAAAATAGGCATGTAAGCGTTAATAGTATAAGTGAAATACGATATAGCATTTTATCTAACTTTATATTTGTTCACTGGTTTTGCCGAAACGGCGTTCTCTTTTCTGATAATCATAAATGGCTTTGCAAAATTCTTCTTCGCGGAAATCCGGCCAGAACGTTTCACAAAAATATAGTTCGGAATAAGCACATTGCCAAAGCAGATAGTTGCTAAGGCGGATTTCTCCTCCGGTACGTATAAGCAAATCTGGATCGGGCATATAGTTTGTACTTAAATGCGCATTTATCAAATTGTCATCGATGTCGTCAATGGCTAGTTTGTTGTTTTGAATCTTGATCGTTATTTGTCTTACCGCTTCTGTTATTTCCCATTTGGAAGAGTAGCTTAAAGCAAGTGTCAGACACATGCCGGTATTGATTGAGGTGTGTTCAATACATTGGTTCAATCGTTCCAGAACTTCTACCGGTAACTTTGCCGTATCACCGATAATGCGAAAACTGATGTTGTTTTTCATGAAAGTTTCTTCTTCAATGGAGTCCATCAGAAGACTCATCAGAGCAGCGACTTCATCTACCGGGCGATTCCAGTTTTCGGTAGAGAAAGTATATAGTGTCAAGTATTTGACTCCCAGTCTAGCCGCTTCTTCTGCTATGATGTGTACAGTTTCTGCACCGGCTTGATGTCCGAAGCTACGTGCCTGTCCACGTTGTTTAGCCCATCTTCCATTTCCATCCATTATAATGGCTACATGGGCAGGTATACGGCTTTTGTCTATTTGCTCTCTATATGGCATGTCGCAATCTATTTTATATGACTCTCTTTGACTTTATTCCTTGGAATCGAATCCCAACTTATTGATTCTTCCCCTCCATACTTCTCCACTTCGGCTCCATATAATCCACAAAAAGTTATTTTTGTCTATAACATAAGAATAGTTGCCGTCTGCCTGATGGTATAGATCGGGGAATTCTGTTGGGAAAAATACATATCTAGAAACAGGTTTCCATGTAACGCCTTGATCTGTTGATTCATAGAATTGGCTGAAGGCGGGAATGTCCTTACCGAAACTTTTGCCCGGACCACCGAAAGCGTATAATTGGTCGTTGTAATGAATCATGGCTATATTAGCCAGCTTGGGACAATAAAAACTATCGTATGCGGCTGTAGGATAATCTGCCCAACTGTCTTCTGTGGTCAGTCTGGTCCATACAGTAGAGGTCGTGTCGGTAGCAATGGGATTTTCCCCCATTAGTACCATACGGTCTATGGATTTATTGGTTACCAACGGGTAAGCTGTGTATGATATCTGATTTTTCGGGAAATTGGCCGGAACCTCTCCATTAGTATCCCACGCCATAGCATCCGTACTTTCCATAAAATGATTGTTGGTGTCTATGGCGTACAATTTGCGGTTATATTCTGAATGAACGCCGGCAATCAGCTTCTCGAATTTGGTGTTAGTGCCAATCTTGCTCCAGCTTTTTCCATCAGAGGAACAGTACAGGTCATTGTCGGCAAGTATGTATAATTTGTCTCCCCATGCCATGGCAGAAGAATAGTCCGCATTTAGCATATTTTCAGGTAAAGCCTGTAAGGGTGTCCAGGTTCCTCCATCATTGATGTGGGTGCTTGTAACAGCGGCACCATTGTCTTGCTGTGCGAAAACATAAATATAATCTCCTAATGTGACTGCTTTTTGTGCCTGGATGGTGTTGTCGAAACTACTTCCTCTATGGCTCCACTGCAATGAGTCGGGAACTTGTTTATGTACATTAATCTCAGCTTTATAAATAGGCCCATAGACTCCGCTCATTGCCATAACTTTAAATTGGATAGGTTTTTCGAAATTCAAGGAGTCGGTTTCATTCCACAACGAATCTTTGTCCTCTGCAACAATAAAAAACTCCGATACCATCTGATGTTATGCTGACTACAACTTTGCTGATGTCTGTACCGACTGGCAGGGAGTCTACATTGTAGATATGTCTTGTGCCTTGGTCGATGGCAAAAGGGTATTTGGTACCATCAACGGTGAATGTCAGCGTTGTATCTTTGCCATTAACCTTTTCGGTATATTGAGTTTCAATTTTATCTTTTATAGCAAAAGCGGTAATGCTTGATTCTGAACTATATTCTGTTTCTACTTCGTTGTCGTCCAAGCAAGATGTAATCATAAAAGCTGCAGTAAGCAGACTTGTGATGACAGTCAAAAACTTTATTTTCATTTGCAAATGAGTCTATTGTTACAAGTCGCAAAAGTAGGAAGATTTTTTTCTATACAGAAGTTTTAGGGCAAGTTTTATATTAATTTATAGATAAACTAGCCCTTTTTCTCTGTCAATCAGCCACATTTTGTCTTTGGTTTTGTGGATGGACGGCATGCATTATTTCTCTTCCAAAGTATATTTTATTCAATTTAAAGTATTTTTTTTGAATAGAAGGTGCCTCTATCCCATTCTTCAAACACAGTGGAACCTTTTCTATGAAGGCTTCATCCCATAGACTGGAATCTATGAAAGACTGTAATAAAATACTTCCTCCTTCTACTAGAAGTGATTGTATTTTTTTCTGATATAATACTTCCATTATTTGCGGCAGGATGTCTTTGCTAAAATCCAAAGATATGTATTCTGTTAATGTGTTTGGCTGATGGGGGGATTTTCGGGTGAACACGAATGTCTTTATCCTGCCACTGAAAAGTTCCAGGTCTCGCGGTAATGTCAATTCTTTGTCTATTACCAGGCGTACGGGATGCTTGCCGTACCAATTCCGGGTGGATAAGGAGGGATTGTCAAGTAATGCCGTGCGTCGTCCTACTAATATAGCGTCATGTTCGGCGCGTTTTTTGTGTACCAGCATGCTGGTCAGTGGATTGGATAGTTTGATCGGTTTTCCTCCTGTGCGGTTTATATCGATGAAACCATCGGTAGATTCTGCCCACTTTAAGGTTATGTATGGGCGTTTGAGTGTGTTGAATGTAATGAAGCGTCTTATCAGGTGCCGGCATTCCTCCTCTAATACACCTACAGTTACTTCAATACCGGCTTTGCGCAGTTTTTCGATACCTCTGCCGGCTACCAGAGAAAACGGGTCCATGCAGCCTATCACGACTTTGGGGATTTTCTTCTCTATAATCAGATCGGCGCAGGGAGGGGTCTTCCCATAATGGGAGCATGGTTCCAGACTTACGTAAATGGTTGATTCCTTCAACAGATTTTCGTCTTTAACGGAACGTATGGCGTTTACTTCGGCATGTGCCTCTCCGCAACGGATGTGGTAGCCCTCTCCAATAATGGTATCGTGATATACGATGACAGCACCTACCATCGGATTAGGAGCTGTGTTACAGAGTCCGTTGTGTGCCAGTTGCAGACAACGGGAAATATATTTTTCATCTTTTGTCATAACAGTCTTGTTTAAATTCTTACTTTTGCATATAAAATGACACTATGAATCCTGTTGTATCTTACATAAAACAAACCTTGCAGGGGTATTACCCCGATACAGAACTTGTACCTATGGCTAAATTGCTGCTTACACAAGTCTTCGGTATGTCTGTTGTTGAATTGTATGCAGGCAAAGATACTACTTTTTCAGTGAATGAGCAGAAACGGTTGGATGATATTCTGGTCCGTCTGCAAAAACTAGAACCTATTCAATATATAATAGGCACTGAAGAGTTTTATGGTCTTACTTTTGAAGTGAATAAACATGTATTGATTCCACGTCCGGAAACGGGGGAGTTGGTAGATTGGATTATACGGGAACATAAGTATGGTCGGGTTAAAATATTGGATATTGGTACGGGGAGTGGTTGTATCGCTGTTTCTTTGACCAAGAATCTGGAAGAGGCGGAGGTCGTTTCATGGGATGTCTCAGAAAAGGCGTTGCAAGTTGCAGAACGTAATTGCAGGCGGAACGGCGTTCGTGTAACTCTTGAGCAAAGGGATGTGCTGCTTGCTTCTCCTGCCGGTGAGCAGTTTGATGTCATTGTCAGCAATCCACCTTATATTACAGAAAAGGAGAAAGCGAATATGAGTGCTAATGTCTTGGAGTGGGAGCCGGAATTGGCTTTGTTTGTGCCGGATGATAGTCCATTGCTGTTTTATCGGAAAATAGCAGAATTGGGTAGGGATATGTTAGTGTCTGGTGGAAGGCTTTATTTTGAAATTAATCAGGAATATGGCCGGGAGACGGTGGATATGCTAGCTGGTTTGGGATACAAAAATATAGAATTGAGGAAAGATCTCTTTCAAAATGATAGAATGATAAAAGCGGAAAAATGAGATGAAAGGAGAATTAAGTGAGAATGAGTTGAGGTATAAGGCAGAAGCTTATTGTTCTTCAATGGAACGTTGTGTAACGGATGTAGAGGCTAAATTATCACAATGGGGGGCAACTCCGGAAGTGATGGAGAAAATCGTTCGGCATTTGCAGGATGAGAGATACATTGACCAGAAGCGTTTTTGCTCGGCTTTTGTTCGTGATAAATATCGCTTTAACCAATGGGGCAGAGTGAAAATCAGTCAGGCTTTGCGCATGAAGAAGATCCCTGCGGATGTTATAGCCGAAGGGTTGGAGGAGATAGATGAACGGGAGTATGTGGAGATTCTGTCTGGCTTGATCGAGCAGAAAAGAAGTAGAGTGAAAGCATGTACGGAATACGAACGGAATGGGAAATTGATTCGTTTTGCTGTTGGTAGAGGATTTGAAATAGAGGCTGTTTGCCGTTGTGTGAAACAAACCGGAGAAGATGATGTCTATTTGGACTGATCTTTGGAATTTATTTTTCCCACATAGTTGTCTGCTTTGTGGGCGGCAGCTTATATCAGGGGAGAGAGTGCTTTGCTTGAAATGCTTGTCAAGGCTTCCGCGTACTCAATTTCATTTACGGAAAGATAATATTGTAGAATGTAACTTCTGGGGAAAAATACCGGTGGAGCGTGCCACCTCTTTTCTTTATTATGCAAAGGGAGGGAATGTCCGACAGTTGTTGTATGAACTGAAATATCATGGTAATCAAGAAGTGGGTGAAGTGATGGGGCGGATGATGGCATCTGAACTTATGTGTTCTCATTTTTTTGATGGGATAGATTTGATTGTTCCTGTCCCGTTACATCAACGTAAAAAACGTTTAAGGGGGTATAATCAGAGTGAATGCTTGGCACGGGGAGTTTCGGTGGTGACAGGTATTCCTATGAACACTAAAGTTGTGATAAGAAGCAGATATACTGATACGCAGACGCATAAAGGACAATATGCAAGATGGGAAAACGTGCGAAATTTGTTTGCCTGTATTTTCCCCGATGGCTTGGAAGGAAAGCATCTATTGTTGGTGGATGATGTGCTGACAACAGGGGCTACGGTTGTTTCTTGCGCTGATGCCTTTCGTGGCATACCCGGATTACGTATCAGTGTACTTACTTTGGCATTGGCAGGGGAATCTTGATAACAACAACTATTTTTTAGAAAAATACCTTGTCCGATTTTTCATTATCTCGATGTATTTCTATATTTTTGCACAATATTTATCAGATATAGTTGAGTTATGAAGACTTTAGAAAAATTATTCGCAGAGAAATTACTGAAGATTAAGGCTATCAAGTTGCAGCCGGCTAATCCTTTTACTTGGGCATCCGGTTGGAAGTCGCCTTTTTATTGTGATAACCGCAAAACTCTTTCGTATCCTTCTCTTCGTAATTTTGTGAAACTTGAGATTAGCCGTATTGTCCTGGAGAAGTTCGGTCAGGTAGATGCTATTGCCGGTGTGGCGACAGGGGCTATCCCTCAAGGAGCTTTGGTGGCTGAAGAATTGAATCTGCCGTTTGTGTATGTTCGTTCTACTCCGAAAGACCATGGCTTGGAAAACCTGATTGAAGGTGAACTTCGTCCTGGTATGAAAGTCGTAGTTATTGAGGACTTGATTTCAACTGGCGGCAGTAGCTTGAAAGCTGTTGAAGCTATCCGTCGTGACGGATGTGAAGTGATTGGTATGGTCGCTGCATTTACTTATGGTTTCCCGGTGGCAATTGAAGCGTTCAAGGAAGCAAAAGTGAACTTGGTTACTCTGACTAATTATGAAGCTGTATTGGATTCGGCCTTGAAAACCGGATATATTAATGAAGAGGATGTTTCTGTTTTAGATAACTGGAGAAAGGATCCGGCTCATTGGGAGGCAGGCAAATAAGTTATAGTTTTAAAACAAATATAATATGAAGAGAACCGTTCGGAAATTTTTATGGATTTCCGGATTGTTCTTTTCGTGTTTTTAGAGAGCAGGTATTATGGCACAATTTGAGAGTAGTGTGAAATATGTTCCTTATAGTCAGGAGCAGGTGTTTAATAAGTTGTCGGATTTAAGTAACTTGGAATCTGTACGTGATAAATTGGCTGACAAGGTACAAGGTATGGAGTTCGACTGTGATTCTTTAAGTTTTACGGTACAAGGCATAAGCATTACTTTGCGTATTATAGAACGTGAACCTTGTAAATGTGTTAAATTCGAAAGTGAAAAATCTCCGGTCCCTATGAATTTGTGGATTCAGATTTTGCCTGTAGAGGCTGGGCAGGCAAAACTGAAAGTAACTATTCGTGCAGAAGTGAATATGTTTATGAAGGCAATGGTTACTAAACCTTTACAGGATGGGGTGGATAAACTGGCTGAGATGTTATCGATGATTCCTTATTAAAAATAAAGAAAATAATGGCACAGAAACTTTGGGAAAAAATAGTCCGAGTAAATGAGGAGATAGATCGTTTTACAGTAGGACGTGACCGTGAAATGGACCTTTATCTGGCTAAACACGATGTATTGGGCTCAATGGCACATATCACCATGTTGGAAAGTATTGGTTTGCTTACGGCCGGAGAATTGGAAATGCTGTTAGCGGAATTAAAAAATATCTATGCTTCTGCCGAAAAGGGAGAGTTTGTAATAGAGGATGGTATAGAGGATGTACACTCGCAAGTAGAATTGATGTTGACGCGTAAGTTGGGAGATGTCGGGAAGAAAATTCATAGTGGACGTTCACGCAATGACCAGGTGCTGGTGGATTTGAAGCTGTTTACTCGTGCGGAATTAAAAGAAGTGGCCGAAGCAGTAGAGCGGCTTTTCCATGTGCTGATTTCTCAAAGCAATCAATATAAAGATGTGCTGATGCCGGGATATACCCATTTGCAGATAGCGATGCCTTCTTCATTTGGCTTGTGGTTTGGTGCATATGCAGAGAGTTTGGTGGACGATATGATGTTCTGCAGGCCGCATTCAAAATGTGCAACCGTAATCCGTTGGGGTCTGCTGCCGGTTATGGTTCTTCTTTCCCGCTAAACCGTGAGATGACTACTAGTCTGCTGGGTTTTGATTCGATGAACTATAATGTGGTATATGCGCAGATGGGACGTGGCAAAATGGAACGTAATGTAGCTTTTGCCTTGGCTTCTATTGCCGGAACCGTTTCTAAGATGGCTTTTGATGCTTGTATGTTTAGTAGTCAGAATTTTGGCTTCGTGAAACTTCCGGACGAGTGTACAACTGGTTCCAGTATTATGCCCCATAAGAAGAATCCCGATGTGTTCGAACTGACACGGGCTAAGTGTAACAAGATACAGGTTCTCCCCCAACAAATTATGATGATAATGAACAATCTGCCTTCGGGTTACTTCCGTGATTTGCAGATTATAAAAGAAGTATTCCTGCCTGCTTTTCAGGAGCTGAAGGAGTGTTTGCAAATGGCTGCCTATATTATGGACAAGATTAAAATCAACGAGCATATTCTGGATGATGATCGTTACCTTTATATATTTAGTGTGGAAGAGGTTAACCGTCTGGCTTCTGAGGGCATGCCATTCCGTGATGCTTATAAGAAGGTGGGCTTGGATATAGAAGCCGGAAAATTTACTCACAACAAGAAGGTACATCATACTCATGAGGGTAGTATAGGTAATTTGTGTAATGACAGAATTGAAAAATCTGATGCAACAGGTAGTAGATGGTTTTAACTTCTCAGTCATGGAGCAGGCAGAACAATCCCTTTTGGGTAGATAGAAACAATTATAAATCGCATGATCATGAAATATCAACCTTCAGCAGAGCGCTATGACAAGATGCAGTATAAATACTGTGGGAATAGCGGATTACTTTTGCCTCGTATCTCTTTAGGTTTGTGGCATAATTTTGGCAGTGTGGACGATTTCGGTGTGGCAACCGATATGATTAAATACGCTTTCGATAATGGGGTTACGCATTTTGACTTGGCTAATAATTATGGCCCCATTCCGGGAAGTGCTGAGATTAATTTTGGTAAAATCTTAAAGGAAAATTTTCAAGGTTATCGTGATGAATTGATTATTTCCTCAAAAGCAGGGCATGAAATGTGGGATGGACCTTATGGAGGAAACAGTTCGCGTAAGAATTTAATGGCCAGCATTGATCAAAGTTTGCGTCGTACCGGTTTGGATTACTTTGATATATTCTATAGTCACCGTTATGATGGGGTGACTCCTGTTGAGGAAACAATGCAGGCATTGATTGATATAGTGAAACAAGGAAAGGCATTGTATGTGGGTATTTCAAAATACCCTCCAGCACAAGCTAAAATAGCTTATGAAATGTTGAGGGCTGCCGGTGTGCCGTGTCTCATTAGCCAATATCGTTATAGTATGTTTGACCGTACTGTAGAGGAGAAATCATTGCCATTGGCTGCAGAACAAGGCTCCGGTTTTATTGCATTTTCGCCTTTGGCGCAAGGCTTGCTGACTAAAAAATATCTGCATGGTATTCCGGAACATTCTCGTGCGGCCCGTTCTACCGGATTTTTGAAAGTAGATCAAGTGACAGAAGATAAAGTAGGAAAAGCACGTCGGTTGGATGAAATAGCCGCTCGTCGTGGCCAGACTTTGGCTGAGATGGCATTGGCATGGGTCTTGAAAGACGAACGAATGACTTCTGTTATTGTGGGGACAAGTTCTGTGAAACAGTTGGCAGATAATCTTCATGCATTGGATAATTTGAACTTTACTAATGAAGAATTGGCCGAAATAGAGGGAATTTTACGATTGTAAATAAAAAAATGGGTGCAAAGTTTGGTTGGTATTATAAAATGACTTATCTTTGCATCCGTTAAAACAAAAGGCGGAAATAGCTCAGTTGGTAGAGCATAACCTTGCCAAGGTTAGGGTCGCGAGTTCGAGTCTCGTTTTCCGCTCTCTCTCGTCGAGGATGCTCGAATGGTGGAATCGGTAGACACGAGGGACTTAAAATCCCTTGGCCATTGTGGCTGTGCGGGTTCAAGTCCCGCTTCGAGTACTCTAAGGGACGAATCGTGTTTTCCACGGTTCGTCTCTTTCTTTTTATCTCCGTTACCTGTTGGATATGAATACTTTAGAAGAAAGAATTGGTTCACTCTTTTAGGTTCAATATGCTCGTTATTTTTGTCGTAAATAAATCCGTCAGGAAACACGAGTTTTTGTAGTCTTCTTCTTCCTTCTAATCCGGGTCAACGTAAAAACCTGAGGGATTCATAGATTAAGCATAAATTTTAGTCAGTCTGAATAGAAAGAAAGTCCTGTCCTTTACTCCTCTGAACTGTGTTCTGAAGTCCTTGATTTTGGCATTGAACGATTCGGAAGCTGCGTTGGTGGAACGCCTGTCGAAAAAGTTGACGATTTCCAGATAATGTGTCTGTATGGAACGTATCACCCTTCCGAACGCAAGAAAGCCGGACTTTTCAACTTCGTCATACCATCTGGCAAGTCTTGTCAGAGCGGTGTCCTTGTGCTTGCACTGGTGATATATCAACCCGAGCCTCATGGAAAGATAGTATGCCTTCTTCAGGTCGGGATATTCCCTGAAGAGGATACCGGCACGTATGCGTTGGGATTCAGTCCATAATGACTTTTTTTTATACAGCAGATAGATACTGCGGGCGAGCAATTGCTTGCGCGAATCCCCGTTCTCAAAGGTCGGGGCATGGTATATCTTCCCGCACGCCTTTGCGTATGCGATCTGTATTGATTCCTTGTCCAAAGCCTCCCAGCGTGCCTTCACGCGCATTTCCTGTAAAGCTTCAAAAGCCAGCTTCTGCACATGGAAACGGTCAGTAACACGGCGTGCCGCAGGAAAGCAGACACGGGCGATCTGTTCCATATTAGGAGCCATATCCATAGTGATTTCCCTTACCTGAAACCGTCTGCGCCGGGAGAGACGGAGCAATACGGAGGTGACACTCCTTACATCTGTACCTTTTACAATGGCGATGATGCTGCCTGAACGGCCTGTCTTTTCCTTGTTTATGAGGATAGTATAGAGCTCACCACGCGAAAGGCAGACTTCATCTATACCCACATAGGCCCCTATATTCTTCTCAAAGAGAAGCCAGTCCCCGGCATGAGGAAGAGACTCCCATTTCAGATAACCGCTCAAGTGGTTGCGGTATTGACGTTCAAGAAGCTCACCGTCCACACCGAACAGGGTTCCCAGCAGCTTACAACTGACAGGAAGCGTATCAATATAATTCTTTTAAAAAAGACGCAAACTCATGCGTCATACGGCTGCCTTCCGCTACCAGTTTCCAGTTACGGCTTACGTAACGCCCCTCGTCTTTCAAAATCCACCGGCGCCGGCGGATATTCAGGAAAAGATTCTTGCCACGGATGGGGAAGTCCCGGACTACTACAGGGTCGTAGAAGCCTTTGCTTTCCACTTTGACAGTCGAATATTCACCGGGAAGCTCATTTTTCTCTTCCAGGTAAATCACGATTTCACTACTGCTTTCCTTTACAGCGGAAATGTTGAAATAATCCAAGGTACCTTCGGGAAGAAGGAGACGGTAACCGTTAGTTTCCATAATCGCTGATGATTCGTTTGTTTCACACAAAGATAGGATTTTATCGGATATACCCCTCAGGATTTTACGTTGACCCTAAAAATGTACAAGTATTCGCATTATACCTACTAATAGTGATGCATAGCTCACAAAAAAGGAGTACCTTTGCAGCCCTAAATCTCTTAATAATGGAATAACAGTATGGAAATGAACAAAGTTTTTAAGGATGGATTGTGGAGTAAGGAAATTAATGTTTCAGACTTCGTACATACCAACATTACCCCCTTATGAGGGCGATGCCTCATTTCTGGCAGGCCCCACAGAGCGAACTAAAAAAGTGTGGAACGAATGCCTCAAGGCACTAGAAGAAGAACGTGCCAATAACGGAGTTCGTTCCCTTGATAATGTAACAGTATCTACCATCACCTCACATAAAGCAGGATACATTGACCGTGAAAACGAACTGATTGTAGGTCTTCAAACGGATGAACTTCTGCGCCGTGCCATCAAACCTTATGGTGGTATCAAAGTCGTAGAAAAAGCCTGCCATGAAAACGGTGTGGAAGTAGATGAAAAAGTAAAGGATATCTTTACTCATTATCGCAAAACCCATAATGATGGCGTATTTGATGCTTACACCGAAGAAATCCGCTCTTTCCGTTCACTCGGTTTCCTGACCGGTCTGCCCGATAATTATGCACGCGGGCGTATCATCGGTGACTACCGCCGTTTGGCACTGTATGGTATCGACCGACTGATTGAAGCAAAACAAGAAGATTTGCACAATATCACCAGTCCGATGACCGATGCCCGTATCCGCCTGCGCGAAGAAGTAGCCGAACAAATCAAAGCACTGAAAGAAATAAAGATATTGGGTGAATATTACGGACTCGACTTGGGTCGTCCCGCTACTAATGCACAAGAAGCTGTTCAGTGGGTTTATATGGCATATCTTGCTGCCGTGAAAGAACAAGATGGAGCAGCTATGTCATTGGGCAACGTTTCTTCATTCCTGGATATCTATATTCAATATGATTTGGATCATGGTAAAATTGACGAGTCATTTGCGCAGGAACTGGTAGACCAGTTCATTATCAAGTTGCGTATGGTCCGTCATCTGCGTATGCAATCATACAACGATATCTTTGCAGGTGATCCCACCTGGGTAACCGAGTCTATCGGCGGACGCTTCAACGACGGACGTACCAAGGTTACAAAAACTTCCTTCCGTTTCTTGCAGACACTATACAATCTGGGTCCGTCACCCGAACCTAATATGACTGTACTGTGGAGTCCGGAATTGCCGGAAGGTTTCAAAGAATTCTGTGCACAAGTTTCTATCGACACTTCTTCTATACAATACGAAAACGACACGCTGATGCGCGAAGTGCGTAACTGTGATGATTATGGTATCGCCTGCTGCGTTTCTTATCAGGCTATCGGCAAACAAATCCAGTTCTTCGGAGCACGTTGCAATCTGGCTAAAGCCCTATTGCTGGCTATCAATGGCGGACGTTGTGAGAATACAGGAACTGTAATGGTGAAAGATATTCCTGTATTGACAGGGGACTTGCTGAACTTTGAAGAAGTATGGTCTAATTATAAGAAAGTATTAATGCAAATTGCACGTGTGTATAATGATGCGATGAATATCATTCACTATATGCACGATAAATATTATTATGAAAAGGCTCAAATGGCATTCATTGATACCGATCCACGTATCAATCTGGCATATGGCGTAGCCGGTCTGTCCATTGCCATTGACTCATTGTCTGCCATCAAATACGGCAAAGTACGTGCCAAACGTAATGATATAGGTTTGACCGAAGGCTTTGATATTGAAAATGCATATCCTTGCTTCGGTAATGATGATGACCGCGTAGACCACTTAGGGGTAGATTTGGTTTATTTCTTCAGTGAAGAATTAAAGAAACATCCGGTATACAAAAATGCCCGCCCTACCCTGTCACTGCTGACTATCACCTCCAATGTAATGTACGGCAAGAAAACAGGTGCCACTCCTGATGGTCGTGCCAAAGGAGTGGCTTTCGCTCCGGGTGCCAACCCGATGCACGGACGTGACAAGAACGGTGCCATCGCCTCATTGAGTTCTGTAGCCAAACTACGCTATCGTGATGCCCAGGACGGCATCAGTAACACGTTCTCTATCGTACCAAAATCACTAGGGGTAGACCAGGAAACCCGTATAGAGAACCTGGTAACCATGATGGACGGTTATTTCACCAAAGGAGCACATCATCTGAATGTAAATGTGCTGAACCGTGAAATGTTGGAAGATGCAATGGAACATCCTGAAAAATACCCGCAACTAACCATCCGCGTATCAGGTTATGCCGTAAACTTCATCAAATTGAGCCGTGAACATCAGCTGGAAGTAATCAGCCGTTCTTTCCACGAAAGAATGTAACATCACATATACATTCATCGTAGGGGCGGGTTTTAAACCTGCCCTTACCAGTTTAAAGACAAACCATTATGATCAGAGTCCATTCTTACGAGTCAATGGGGACGTTTGACGGTCCCGGTTTACGCTTAGTCGTATTTTTACAAGGATGCAATTTCCGATGCCTCTATTGTGCCAACCCCGACACAATTGACACCAAAGGTGAAAGTACGGAAACAACAATAGACGAAATTGTGCGTATGGCCGTCAGCCAAAAAGCTTTTTTCGGTAAAAAAGGAGGTGTGACTTTCAGCGGCGGCGAGCCTACATTGCAAGCAAAAGCACTGATTCCGTTATTCCAGCGATTAAAAGAACAAAGCATCCACATCTGTATAGATACCAACGGCAGTATATGGAATGAAGAAGTAAAGGAACTGCTACAATGGACAGACCTCGTATTATTAGACATCAAGGAATTTAATAATGTGCGCCATCGGCAACTGACAGAACGCAGCAACGAACAAACCATACGTACCGCCGGATGGCTTGAAAAAAACGGAAAGCCTTTTTGGTTGCGCTATGTATTAGTTCCAGGCTATAGTTCCTTTGAGGAAGATATACGGGCATTAGGAGAGCACTTCAAGAATTATCAAATGATTCAAAGAGTAGAAATACTACCTTATCATACATTAGGCGTACACAAATATGAAGCCATGGGAAAAGAATACAAACTAAACGGAATAAAAGAAAATACTCTAAAACAATTGGAAACAGCCAAAACGTTATTTGGTGAATATTTCAATACCGTATATTTAAATTAAAAATATACTGAAGACAAGATGTTGCTATAAATCAATGGAAATATTTCATCATTTCAATAAAATTATCTAATTTCGCATCTAAAACATAAATTATTATAAATATGAAAAGACTACTATTACTCTGCCTAACTTACATTATGTGTGTAGGCAACCATCAGATGGCTGCTCAAGACTCTTCTGAAAGTCCTGGTATTTTTAATTCATTAGCTGTAGGCGTCAGTGCAAGTACCACAGGTATAGGTATTGATGTAGCCAGTCCTATAGGAAGTTACTTGGCTGTACGTGCAGGAGTTTCTTTTATGCCGAACTTTACTTATTCTACAGATGTGGATGTAGATATTGAAGGTTCTTATGAAGGAAATATACCTACCAGCATAGATGTAGAAGGAGGAATGGGACGTACTGCCGGTGAAATATTGCTGAATGTATATCCTTTCAAATCATCCAGTTTTTTTGTATGCGGTGGTGCTTATTTCGGAGGAGGAAAACTCATCAAGATTAAAGGGCACAGCGATGAGTTGGCAGAACTGATTAAAGAAGGACAAGAAGTAGGTATTGAAATCGGAAACTATCGTATACCTGTAGATCAGAACGGAAATATATCTGGTGGTTTGAAGGTTTCTTCATTTCGTCCTTATCTTGGACTAGGTTTCGGAAGAGCGATTCCTAAGAAACGAATTGGCTTCATGTTCGAAATGGGTGTGCAATTCCATAACACTCCCAAAGTATATACCAATAACGGAGATTTGTCTGATTTAACAGCAGAAGCTGATAATGATTTCACTGATATCATAGACAAACTTACTGTCTATCCGGTACTTAAGTTCCGTTTGTGTGGCAAAATATTCTAATAATATTCTATAAAATAAAAGGAGATGAGCCCTATAATTTTTGCCTCATCTCCTTTTTATATATAAGAAACAATACACTTATATCAGCACCACCATCACATCACGTGCCCCATGAGCACCCATTACCAAAGCCTGCTCAATATCAGCCGTCTTTGACGGACCGGAAATAAAGGTTCCGAAGCCATATTCGCCTGTATCAATCAGTTTATATGCTTCATGCATATTGTTCACAATCTTATTCTTGTTTAGAAGAATAACCAATTTTTCGGCAATAAAATAAATGGCACGCTGCTTTACATCCTGTTCTATCCATACCGCACCATTCTCCGCAACCCCAATCTTTCCATCTATAACGGCCAAATCCGTCCCATTCAGTTCTGCAGGGTCTTCCACATCATCGGGATTAAATGTCGCACATGTAATAGTCTTCAGATTAGAAGCGATGCGTTTGGCTCCAGAATAAGCCTTTTTAATGAAATCATTCACGTCCTCCTCTTTCTCCAAAAGAATGGCTTCCCCTCCTACCTGCTTCATGATGAGATAAAACTGTTCCACCTTACTGGGATAAGTTAATGCCATATCTTCCAATGGCTTTAAATCCGGTTTCTCATATTTTACATGTGTAGCACGCCGGATGCTCTGCAATATATCTTCTCTGCTGCTCATAATTACTTCACTTTACCTTTCTTCCACATTTCATTGAAACTCTCCTTAGCAAATTTCGGCATCTCACGCCCTTTTCCCCAGTCATTCAATCCGTTATAGATAAGAAAACGTGGCATTCCGTTTACCAATGGCGCCCATTTTAATGCCATATTGAATATCAAAGGGCGATTCATCATGAATTCCATGCCACCGGACATTACCCTTTTCATCCGGTCTGCCTTACCCAATTTATCCAAATCCTGACGCCACAGATAGATCTGCTCCGCCAAATCCACCTTAGCCGGACACACAAACGAACAGGAATAACACAAAGAACAAGCCGACACATTGTCATAATAATGCAACGGCGCCTTCAACATTCCCAGGTTAATCCCGATAGGGCCGGGAATAAAATAAGTATAAGAGTACCCCCCACTACGTCTATATACAGGACATGTATTCATACAGGCTCCACAACGGATACAATTCAAAGTTTTGATATGCTTTTGGTCGGCCAATATCTTACTACGTCCGTTATCTACAATAATAATGTGAAGCTCCCCACCCTCTCTAGGCTTTCGGTAATGAGAAGTATATGTAGTAATGGGTTGTCCTGTAGCCGAACGGGCCAACAAGCGGGTGAACACTCCTAAAGATTCACGGTCCGGCACAATTTTTTCCATACCAAAAGCTGCAATCTGTAATTTAGGTTGGGAAGTACCCATATCCGCATTTCCTTCATTGGTACATACCACAATCTCACCAGTAGAAGCTACAGCAAAGTTAGCACCTGTCATAGCCGCCTCAGCATGAATAAATTTCTGACGGAGATTCTTCCGGGCTGCATGTGTAAGGTAAGTAGGGTCAAAATTTCCTTTCTCCGTACCCATCTCTCGCTCGAAAAGCTCACCTACCTGTTCACGTTTGATATGAATAGCGGGTAATACAATATGACTTGGCTTCAGATGCATCAATTGCAAGATACGCTCTCCCAAGTCACTTTCTACCACTTCAATTCCTTTGTTTTCCAAAAAAGGGTTGAGTTCGCATTCCTCGGCCAACATGGATTTGCTTTTTATAAAATGCTTCACTCCGTGCTGGTTCAGAATATTGTAGACAATATTACAATACTCATCCGCGTCCTTTGCCCAATAGACATGGGCTCCATTAGCACGCGCATTGTTTTCAAACTCCACCAATAATTCATCCAAATGGCTGTTACTATATAGTTTAGTAGCACATGCCATATTGCGCAATTCCTCCCATTCGGGAACTTCTTTACTCAGTCTGTCACGCTTTGCCCTAACCAGCCAAAGTGTTTCGTCATGCCATGCGGCCTGTTTCTTGTTTTTCAGAAACTCCGCAGCCGCTTTTGAATGTTTCGTACTCATAATCCTGCCGCTAAGATTTCAACAATGTGCAATGTCTTGATAGGAAGTTTGTCACGGGCAATGATGCCATTCTGATGCATCAGGCACGAACTGTCGGCCCCCACAATGTATTCAGCACCGGTAGCGATATGACGCATCACCTTGTCATGCCCCATCTGCACGGAAACCGCATCTTCCTCTACGGCAAACATACCGCCGAAACCGCAACATTCGTCTTTACGTTCCGGTTCCACAACTTCCACTCCTTCTACCAAAGAGAGCAAATCACGCAGTTTGCTGAAATAAGGAATATTAAGTTCGCTGGCAGAAGAAAGTTTCATCAATCTCACTCCATGACAACTGTTTTGCAGACTCACTTTATGTGGAAACTTGGCTTTCAACGAAGAAGGTCTGACGATATCATGAATAAACTCACAGATATCATATATCTTACCTTCGCTGGCGCACCGATGTTTGTCTTCTTTCAACAAACGACTGTAGTTATCACGCACAAAAACGACGCAACTGGCCGAAGGACCTACTATATAATCGTAATTCTTAAACTGTTCGTCAAAATGGCGGGCCAAATCTACCGCTTTATTCTCGAAACCTGCATTCGCCATCGGTTGACCGCAACAAGTCTGGTTGAGAGGATAATCCACGTCCACTCCCAGACTTTTCAGCAGCTTGTACGAGGCTATCCCCACCTGCGGATATACCGCATTGATATAACAAGGAATAAATAAACCTACTTTCATTGTCATTAGTTAATATGTGTCCTATACTGAATAACAAAGTTAGAGGATATTTGTTAAGAAAACAACGAGATTTCTAACGAATAATGAAGCGGAATAGGTAAAAAAACATAATATTGTGGGTAAAAGCCTTACTAATAAAAAAGCACTCCCCGCGAATCACTTCGCAGGGAGTGCTTTTAACTAATAACTAACTTTGTGGTTTACGTAATTTCTATATGACTAACTTATAGTGCAAAGATAGAGGTTAGAGACCACATCCACAATCACTTCATTTAGGTATTCTATCTTATTCCACTCACTATTTATAGGTATTATAAGTTCATCTTCACCTCGCTTAGTTCAACCAGTTTATTTACGATAGCGTAAATAGTCAATCCGGCAGGTGAATGTATCTGTAGCTTGCGCGCAATATTCCGGCGGTGAGTTATCACCGTATGAATGGAGAGGAACAGTTTTTCCGCCGTTTCCTTATTTGTCATTCCACGTACCACGCAACAAATAATTTCTTTCTCACGCTGGCTCAACGTTTCCTGTTCGCCATCCGTCTCATCCACACCAAGATTCATCAGATCTACTAACTTTTTATTTAAAACTTCGATGTCATCATACAGCGCTATACTCTCATCGTAACCCTTCAACAAATTTGTATCTGTGACTGAACACAGCAAAGAAACGCACTTGGTAGATGCCTGTGGATAGTTCGATTTAAACTCGTCCACGTTAAACCATCCTCCGAAAGTAGGATTTATAATTAGAATATCCGGCTGATGTCCCTGCATACAATTCTGCAGTCCTTCAAGAGAAGTTATTTCCACCGGCTGTATTGTAAGATCAGGCATGCGCTTCAGCACAGCCACAAGTCCGCTACGCACAATGACTGACGTTTCGGCCACCGCAACGTGCACAGGTTCTGTCCGTTTCATTTCCCCTCCTTTTCTAGCCTAAGTACAGCAGGCACAAACAAGTAGTCCTCTACGCGGCAATGGGATGCCAAATCTTGTTCACAACTGAATATGTCGAATAATACGGCGTTCAACAAATGGTTATTTCCTTTTGCCGGATAATATTTAATAATGATGTTTTTTAGCTCAGTCAGTGTCGCATCTATCTGATCATGCCTGCGGGCAAACTGTGAGATACGGAATCCTCCCGTTTCTCGTCCTGCCATCAGATTCTCTACGTAGGTAAACACATTCATATCTTCATAATCCATGTGTTTACGCACTTCTCCGGCATACTGATCAAAAAATTTCAAAATGAGAAATGCAACCTCATTTTCCGTGGAACAATCTATAGCTTCTATCAGTTTACGACGTATAGTAGGCAGACAGAAATCAAGGAAATAATGATGTGCCTGTTTTAAATAATTCATCAATGAAGGCATAGAAATGTCCTTCACATCGTCCTCCATCCGGTCGCTATCTTCAATCATGAAGTTCACCACCGCAAGAAAAGTACGACAATCCACTCCATTTTCACGGCACACCTCCTGTACAGTCTTGTCTCCAAACCCCAACGAAAGATCAAAACGGCTCATTACCTGTAGCAATGTATAGTTATCACAGATAAGATAACTCATTTTGTCCGTCGGAGTATATTTACTTGTTTTATACATAGTTATGTTTTTTGTTTCTCTTTATGGCCGCAAAGTTACGGAAAATCACTAGGGTTATCAATCACTATAAATAGGTATTTTTTCTTGTACCCCATAATTCCCGTTCAACTAGCCAATGACAGTCTTCTAATTATACATTAATATATAGCCGTTAAGATAAGTGGCAAGAATCAACCACAAAAGATAAGGAACAAAAAGATATGCCGAAGATTTCTTCACCGGATAACTTTCTATCATATAATAAACAACAAGCACATCCAGCACCAAAATGTTTGCAAAACCTAGCAACGGACTCCGGAGATAAAAGAAGAAAATGCTCCATGTAAAATTAAACAAGAGCTGGAACCCGAATAATCTGATAATCATTTGTCGTCTTATTGTCCACATATGCCAAATCAACCCGATAGAAATTCCCATGCACAGATAGATAAGGCTCCAAGCAATGGGAAAAGCCATATCAGGTGGTGTAAGAGAAGGTTTGTCCAATGTAGGATACCAGTTGAGTATGGCCTCCGACTGAAAATAAGAAGCAGTACAGCCTACACCAAAACAGATGAGTATGGCAATCAGTATGGGGATTATTTTTTTCATAAGGAGAATTATTTCTATTTATACTATGATTAACAAACCAATCTCTGGATTTGTTGCAGAAACAGAACACTTCTCCCATACAGGTAAAAAACGTGCTCCCATTCGTTCGCTTACGATGGGAGCACTTACAACACAAAAACTAAACTAGACTTAACTAAACTATTCTATTAAGAAGTTTCACAACTTCCCTTGTCTATGCCGCAAATATAAAAAGATTATTTCTTTTTAGCAAAAGGATATCGACAAAATATCAACTTTTATCGTTCAAATATCAACTTTTTCAAACAGAATGACTATTTAAGTACATCTGTAACTCCTGTTTATAACTATCGGAAATCGGAATATACTCCTTACCGAAAACAATCCGCCCCCGGTCAACCACCTTGATTTTACTCTTTTGCACTATAAACGAGCGATGTACGCGAATGAAACGACTAGAAGGAAGCTTCTCTTCCATAGCTTTCATACTGACAAGTGACAAGATAGCTTTCGGCTCATCCTCCACATGTATTTTAATATAATCCTTCAACCCTTCTATATATAGTATTCGGTCTAAAGCAATTCGGAGCAATTTATAATCACTTTTTACATATATACAATCATCCGCCTCATCAGCATCAACACCATTATCTGCCTTCTGTTTCAGTTCATACCATTGCACCGCTTTATTCACCGATTGCAAAAAATCGACATAGCTGATAGGTTTCAACAAATAGTCCAAGGCATTGACTTTATAACTATCCAAGGCATAACTGGTCCGAAGTGCAGTAGTAAAAATAATCCTTGTTTCGGGACTGACCATGCGTGAAAACTCCAAACCGTTCAACTCGGGCATTTGAATATCAAGGAACAAGACATGTACCTCCTCGCGGAGAGGAATTTCTGTCATAGCTTGCACCGCGCTGGAATACCTCCCTACCAACCGGAGAAAAGAAGTTTTTTCCACATAGCTTCTCAGCAATTCCAAAGCCAGCGGCTCATCATCTACAATAGCACAATTCAGTATCATAAGCTTTTAGTCTGTATAGTTAATATAGAAGAATATACCTGTCCGTTCTCACTGATCCCTTTTATCCATTCGTAATGTCCCGGATAAATCAGTTCCAACCGTTTGCTTACCTGTTCCAGCCCCACCCCGCTTCCACTTTTATCTTGCCCAGACTTCGGATGATTGCTGTTAAGGATCTCACATCTCACCGTACCATCCGTATGCCCGAAGATAGAAATACTGATAAAACTGTCTACCGTGGGCTGATGCCATGCTTGAACGCTATTTTCATCAGTGATATAGAAAAGTAGGGAGCGATCTGCAACGCACCCTCGGAGTCTACCTACCAAATTCACTACTTACTTCTACTGCTGTGGCAGACGGATACGCATCAAAGCTACATAATTACGGATAAAGTCCAATTCTTTTTCAAGTGGGACAAAAGTCTGCTGATTGTCATAGAGCACATGCCGTAACAATTTGCTCAGTTCCTGTACCGCCTCCTGCGCCTTGTCACTGTTAAAAGCAATCAAGGCATAAATATTATTTAATGTATTGAGCAGAAAATGAGGGTTCAGCTGGTTCTTCAAGTTTTTCAGCTCCGCTTCCGTCTTTTGCCTCTCAGCTTCTATCAAACGCTCTTCCGCCTGACGCCAACGCAGACTGGTACGAATGGCCGCACCCAACCCGGCGACAAATATCATCATCCCCATATCCCGCGCATAGAATATCCATCGAGGTGGAATATGACGCGCAAATTCAGGAGGCGGAGGCGTACTTATACTTTCCAGAAATACATGAAGAAGCACACTCAGGCAGAATATCAGCACGGCATTGCTCAGAATATACTTACGCATTTCATCCGTGAACATATAGCGGGGAACCAGCCACAAGTAATTGACATAGAAGATAACGAAATAGCACAGAGGAACACAACTGTGCCGCAAGAATTGGGCCAGGTTAAAGCCGCTTCCCCGGTCCATAAAGACCAACGGGAAGCCAAATATGAGCAGCCAACTGACGATATGGATGCTCAGTTCCAAAAAACGTCGCTGTGAAAATAATTGTTTCATATAGGCAAAGATAAGAAAGATTAGGTTAGAAATAAGATTTCTACGGCTCTTATTCTGTTATTCATACGTTCAAGTTTGGCTTCCCACAGCTATGGGCCGCGCTCTTCACAGTTATGGAGAGCGCAACCCATAGTTATGAGGAGCGCTCTCCACAACCGTGGGGAGGCAAACCCGAACGTATGTTCCGGCATTTCTCTCCATACAGAAAACCTTTTCCGCCCTTATTCATAACGCAAAGCGTCTATCGGGTCAAGGTCTGCGGCCTTCTTTGCCGGATACCATCCGAAGAACACACCAGTAACGGTACATACCAGAAAGGAGAGCAACACGCTCCAAGGTTGGATAAACACAGGCCAATGCGCTATTGCCTTAATCATAAAGCTGGCTCCGCAACCTATAATCACTCCTATCAAGCCACCCGTAATACTGATCAGGATAGCCTCTATCAAAAACTGGCTCAGAATATCGACCCCTCGTGCCCCGACCGACATGCGCAGACCGATTTCACGGGTACGTTCTGTTACAGACACATACATGATATTCATGATACCAATACCTCCGACTACCAGAGAGATGCCGGCAATACAAGCCAGCAAAGTGGTCATCAGGTCCGTTGTGGTGTTGAGCATACTGCTCAATTCCTGCTGGGTGCGGATGGTAAAGTCGTCAGCGTCCGTTTCTTTCAGCTTATGTTCACGGCGCAGGATGGTCGTTATCTCATCTACTGCTTCCTCGGTCATTTCTTCTGTCAGAGCCGAAGCAAAAATTCCACTTAGGTAAGTCTGTGCCAGCAGTCGTTTCATCACCGTGCTATAAGGAGCCAGTACCACATCGTCCTGGTCCATGCCCATCGAGTTATACCCTTTTGATTTCAGCACACCGATTACCCGGAAAGGAATTTGGTTACAACGAATCACTTTCCCTATCGGATCCGATCCGTCGGGAAAAAGATTATCGACAATGGTCTTGCCAATGACACAGACCTTGGCTGCCGTACGGATATCATTCTCGGTAAACATCTCCCCCTGTTCCACGGTGAGCTGGCGTATGGTAAGATAATCCATACTTACACCACTCACCGAAGACGGGTAGTTGTTGGCTCCCGCAACAAGTTGCCCCGAAGAAGAAACGTTGGGACTGATGCCGGAGAGATAAGTACACTCTTCGCTCAACTTTTCATAATTTTCCAGTTTCAGTGTCTGCATGGCCGAAGGGTCTTGGCGGACCCCGTCCACGCATCTCTGCTCCCGGATGAATCATAATCATGTTTGACCCCATCTCCGAGATTTGTTGCTGGATGCTCTTTTTCGAGCCCTGACCGATGGCAAGCATAGCAATGACTGATGCCACACCGATGATGATCCCCAACATGGTGAGGAAAGCGCGGAGCTTGTTGTTGGCAAGGGCCCGGAGAGCTATTTTAAATAGATTTGTTCCGTTCATAATGATTCTTTTTTATGGTTAGTCCTCGTCATTCTTGGGCAAGGCAGCCAGGGGTGCGGCAGCGGCCGAAAGGATCTGAGGATTGACGGTATCTTCCACTACATGCCCGTCACGCAAGCGGATATTACGGCTGCTATACTGGGCTATTTCGGGATTGTGAGTGACAAAAATAAGCGTACGGCCTTCGGCGTGCAACTTTTGGAAAAGTACCAGAATCTCGAAAGAGGTACGGGTATCCAGATTACCGGTCGCTTCATCAGCCAAAATAACGGCAGGATTATTCACCAAGGCACGGGCAATGGCCACACGTTGCATCTGTCCGCCGGACATCTGATTGGATTTATGTTCCAGACGGTCACCCAGTCCCACAGCTATCAGTGATTCAATGGCACGTTTCCGTCTTTCGGAAGCCGATACGGACGAGTTATACATCAAGGGCAACTCCACATTCTCTACGGCAGTCGTCTTAGGCAACAGATTATAGTTCTGAAATACGAAACCTATTTTACGATTGCGCAACACAGCCCTCTGAGGTTTGCTCATGGTACGCACGGACACACCATCCAACAGGTATTCACCACTGGTAGGGGTATCAAGACATCCCAAAGTATTCAGCAGAGTGGACTTGCCGGAACCGGAAGTACCCATGATCGTAACAAACTCTCCCTCGTAGATGGTAAAAGAGATGCCACGCAGGGCGTGGACGGTTTCATCGCCTACCTGGAAGTTCCGTTTTATATTTTGTAATTCGATTATCTTTTTCATGTGATTTATTCTTTCAATGTAAACGGAAGCATTACCTTTTATTACTTGTTCTTTTTCTTATTGCTTCCCGGAGGGCCTGGCATGAACGGACTTCTTTCACCTTCTCCGGCAAACGGTTCTTCCATTCCAGGCATAGCACCTTTCACTACCGTTTCTGTCACTACCGGTGTATTTTCAGTGATGCCACTCACAATCTCTGTCTTGCTGCCATCAGTAATACCTATTTTTACAGGATGAGCGGTAAAGGTATTGTTATCCAGTGTCCACACTTTATGACTGCTCTGGCAATCGTTTATCTTACGGCCTCCCACTATGTCCTTGTTGGGAGTAAAGCGCAAAGCCTTGTTGGGAACGGTCAACACATTATCCTTGGTCAATGTATAAATGGTAGCGTTGGCGGTAAGACGCGGTTTCAGTTTCAAATCGGGATTATCAGCTGTTATCACTACCTCATAAGTAACTACAGTGGTGCTGGTGGTTGTTGAAGAGCTGCTGCTCGTGCTGTTCGTGCTCCCCAAACGAATCTGTCTGACTACTCCTTCGAACACATCGTCGGGATAAGCATCCACGGTAAAGGTTACACGGGCTCCTTCCTCCACCCCGGCAATATCGGCTTCATCCACATCGGCCACCACCTGCATCTTGGTCAAGTCGGCAGCGATGGTGAACAGTGTCGGAGTCTCGAAACCGGATGCTACGGTCTGTCCTTCTTCCACATCACGGCTGGTCACCACTCCATCAATGGGCGAGGTGATGGTTGCGTATGACAGGTTACGCTCAGCCTTTGCCAGAGCCGCCTTGCTTTGCTCCAATGCACTTTGGGCACGTTGGAAATTATAAACCGTTTCTTCATAATCCGTATCGCTGATTAATTGCTTCTCGTGCAGCTTACGGTTACGGTCGTATAATTTCTTCTGATAGTCGTACTCTGCCTTATTGCCGTCATAGGTGGCCTTTGCCGACTGAAGTTCACTTTGCAATGTCACTTTATCCATCTCGGCTATCAATTCTCCTTTCTTTACCACGGAGTTGTAATCCACATAAATCTTATCAATGATACCGGATACCTGCGTACCCACTTCCACCTCTGTCACCGGCTCTATGGTTCCGGTAGCAGTGATGAAATTGCTGACATTGCCTTTGGTTACAGCTTCCGTTGCGAAATCGACCGTACTTTTCCCCTCCGGTCCGCCAAGCATCCAGAAACCGCCTGCCACGACCACTACGGCTACCGCTGTAGTAAGGATAATTTTCTTCTTTTCCATAATATAATATGTATAGCGTTATGATTATAATTTTATATCCTGACCTGCATAGAAGTTCAGTAAAGTCCGGTCCAGGATAGCCATATATTTGGCCTGGATACGTTGCTGCTGTGCACTGAGCAGGTTATTTTTCTCGGTAAGCAACTCTACGGTATTCTTCATTCCCAAATTGAACTGCTCGCTGACCATCTCGTAACTGGCCTGGCTACTTTTCAGTTTGCTTTCGGCCGCCGCATATTGCTCTTGAGCGTTAGTAGCGTCCAGCCACAGACTTTCTATATTCTTATAGAGTTCCTTTTGTTTGTTTATCAGATCGAGCAGACTACTGTCATATTGCAAGCGTGCCTTCTGTACGGCACTTTTATTCTGGCGGTTATCAAAAATCGGAATATTTATGTTCAATCCTATCATATTGTTCCAGCCATACTTCATTTGTTTGCTCCAGCTATTGTCACTGGCACTGTTTGTCATACTCCCCGTAGATGCACTCAGACTGATGGTAGGGAGATAGCCGGCTTTAGCCACTGATATATCCAGTTTGGAATTCTCGATGCTCAACTTGCTGCTTTGGATTTCCGGACGTGATGCCAAAGCCTGCTGATAAACATCCTCCTGAGCAGGCAGCGGTTGCAAGACATGCTCATCGGCGAGTTCGGGAAGAACCAAATCCATTTCTTCCGCACCGTCCAGTTCCAACAACTGCTTCAACTGCAATTTATAGTCGCGCAAGGAGCTTTCGGAGGTCACCAACTGATATTTGTCACTGCTTACTTGTGATTCCAGCTGCGCCAAATCGGCCTTCGAAATACTCCCTTCCTGAAAGAGCTCTTTACCCCTGTCGTATGTGGCCTGGCTCACCTGTAAAGTATTCCGGTTAATCTTCACCGACTCGTCGGCATAAAGTATCTGGATGAAAATTTGTGCAATCTGCTCTTGCAGAGAGTTCTCCGTTTCGGTTACGGCAAGCCCTGCTATCTGCTGACTAGTCCTCCTCTGCTTGATCGTATTCAATCGTTTGTTACCGTTCCACAAGGTCCACTGCGCGTTCAGACCATAGTTTCCATTATAAGTGGTTTTACTATCACTACTGATGATCTCCGTTCCGCTTACCGTGTTACTGGTTTCCTGATACGGACGGTTCGTCACATTCTGTCCTGTGCTGAACGACAGACTGGGAAAGAGGGCGGCTTTGGCGGTTTTCACATCTACCGAGCTCTCTTCCAATGAGATTTTATCCTGCTGCAATTGGATATTTTTCTCCAATGCATAGTCAATGCAGTCGTCCAGCGTCCATTTTTTGGCTTCTTGGGCGGAAACCGAAGTAACCGCGGCCAAAATCATTGCGAAATATACTACTCGTTGTCTCATCCTTTTTACTATTTAATTTGTTGATACAAAAGTAGAGGACCGTGATATTTTTAGCAATAAATATAGATTTGCGGAAGATTTCTATGGACAAAAACTTGCTTTTTACCGATAAAGTGTTTTTCTTTGTAATTATTACAACTTTAAGATAAATTTATGAATGATTCTTTGTTAACACGCATCTGGATATTCTATCGCGACGGCTTTCGCGAGATGACCTTGGGACGTACCCTCTGGGCGATTATTCTTATCAAATTATTCATCATGTTCTTTATTCTGAAACTTTTCTTTTTCCCCTCCTTCCTTGGCGGCAAGACAACGGAAGAGAAACAACAGTATGTAGGTGAAGAGTTAATAGAACGGGCAAATCCATAAACATTTAAATAAATCAGAAAGTTATGTTTGAAAACATTGACACTTCGTTAATTGACTGGTCAAGAGCGCAGTTTGCTTTGACGGCCATGTATCACTGGCTTTTCGTGCCTCTCACTTTGGGATTGGCTGTGATAATGGGACTCATGGAGACCTTTTATGTGACAACAGGTAAGGAATTCTGGAAAAACACAGCCAAGTTTTGGATGAAACTGTTTGGAATCAATTTCGCCGTAGGTGTCGCCACCGGTCTGATTCTGGAATTTGAGTTCGGAACCAACTGGAGTAACTATTCCTGGTTTGTGGGAGATATTTTCGGAGCCCCACTGGCCATCGAAGGAATTCTGGCATTCTTTATGGAAGCCACTTTCATTGCCGTTATGTTCTTCGGCTGGAACAAAGTGAGCAAGCGTTTCCACCTGGCATCCACCTGGCTCACCGGACTGGGAGCAACGATCTCCGCCTGGTGGATTCTGGTCGCCAATGCCTGGATGCAATATCCTGTAGGAATGGCTTTCAATCCCGAAACAGTAAGAAATGAAATGGTGGACTTTGCAGCTGTCGCCCTCTCTCCCATGGCTGTTGCCAAATTCTTCCACACAGTGTTAAGCAGCTGGATACTGGGAGCCGTTTTTGTAGTAGGAATAAGTTGTTGGTATTTACTGCGCAACCGTCAGAAGGAGTTCGCTCTGAGCAGCATTAAAGTTGCCGCCGCCGTAGGTCTGTTCGCTTCTCTCGTCACTGCATGGACGGGTGATATTTCGGGAGTACAGGTAGCCAAAGTACAGCCTATGAAAATGGCCGCCGCCGAAGGATTACACGATGGTGGAAACGGAGTGCCCTTCACCATTGTAGGAGATTTGAAAATCCCCAAAATGCTTTCCATTCTTGCCACTCACGACATAGACGGCTATGTCCCGGGTATCAACAATCTGCTGGAAGGTGGTTATCAGATGCCCGACGGTACAACGGCTTTATCGGCCGAAGAGAAAATTAAACGCGGACAGATTGCCATCGCCGCTCTGGATGCATTCCGCAAAGCGCATAAGGCAGGTGACGAAGCAAGCGCCGCCGTAGCTCGCAAGACATTGGACGAAAACGTGAAATATTTTGGTTACGGATATATCAAGGACCCCACCCATCTGGTTCCTAATGTGGAACTTACTTTCTGGTCATTCCGGGTCATGGTGGGACTGGGAGGTTATTTCATCCTGTTTTTTATCATCGTATTGATTGTATCGAAAAAAGAGAAACTGGCCGATATGCGATGGCTGCAACGGGTGGCTTTGTGGACTATTCCGTTAGCCTACATCGGTAGTCAGGCAGGCTGGGTGGTAGCCGAGGTAGGGCGCCAGCCATGGGCTATACAGGATATGCTGCCCGTAGGAGCAGCCATCTCCAAATTACAGACAGGGTCTGTACAACTTACTTTCTTTATTTTCCTTCTGTTGTTCACCGTTCTGCTCTTTGCAGAAATAGGTATTATGCTGAAGGCTATCAAGAAAGGGCCGGAGGGAATCAAGAATTGAGAACTAAGGTTTCTTCAGTTCTATCTTTCAATATTCAATTCTCCATTTTTAAATTAGAACATTATGGACTATATATTTTTACAAAATTATTGGTGGTTCCTGGTATCGTTACTGGGAGCCCTGTTGGTGTTCCTGCTCTTTGTACAGGGTGGTAATTCCTTATTGTTCACGCTGGGACGCAATGACGAAGAACGTGCCTTGCTGGTAAACTCCACAGGACGCAAGTGGGAGTTTACTTTTACCACTTTAGTCACTTTCGGGGGGTGTCTTTCTTCGCTTCTTTCCCACTTGTTCTACAGTACCAGTCTTCGGCGGTGCTTACTGGTTGTGGATGATTATTCTTTTCTAGTTTCGTATTGCAGGCTGTCTCATACGAGTTCCAATCCAAGCTGGGCAATCTGCTGGGCAAACGCACTTACCAATGGTTTCTGGTTATAAACGGCATTGTGGGTCCGTTGTTGCTGGGAGGAGCCGTGGCTACTTTCTTTACCGGCTCCAATTTCCTGGTTAATAAAGGCAACATGGGCAATGAACTGATGCCTGTCATCAGCAGTTGGGCCAACGGATGGCACGGACTGGATGCGCTGACTAATCCTTGGAATCTGGTCTTGGGATTCGCCGTATTCTTCCTGGCCCGTCTTTTGGGTAATCTTTATTTTATCAATAACATCCGGGATAAAGACTTGATTCCCCGTTGCCGCCGTCAGCTTATAACCGATGCGATTCCTTTCCTTATCCTGTTTCTGGCTTTCGTTATCCGCACTTTATTAGCCGACGGTTTCGCTGTAAATCCCGAAACAAAGGAAATTTATATGGAACCTTACAAGTATTTCCTCAATCTGATGGATATGCCCCTATTGCTGGTATTGTTCCTCATCGGAGTGGTCGGGGTTCTTTGGGGCATTGGAAAAGCTGTATTCAGCAAGACTGCCACCAATGGTATCTGGTTTGCCGGTCCCGGTGTCGTGCTCACTGTATTAGCTTTATTACTTTGCGCAGGATATAATAATACAGCTTACTACCCGTCTACAGCCGATTTACAAAGTTCGCTGACTTTGGCCAACAGTTGCTCCAGCGAGTTTACCCTACGCACCATGGCATACGTTTCCATTCTGGTACCTTTCGTTCTGGCCTATATCATTTATGCTTGGCGTGCCATAGACCGCAAGCCCATTACCGCAAAGGAACTGGAACAAGACGGACACGCTTATTAAAGAGTCTTAATGGATTATAGTGAAGGCATCCTGTTTTGCAAATAGCTGTAAACAGGATGCCTTTCTATGTTAAATAACATTGTTTCAACCTATAAAATGAAGAGAATATCTTGCAAATTTCCGAAAAATCCGTACCTTTGCATTGTGTTTTTCATAGTATTAGATTTAAGGTTAACAAAGGTTGGAGCAAGGCGTTGCTCCTTTTTTTATATCTATAGGACACATAGCATCCATAGTTGATTCATTTCCCATCTAGAAAGTTATTTTCGTTTAAACTCTTCATCTCAAAGAAATATTATGATACAAGTGATGCATACAGTTGCGGATTACGTGCATGATGCCAGATATAGGATGCCGGATAGACCTCTTCCTTATTTTTATCAAGGATTTCTTTCAGAATACTGCATTTGTTCTCGCCCGTCACCAGAAAACAGGTATGCCGGGCTTCTATCAAAGGACGTCCCGTCATGCATATACGCACTGTTTTATTATAAGGATTGACGGACACCTCATACGGTTCCCCGGCGGTAAGAAGTTCCTGACGATCGGGGAAAATGGATGATGTATGCCCGTCCTCTCCTATCCCTAATAATACAAAATCAAAAACAGGCACACCGTCCATGGTCGGAACGGTGGTCTTGACTATGGAAGAATACTGTTTGGCTTCTTCTTCGGGAGCGCCCTCACCCACAATACGGTAGTAATGACTGGCAGGAATACCTACCTTGCCAAGCAGCAGACGATGGGCCAAGCCAAAGTTGCTCTGATCATCGCCAGGTGGCACGCAACGCTCGTCCACCCAATAGAAATAAATACGGGGCCAAGGGGTATATGCGGCATATTCACGCTCCCAAACCTCAAAAAGTGTGGCAGGAGTAGTTCCTCCGGAAAGAGCAATGGTAAAAGGCCGTTCAGGCTCTTTATCCATCGCTTCCAATATATGAGTTATCAAGGCTGCGACGGCTTAGGTACAGGCACACATACAAGTTATGGTCAATCATCTTATTCACTATTTATTACTCAGAGTTTGCTGTTTAAATTTACTATTCACAGATGACGACTTACAATTTACAGTATAAATTGGAATGTGTCAGATTCTTGCACGGGTTTGTCCATTCGGCATGACTGCGGTTGATCAACACATCCGCTTCTTTCGGTCCCCATGTTCCTGCAGGATACCCATAAAGAGGAGTTTCGGGATGCTTCTTCCAATAATCCAGAATCTTGTCAAAGTAAGTCCAGCTCTCGTCCACGGCATCGGAACGGGTAAAAAGTGTAGGATCACCCGCCAGACTGTCTTCCAACAGGCGTACGTACGCATCCCCCGTTTCCTGATCGTGCTGGTCATAGCTGAAATCCATCTCCATGGTTCCCATATAGAAACCGGCACCAGGTTCTTTCATGGCTATGCGCTGAAGAATTCCCTCGTCGGGCTGAATACGGATAATCAGTTCCTCGCCTTTGTACAAGCCCTCCTTCATTTGAAACATCTGCATAGGGGCCGGTTTGAAATGAATCACAATTTCGGTCACCTTGGTAGGCATCTGCTTGCCGGTACGGATATAAAAAGGTACTCCCTGCCAACGCCAGTTGTCCACATACAGGCACATCGCCACGTAGGTATCCGTACGGGAATCAGGATGAACATTCTTTTCTTCACGATAACCGATACGGTCGTCACCGGCAATATATTGTCCGCGGACAACGTTATCACGGATATACTCATCAGTCAGCGGACGAAGGGACTGATAGACTTTGATCACCTCGTTACGAAAACCATTCTTGTCAAACTTGGCAGGCGGTTCCATGGCAGTAATGGCAAGCAACTGCATCAGGTGGTTCTGTACCATATCACGCAGAGCTCCCGCCCCGTCATAATACCCTCCGCGAGTACCTATACCCATATTTTCCACCGCAGTGATTTCCACATGATCTATATAGTTACGGTTCCATATCGGTTCGTAAATGGTACTTCCAAAACGGGTCACCATAATATTCTGTACCGTTTCCTTGCCTAGGAAATGATCGATACGGTAAATATCCTCTTCTTTAAAATAAGCGGCATAGATCTTATTCAGTTTCTGAGCAGAAGCAAGGTCGTATCCAAAAGGCTTCTCGACAATGATACGCTTTAATCCGGGCTTTTTCAGCAAGCCCGCATCATGCAGATATTTCGGAATCAGTTCATAAAGCAATGGCGGAGTGGCCAGGTAGAATAAATAATTCCCATTATTCTCATATTGAGGTGAAAGCTCCTTCAGACGGTCATTCAGCAGAGAATAAGTGGTTTCGTCCGCCGGGTCCATGGACTGATAATGGACAGTAGAGAGAAAATCGTCCAATGTTTCCATCTCTTCTTTTGTAAGAGAACCGGACTTTATCAGTTCTTCTTTCAGATAAGCACGATAGGTTTCGTCCGTGTATGCAGTACGGGCACAGCCGATAATGGCAAAATGCTCGGGGAAGCGTTTCCCGTTATGTATCTTTATCAGGGCAGGCATCAGTTTGCGCCGGGTTAAATCACCGGATGCACCGAAGATGACCAAAAATAAACTAATGTGGTAAACTACATGATTCTTTCTTTTAAAAATTAGAATGTATAATAGCTTTGTTGTTGCGACATATCAATAGTTGTCTTCCCAACTGTTCGTGGAAAATTACCCC
>ENA-OQJE01000014-OQJE01000014.1-human-gut-metagenome-genome-assembly--contig:-NODE-14-length-36500-cov-5.077722_pt1 | contig 36500 bp, 29 predicted proteins | sample MGYA00242594_ERZ504760 | MGnify/ENA primary metagenome ERZ504760 (study PRJEB26092, sample SAMD00036358) | human gut metagenome | host: Homo sapiens | study: EMG produced TPA metagenomics assembly of...
CTTTGCCTGTTTCTCCGGCAGCTTCATCACAGCGGCATAGACCTGCTCCTGAAACTGTTTTTCCTCCAGAACCATCTCCGGTGTCTGCGGCTTCAACAGCACCGCATTTTCAATGCCATTCTCGCAATCCAGAGAATACTGTGCTTTATAACGATACATCTTTCGCTCATACGCAGCCTCCGCACGTTCAGCTGCTCGAATAGTCTCCATTACTTCCTCTGTCACATCTACAAAAAAGTCTGTTGTATAAACATCAGGATAAAGTTCCCGAAGGTTAATTTTCTTCATTATGTACCTCCATTTCGATTCACGGGTGATTGACGGGTGAATCGAATGGAGGCGGAGACCGACACCGGCAGACAACCGGGTCATCTCCGAAAAAATGACAACAAAAAACGCCAGATTTCCGTGAGGGAAAACTGGCGCGCCAAGAACAGTCATTATTATACTGAATTACATAGAACGATAATGCCGATGCAATGTTATACTTGCCCGGAGGAGGAGCAATGCTTTTTTTAACTGATGTAGATCATGTGAGCTTTGAAAAAGCAAACGAGACACGGAAAAATAACCTCCAATCGGCTACCGTGTCCCTGCAAGTCGTCATTGATTTGTGCAAACGCAAAGAAACGGCGGCTCTGAAAATCAAAGCCGCCGTTTCAAATGGGCGTGTCAAATTGTCTGCTCTACGACGGCTTTTTTTCTTTTGCCGTCGTCCGGCAGAGTATTATTCAATATTTAATTCAATGTTTCCAGTGAAATTCTCACATTCAATGCCAATATAATTTCCACCATCAGGAAGTGTAATTGTGTCACTATAAGTTCCGGTTGCTTCAATCAATGTGACTGCTTCATCAGATCCAGAAATCCAAAATACTTTTGCAGTACCTTCCGTAATCTCCAAGGTGCAATCAATGGACAGCTCCTTACCGGCTTCTCTCTTTATGGAAGTTCCTCCGAACAAATACTCTGTACCTGAAAAGTTCGCATAATCAGCCGTATAAGTCCCTGTATAATCATCAATTCCTTTTTCTTTTTCCCCTTGCAGTGACGATTTCCCTGTCAGTTCTATGGAGCCCGCAGATTGAACAATGTTATTGTAATGATTGAGAATTTCATCTTTTGAACAGCCAGCAAGCATAAAACTTCCCACAAGGACGAATGTTAATGCTAAAACTATTTTCTTCATAAAATCATCACCAGCCTTTCTTTGGAGCTACCTTTTTGGCCTTTTTCTTTGTTTGGGTTGCTTCTCGTTCTTTCATGCACAAAATCAAGATGGCAGAAATAACGACAGCAAGCGCAAGACTGCAAGAACAGGTTCCGATATTCCAGTTGACTGCGGTATCATAGCTACGGTAGCCTACCATTCCAAGACTTGCGGTAATCGGATAAAGGTTTGCTAATGTCATATTTCCTGCGGCAAACATCCCTCCATATCCATAGACAAAAGCAATGATTACACCGACTAAAAAGCTGCCTGCCCTCCGACAAGTAAGAGCGATAATCGGCAGAACCGCAAGATATAAAAAGAAATTAACCGCAGTAATCTGCAAGGCTGCTTTTAGAGCTAAGGAAATCTCAAAGCCGGGAAATCTCACAATCATTTCTGCTATGATTGTAAACAGACTGCATATCAGCCCGAAAATAATAGACAATACGCCGCACACAATCAATTTTCCGGTCAACAGTTTCTTAAAAGAGATCGGCACAGTCAGAATATTTTTCAATGTGTCATCCGTCTGCTCACGAGAAATCATATATCCAGCAATTAGGCTGATACACATCGGAAAAATCATGGACATATTGTTTTTGATGACCTGTTCTGTAAGATAGGCAAAATCCCAAACGGAACCATCATTCGCCATAGAGGTAAACAAGGTCAGCAGGACGGATAGGAGCATGAGTGCAACGCCCGCCCAAAGGATATGATACCTTTTCAATTTATAAAATTCTGTTTTTACAATGCGAACCATGTTTATTCCCCCCTCTGCTTATATAATCTGTCAATCAGTAAGAACGAAACCAATGCCATGATCCCAAGAATGAATACAACTTGAAATGTTGAGGGAATTAGCCCTGTCATTTGCTCCAAGTCCATTTTTATTCCATGAGCCGCCATATCTCCCGCACTCCAAAATGTAGTCAGTGGCGTGGGCAGAAGCCATAACATAGTTTTAGGCAGTGTGTCAAACAATGCCGTAGCACTCATGTTCAGAACGCTGTAAAAGACACACAACAAAATGGAAAAAACATAGGTCTTACTGAAAAAGACAACAAGGACAATCAACGGGAGTGTTCCCGCCGTAATGAAAATTCCTGTTTCAACCGCTAAAAACAACTTATAGCCTATTCCATAAACTTCCAATGTTCCGAATCCGCAGATAATTGTTACAACGGTAGAAGCAACACAAAAAACAATTCCAAAGAGAAACAGGACAATAATCTTTGCAAGCACCATTTGCGTGCTGGTTACGGGAATTGTACGCAGATTTTTGAATGTATCGTTGTCGCGTTCCATAAAAAACAGGATAGCGGCAATCACTCCGATAATGCAGGGCAGTAAAAACTGGATACCATATCCCAACACCATGTTAAATAGTCCATCGAAAGCATCTGCCCGATCCGTATATCGCTCCATCATAGAGGGCGTTGTCATCAGATAAGTCAGCGGGATTGGAAACAGGAACGCAGCCAGAATAATCAGCGGAATAAATTTCTTCCGTTTCAATTTCAAAAATTCGCATTTGATTAGTTTAAGCAATTCCTTCGCCCCCTGTCACACGCTTGAAGTAATCTTCAAGACTTTCTTCACAGGTATGCGCCTCCGATACCTCCAATCCGTTTTCTACAAAGGCAGTTACAATTTTCCCCACAGGCAGATCAAGGTTGTGCAGGCGCAGATTGTGGTCGTCCTGTATGGAAAAATGGTTTTCATGGAAAGTACGTTCCAAAATTCTTGCTGCCTGTGCAGTATCAGAGAGCGTAAACCGGATATGCTTACTGCTTTTTTGCTCCAACTCAGCAAGGCTTTCTTCTTCCAGCAATGCGCCGTGGTCGATAATTCCAATATCGTCAGCCAGCAAGGAAATCTCCGAAAGAATGTGACTGGAAATCAAAATGGTTTTTCCTCTTGCGTCGCAAAGTTCCCGAATGAAGGAGCGTACTTCTGCAATACCGATAGGATCAAGACCGTTGATCGGCTCATCCAAAATCAAAAGTTCCGGATCGTGCATAACAGCAAGGGCGATGGCAAGCCGCTGCTTCATACCAAGAGAATACTGTGAAAAGAGCTTTTTATCTTTGTAGGGCAGTCCCACCAAATCCAGAGCGTCTTTGATGGCATGATTGTTTGGCACGCCCCGCAGGGTAGCAAAGATACGCAGGTTCTCTGTGCCGGTCAGATTGGGATAAAAACCGGGGGACTCAATTAGGCTGCCGATACGGGGCAACAACTTCTTTTCGTTCCCCTGCAAAGATTTCCCCCAGATTTTGACCTCCCCGGAAGTCGGCTTCGTTAAGCCCAACAGCATTTTCATGGTAGTGGTTTTTCCGGCTCCGTTGCGACCCAGCAGGCCATAAATTCTCCCGCGCTTCACATGGATATTTAAGTCAGCCACACTCTTTTGTGAGCCGTATTGCTTCGTCAGATTTTTTGTTTCAATGATATAATTTGTATCCATATTCAAAACCTCCTGTTCTGTAAAGTATTCTATCACTCCAACCTTGCATTAACCTTGCCGCAACCTTGCATTAACCATGCAATTTGAACCCGGCAAAATGACAAAGGTTCCCGCCATAAAGACGGGAACCCGCTTAAATCTCCAAAGGAAAATGCAACATAAATGTAGTTCCTTTTCCCGGAAAACTTTCAACCGTTATGCTTCCACCCATCTTTTCTACAAGCTGATGGACAATAGAAAGACCAAGACCGCTGCCTTTTTCAGACCGGCCTTTATCACACTTATAAAGCCGTTCAAATATGTGCTTCAAATCTTCTTTCTCAATTCCCACGCCATTATCCGCCAGCAGCAGTTCCATGTTATTTCCCTTCATTGATAGGGCGATTTTGATTTTGTCCGCATGGCTGTGAGCGATTACATTTTGAATGAGGTTATTGATGATCCTCATATAGCTGTCCATATCCAATCTTACCCGGACAGGCTGTTCAGGAATATCAATGTCATAATCAACCTGTTTATCCTCAAAAATCGGTATCCAGTCAATCAGGATATTTCTTGTCAGCTCTGCGGCCTCAACGCTCTGGATCTCCAAAGCAAACTCGTTTGAATTTAACTTGAACCAGTCAAAGAGTACATCAATATATTCTTTCAGATCATGGGCTTTCCGGCGGGCGGTTTCAATATAATCATCCCGGTCTTTTCCTGTGACCAGTCCTTTGTGTGCAGCGTCAAGATACCCAATCAGAGTAGTAAGGGGCGTTCGCACATCGTGGGAAAGGCTCGTCATAAGCTGGCGGTTGGTTTCTTCTGTCTGCCGTACAGTTGAAAGTCTGCTTTCATAGGCCACAACGATCTCATTGATTTCATAGGCAAGAGGTGCTGTCAGTTCATTTGTTGCAGATAGAATACGCCGGTTGCCATTTCCGTTTTTCACATCAACCAGCACATCGGTCATTTCTGCTATTTGTTTTTTTACACGCCGAACGAGAACGATGGAAGTCAATACAGCCACAACAGCAATCACAATGGACAAGAATACGATAATTTCCATGCTGACTACACCTCCTTATTAAACCGGTAGCCAATCCCTTTGACCGTTTGTATATACTTTGGGCTTGAAGGATTGACTTCTAATTTTTTACGAAGTCGGCTGATAATCGCCATAATGTTACTGTCATCATAGAAATATTCTTCGCCCCATACTTCCTCATAAATCTGCTGTTTGGTCAAAATTTTCCCTTGATGTTTTGCACAGTACAGGAGCAAATCAAATTCCTTTGGGGGCAGTTCAAAAGTGCCGTTTGATGTAGTAACAGAACGATTTTCAAGGTCAATCTGCAATCCGTCAAAATTTAGCTTTTGTATGGCTCCAGCTTGCTGATTAAAGCGAGTGTAGCGGCGAATAAGAGACGCAATACGGGCAATCAGTTCATCCATATCAAACGGTTTTGTCAGATAATCGTCCGCCCCGGCCCGTAAGCCCCGTACTTTAGAAATGCTGTCATTTTTAGATGTGAACATCAAAATCGGCAGACTGTTCTCTTTGCGGATTTCTTCCAGCGTTTCAAAGCCATCCATACCAGGCATCATCACATCCAGCACCACAAGCTGATACTCCTGCTCTCTTAATTTTTGTAAGCCCTCTTTTCCGGTATTACAAAAATCAGCTTCTATGTTTTCTGCTTGTACGCTACGTTTAATCAAAGCGCACAGTTCTCTGTCATCATCTATAATCAGGATTTTATTCATGGTGCAACCCCTTCCCTTGTTTTGTCCTTCCGTCAATCGGCTTTTCTGCGTTCTTTGGGATCAGCCAAACACCAGCCATCTTTACAGCGCCGGGGATACGCCCAGCAGCGCAATAGTAATTTACTCTACGAGGTGTCACGCCCCATTTTTCGGCGGCCTCTTTTAGTGTCATATAATCCATTATGCACCTCCACAGAGTACATTATAGTTCTTTGTCTCGAACAATACAAGTTTATCACCAATCGTAGCTTTATATAATCGGCATAATCGTACAGCTTGTCAGGCATAATAAGGTCATTCCATCATATAAACCGGAACGATACAATATTATTGAGGTGAACGATTATGCCGATTGATGATTTGACTGCTTTAGGGCAAAAAATGCGGGAAGCCCGAAAGAAAAAAGACCTGACACAACAGGAGCTTGCGGATCTGAGCCATGTTTCTGTAAAGCAAATCGCCAATATCGAAAAGGGGAAAATGAATCCTTCTTATTTGATTTTGAGAGCATTGGCAAAGGTCCTGCACATCTCTTTAGATACGCTTATAAATCCAGATATTTCTCTGGAAGATGAAGGTGTCAATCAGATGAAAATGCTTTATTCCAGCTGTCCGCCAGAAATGCGTGACACCCTGCTGCATCACACCCAGGAAACGGTGAAAGAACTGACAGAGTTGTCCGAGATATTTGAAATGAATTGAGCCAGTGAGTGAAATTTAACGATTCTCTCACTGGTTCTTTTCAATTTCGGAGAAAAGAGGCAAGCAATGCCTGTGTTAATACACACAGGCCCGCAGAGAAGAAAATCCCTCCGTGATTTTCCTCTCCGCTTGCTTGTTGAGGGCAGCGCCCCCAAGCCCCTTTGAACACAGAATTTCATTCTGTGGCTGCGCGTTCTGCGAACGCTTTTGACCAGGACCAGCTTACCGCTGGCCGTGGTCTTTTTCTTTTTCAACATCCTGTTCTACCTCCATTTTCAGCACTCGATCTACATTTGCCTTTGCCGTTAAAAGCTCCCGCATTTCCTCACGGGAACGCCGGTACTCTGCATAGGTCTTTTTCTTTTCTTCCAGCAATTTCGCGTACTCCGTCTGCAACTCTTTGACCTTGGGAAGCTTCTTGACTCCCATCTCATCAAAGGCATTCTTAGCAGCCTGGTGGAGCAGAATTTCTTCCTCATGTTCTTCCCGGAATTTCTTAGAGTAACCCGCCTTGCGGTATGCCACATAGACCTCACGGGTCTTGGCATAATTTACGATGTGAGTACGCAGAACAGCGATCTCTGCCATGCGCTTTTCAGCCGCTTTGATCTGCGCCGAAAGATCATTGTGATGTGCCGTGGCAGCCGCAGCCTTTTCTTCCAAAACCGCATACTCCAGCAGATTGTTCTCTGACAGGTAATTCATGGTCTGCGCCATTTGTTTCAGATTAAAAACTTTAGCCCATCGAGCATAGCCCGCACCTTTTCCAGCCTGCAATTTTGCCTGAATGTCCACCAGCAGATTGACCTTCGGCGGCTCTGCCTGTGTGACTGTTTTCTTTCGCGGGGTATGTGCTTTCTTCCCTAAGAGAACTGCCCGCAAATCTTCCAATCCATATCCTTCGCCCAGACTGTCCATGCGGGCGGCTTTCTCCCAACCAGAGAGTTTCAGTCGATACGATTTTCCGCGCTTTGAGACTTCACAACCATACTCTTGCAACAGCTTCAGCAGTTCCTCAAAGTCAGCAGGACTTTGTGATAATGCGTTGTCAATCATCACACGCAGCTGTTCCCGATGGGAGGGCTTGGCCTGTTCGCCCAGCCACTTGTTGTAGCTTTTTCCGTGGGGTTTTTGGTCCTCCACAATGGACAATCCGTTCTCGATACAGATGGTATCGCTCAAGCGCCGGACGGCTCTGGTGCTGCCCCAAAAGTTGCGGAATTTTCGGTCACAATCTGCATTGACCGCCGACCAGATGATGTGATTATGAACGTGCGATTTGTCTATGTGGGTGCAGACCACAAAGGCGTGATTGCCCTTGGTAAACCGCTTGACAAATTCCACGCCCAGGCGGTTTGCTTCCTCCGGCGTGATTTCACCGGGTTTGAATGACTGGCGCACATGGTAAGCGATCACATCATCCGCGCCGCGCACTCGTCCGGTAGCGGCAATGTACTGCCGCTTTGCCATAAGGAACTCCGCATCCGCAGTCCGGCTGTCACACGCATAGCCGGTAATGAGCCTGCCGTTATCTGTTTTCTTTGGATTGGCCACATAGTCGATGATGTCACTGATCGCCCGACTCTCTGTGCGGCCTTTGCCGACATGAAGCGGCATGATTCTTGTAGTTGCCATAATAGAAGACCCTCCTCTCACAAATATTTTTGTTTTCGCTGAACTCTTTGCTTCTATCGTTGCAATAACTTTCTCCGCTGGGTATAATAAAAAGAACATTCTACAACCTCAAAGGAGGGATTTCTATGATAGAACAGCTCATTGCTGAAGCAACAGAATGTGATTTCAAAGTTGCTCTCGAAACAAAAAAGCCAAAAAGACTGGTTAAAAAGTGTCAGTGCCTTTTCCAATGGAATCGGCGGCACTCTGTTTTTCGGAGTCTCTGATGACCGGGAGCCTATCGGCTTGTCCGATGTTCAAAAGGATGCTGAAGCGATCAGCCGCTTAATCAAAGAACGTATCACACCATTACCGCAGTTTATCTTAAAGCCATTGCAGGAAGATGGTAAAAATCTATTAGCTCTGGAGGTTTCTCCCGGCCGTAGCACCCCATATTATTACAAGGCAGACGGCGTGATGGAGGCATATATCCGTGTTGGAAATGAAAGCGTAATTGCCCCTGATTACATTGTGAATGAATTGATCTTAAAGGGAACCAATCAGTCCTTTGATACCCTAACAACAGACGCGGTAAAAAAGGATTACAGCTTCACACTCCTGGAGGCAACCTATCTGGAACGAACCGGCCTCCGCTTTGAGCCATCCGATTATGTCTCCTTCGGTTTGGCTGACAAAAATGGGGTCTTGACCAATGCCGGAAAGCTCATGACCGATCAGCACACAGTTTATAACTCCCGTATGTTCTGTACCCGGTGGAATGGCTTGGAAAAAGGCTCTATCTTTGATGATGCACTGGACGATAAAGAATACGAAGGGAATCTGATTTATCTACTGAAAAGCGGCAGTGAATTTATTCGCAATAATTCCAAAGTCCGTTTTGTCAAAGAGGCACAGTATCGTGTAGACAAGCCGGATTATGCTGAACGAGCTGTGACAGAGGCTCTTGTCAATGCGCTTATCCATCGTGATTATATTGTGCTTGGCAGCGAAATCCATATTGATATGTTTGATGATCGGGTGGAAATCACATCTCCGGGCGGTATGTTTGGCGGCGGATCAATTCAGGAATATGATATTTACAGTATCCGTTCCATGCGACGAAACCCTGTGATTGCTGACCTGTTCCACCGCATGAAGTACATGGAACGCCGTGGAAGTGGCCTGCGCAAAATCGTCAGTGAAACTGAAAAGCTGCCTGGATACACAGCGGCATATAAGCCTGAATTTTCCTCAACAGCGACAGATTTCAGAGTTATTTTGAAAAATGTGAATTACCATCTTAGTCAGAAAGACTTAGTCAGTGACCAAGATTGTGACCAAGTTAGTGATCAAGATAAATCACAGGACATCCTACACGCAGTCTTGGATTTTTGTATAACAGAAAAAAGCAAACAAGAAATTTGCTCGTTTATTGGTTATCGAAATCTCACTTATTTTACAAGAAAATATTTGAATCCTCTACTGGCAAGTGGCCAGCTTAAAATGACTATTCCAGATAAGCCAAACAGTCGAAAACAAAAATATATTACAGTTCGTTCCGAATAAACAGAGAAGCAGGGCATTGGGTCTCATCTCCCATTGTCCTGCTACTTTTCATTCTAAATTATATTCACATCATTTACCCATACACCCAATCCTGGATTGCAAATTTCAAACTCTGTACCTTGCCCAGCAGCCAGATCGCAGCCAGCGGCAGCCCCATCGGGCTAATCAAAAATGCCATAACCAGCAAAATCACACCATTCTGCGGGGAATAGGTAATCAGCACAGCCACACCAAGCAGAGCAATTATCGTGCTTAGTAGACCAAGCACCAGACCGGATATGTAGATCAGCCCCGTGCAGAGCCAGACAAAAAGCGTCAACACCAAAACGACCGGTGCAGTTACGATCATCAGCAGACATTTCAAAATCTTCATTCCTGTTCCTCCTTCCAACGCTCCAGATGCCGTTTGCACAGGGCATCCGCTTCTCTCTCATCATCTTCCGTCACTTCCCGTTTTCCTTTGGTCAGTTCAATCTCCAGATAAGTCCGGTAATCATCGGCTAAGAGGTCGAACAGTTCCTTGGGAGTATGGCACACCTCGCCAGAGCAATAGTGAAAATCTTGGTCAAATTCAACTCTTACACATCCATGGCGGCTGATATAAACTTCTATGGTCTCGTCTGCGGTCAGGTAATCCGTAAAAATCTCCAGCACCTTTTCAAAGGTCAGCATCTGTTTTCACTCCTTTGCTACGCTTCTTATTCTACTCATATTATCCGGTACGGACAGGCAAAAGACAAGGATACAGACAAAAAGAAAAAGCGGAGGAAGGTGCGGCGAAGAAACGCCGTTCCTCCCTCCGCAAATGGAGTATCTATCCCTGTTATGAAAGTTTGGAGAGTTGGGTAAGGATTTCCTTCACCCCCTCCCACAGTTGTTCCTGCCGCTGGGATATATCCTCCAAGTCAGCATTATAAACCCGCCCGGTCTCATGCACTTTGCGGGTCAGCTGGTTCAAGTTGTTGCTGCTTCGGCGCATCAGGGAGACCAACTCCTTCAGCTCTGGCAGTTCCAGCTTGACCACATAACCATCCAGCGCCATTTTCCGCAGATAGGCGCTCAAATTCTCTGTCCCGTATTGCTGCATCTTTTGATGGATCAACTCCAGTTCCTCTGCTGACACCCAAAACAGCACCGGAACATCCCGCTTGCGCTTTGCCATAGTTATCGCTCCGGCTCCCGTTTTTTCGGGGCGGCAGGCTTGCGGGCAGGCGGTTCCTGCTTGAGCTTTTGCAGGACAGAACTTTTCTGCTGTTCTTGAGCGACTTTTCGGAACTGTCTGGTGAACAGGTCGGTCAAACCGGGATTGACCTGATCTACCACCAGATAGTCACTGTGGCGGGAAGCGCCGCTGTCCTCCAGCATGGGAATGGTTTTTGCCCATGCTTTATTGTCCTGAGAGATACGCCCGTCATAGTTCTTGCGCTGGATGGTGTTGGCAAGAATAAACTGTACCCGTTCCGTCCCAAACTTTTCCAGCACATCTTTGATCGCCGCTTCCGTATCCAGCCGGTTCTCTGCATAGTGGGCGCTGATAGCCTGTTCAATGGCTTCTTTGCAAGCGCTGTTTGCCTGATACGAACGGTTATATTGTGCCATCTCTCCATGCTCGGACGCATAGGCAGCAGAATGGGGATAGATCGGTGTTGTTCGCAGTTCCTCTTTAGCTCTGCACACATCGTCGGCACGGTTCTCAATACTGTCCCGGATCACATCCATATAGCCGGTCTCCAGCTTTTCAAAATAGCGGTACACATCCGCCAACGGAGAGGGAGATTCCAAAAGTGCCTGAGCCTGGGTGTCGGTCAACTCCAGTTCCTCCATTGCCATCACGATGTCCTCGCGGATGATGTACTCATAGGCATGGTTTAAGACTTCTTCCGGGGGCTGGCTTTTCAGCCAGTCCCGGAACTTGTCCTGTTCGGCAGTCATCTTTTCAAAAAGGGCCGTATTCAGATTATTGGTATTCATGTTATCGCACCTCCTCATGCTGTTTTGGTTTCTTGTCTGTACTGCGGGGCATCGCCGGGCGCTTCAGGCTGTCCAGCACCGAAGTCCGTGTGCTTTTGGCAACAACAGCCTCGGCGTGTGCCTGTCCCTTTCCGTCGATGTTGAGCAAAGTATCCAGCTCCACCAGACGGGCATTTTTGCTTCGCAGTTCTTCTTCATAAAGGAATGGCTTTCCGACTTCCTCCTTTGCGGCAGCCTGCTGCTGATAGAGGTTATCCAGCTGGGCCTTTGCCGCCTCCAGACGCTGGGGCATCAGGGCGAGGGCATTGTCGATACGGGTAAGATTTCCGCGAGGGTCTGTACCAAGGGTTGCCCGGTGGGTCATCTGTCCTTTCAGTAGGAGCGTATACTCCTGTTTCCAAGCGGAAAATTCCACGGATATGGCATAGCCCCGGTAGCTGCCGATCTGCACCGGATCGGAGGTTTTGACCTCCTTGCAGGCATCCAAAAGGGCTGCGCCGGCGTTCTCCTTATCGGTCAGCAAATCGCCGCGGATTTCCATACCAGCAAAACCGTCCTCCGGGTGCGGGTGCGCTGCCAAAACCTCCAGATCGGATTCAAAACCCTTGATAAAACCTTTGTGCTTTTCAATCTCCTCCGGGAAGTATTTGAGCAGCTGATCCTCCAGACGATATTGCTTGCTCTGGTGGTCGGCTTTCATCAGCTTCAGGCGGGATACCTCCACATCCAAATCCATACGCTCCTTGATGCGGGGATCTCCGGCGCACAGGGCTTTGATCTCGGCAAAGGAAAGCGCCGTTTCGTCCACATCATCGCAGGAACGCACCGGCGATTTAGAAGTCATGATCTGACTGATGAATTTTTGCTTATTCTCCACCGTCTGCCAGAGGTATGCGTCAAAGGTTCCTTCGGTCACATAGCGGTACACATGGACAAGAGGATTCTGGTTACCCTGGCGCTCGATACGGCCCTTGCGCTGGGCAAGGTCTCCCGGTCTCCACGGACAGTCCAGGTCATGAAGTGCCACCAGACGGTCCTGCACATTGGTGCCTGCGCCCATCTTGGCGGTGCTGCCTAAGAGGACACGAACCTGACCGGTACGGACTTTAGAGAACAGCTCCTTTTTCCGCACTTCGGTATTGGCTTCATGGATAAAAGCGATCTGGTCGGCAGGCATCCCCTGGGCAATAAGTTTCTGACGAATATCGTCATATACCGTAAAGGCCGGCTCCTGCTCCGGCAGAGGCACAGCGCCTTCCAATGCGTGAAGCAGTGGATTATCCAGCGTTTTCGCCGCCTTGCTTGCAGGAGCTTTTGCCTGCGGTGTAGAAATGTCGCAGAACACCAGCTGGGTCAGCTTGTCAGCTTCGCCGTCCCGCCAGATCTGCATGATGTTGTCCACGCACTGATTGACCTTTGTGCCAGGTTCATCCGGCAACATCTGGTTGACGATTCTCTGGTCAAGCCCCAACTTACGGCCATCCGAGGTAATCTTGAGCATATTGTCCTGGGACGGGTCAACGGTTCCGCTGTGTACCAGCGATGCGCGCTCCGAAAGGGTCTTGACCATTTCCTGCTGATGTTCGGTAGGCTGTGCCACGATGTTGTGGTATTCCACTTCCGGGGTAGGGAGATTTAACTGATCGGCAGTCTTAATGTCGGCCACTTCTTTGAACAGGTTCATCAGCTCCGGCAGGTTAAAGAACTTGCTGAATCTCGTTCTTGCCCGGTAGCCGGTGCCTTCCGGTGCCAGCTCCAATGCTGTGACGGTCTCCCCAAATCGGGAAGCCCAGCAGTCGAAGTGGGTCATGTTCAGTTCTTGCAGGCGTTCATACTGAAGGTAACGCTGCATGGTGTAAAGCTCGGTCATGGAGTTGCTGACCGGTGTGCCGGTGGCAAAAATCACGCCACGGTTTCCGGTAATCTCATCCATATAGCGGCACTTGGCAAACATATCGGAGGATTTCTGCGCGTCCGATGTGGAAAGACCAGCCACATTCCGCATTTTTGTGTATAGAAACAGGTTTTTATAGTTGTGTGCCTCGTCCACAAACAAACGGTCCACACCCAGCTGCTCGAAGGTTACCACATCGTCTTTTCGCCCCTCGGCTTGCAGCTTTTCCAGTCTGGCTTCCAGAGACTTTCTGGTACGCTCCAGCTGCTTGACGGTAAAACGCTCGCCGCCACTGGCCTGTACCTCTGCAATCCCCTCAGTGATCTCGTCGATCTGCTCATAGAGAAGCCGTTCCTGACGCTCCCGGCTGATGGGGATACGCTCAAACTGGCTATGTCCCATGATGATGGCATCATAATCACCCGTCGCAATACGAGCGCAGAACTTCTTTCGGTTATGGGTCTCAAAGTCCTTTTTTGTGGTGACTAAGATATTGGCGGAAGGATAGAGACGCAGAAACTCCGACGCCCACTGCTCGGTCAGATGGTTTGGAACCACAAAGAGAGATTTCTGGCACAAGCCCAGGCGTTTGGCTTCCATCGCAGCGGCCACCATCTCAAAGGTTTTGCCTGCGCCTACTTCGTGTGCCAGCAGGGTATTTCCGCCATACAGCACATGGGCGATGGCACTTTTCTGGTGTTCCCGCAGGGTAATGGCCGGGTTCATCCCTCCAAAAGTGATATGACTGCCATCATATTCACGGGGACGGGTAGAGTTCATTTCCTCGTTGTACTGGCGCACCAAAGTCTGGCGGCGTTCCGGGTCTCTCCAGATCCAGTCCCTAAAGGCTTCCCGGATCGCTTGCTGTTTTTGGGCCGCCAGGGTGGTCTCCTTGGCGTTCAGCACGCGGCGCTCTTTTCCGTCTGCGTCCTCTATGGTGTCATAGATACGGACATCTCGCAGGTTCAGGCTGTCCTCCAAAATCTTGTAGGCATTGGCACGGCTGGTTCCGTAGGTGGTGTAGGCTGCCACATCGTTGTAGGATACAGAAGATTTCCCCTTGATCTGCCATTCAGCGGTAAAGGACGAATAGTTGACCTCGATACTACGCTGGAGATAAAACGGAGTGTTGAAGGTCTCATACATAAACTGCTGGATATATTTCTTGTCGATCCAGGTAGCACCCAGACGCACCTCGATCTCCGACGCATCCAGGTCTTTGGGCTGGGCGGCGGTAAGAGCTTCCACATTGACTGCAAAAGAAGGGTCCTGCTGCGCCGCCCGCTGCGCCTGACGCAGTTTGCGGCGTACATTGCCGGAAAGGTATTCATCAGCAGTCACAAAATGGGGTGTGCCGTCTTTCTCCAACTGTCCCGGTACACGGAAGATCACGCCTTGCAGCTCTCCGGCCAGTTCTTCTTTTGTTTTTCCGGTAAGCTGGCTCATATAGTCCATATCCACGCAGGCTTTTTCCGAGATGGACACCGCCAGTGCTTCACTTGCCGTATCCACCACAGCCACCGCCTGATGGGGCTTGATGGTCCGCTTGGTGAACATATCTGCCTTACGTTCCAGTTTCCCGTCCTCGTCGATGACTTCCAGCGCACAGAGCAGGTAATAGGAAGAATCGTCTGCATAGGCCAGACGGTTTGCACGGTCATTGATGAGACCGTATTTGGAAGAAAAGCTGTCATAGAGGCTGTTCAATTTCGCCTGCTTCTCCCGAATGGTGCTGTCCGGAACCGCTGCATCCATCTGAAGGTCGATCAGTTCCTGCACACATTCCCGCAGCCCCACCAGCCCTTTTACACGAGCTTCGGCGGTGGTATTCAGGTCAGGGCGCACCATGCGGCTGTTTTCACGGAAATACACAGTGCCGTCCACAACGGTGTAGGAGTAATTTTTCACATTGGGGTCGGCGGGAATGGAGGTGTCAATGGCTTCGCCCTCACCCAGCTCCGGCAGCTCGGCCTCCTGGTAAGTGCCGCGAATGTACTTCACGGCATCATGCAGCTGATCGGCAAGCTCCAGCCCCTCAATGGGATTCACGGTGTAGTCCATGCCATGGGCGGTGCTTTCCGGTTCCTGTCGGCCCAGCACCATTTCCGGGTGGTCGATAAAATACCGGTTGATGGCAAAGCCGTCCTGCGTCTGTCCGGTCTGGGTCCACTCTGGTGCAATGTCCAGCGGACGGTCACGCTTTTGCAGGAAAATGATGTCCGAAACGACCTCTGCACCAGCGTTTTTCTTGAAAACGTCATTGGGCAGACGGATGGCTCCCAGCAGCTCGGCACGTTGAGCAAGATACCGGCGCACGGTGGAATCCTTGGCGTCCATCGTATAGCGGCTGGTGACAAAGGCCACCACGCCGCCGGGACGCACCTGGTCCAGTGCTTTGGCAAAAAAGTAGTTGTGGATGCTGAAATTCAGCTTGTCATAGGCTTTATCGTTGACCTGATACTGACCGAACGGCACATTGCCGATGGCAAGGTCAAAGAAGTCACGCCTGTCGGTGGTCTCAAAGCCGCCTACTGTGATGTCCGCCTTGGGATAGAGCTGCTTTGCGATGTGCCCGGAAACAGGGTCCAGCTCCACGCCGTACAGACGGCTGTTTCGCATTTTCTCCGGCAGCATACCGAAGAAATTGCCCACACCCATAGACGGCTCCAGAATATTTCCGGTCTCAAACCCCATACGGCCCACCGCTTCATAGATGGCCTGAATGACCGTAGGGCTGGTGTAATGGGCGTTTAAGGTGGAGCTTCTGGCGGCGGCATATTCCTCCGGGGTCAGCAGCTCTTTCAGCTGGGCATACTCTAAAGCCCATGCCGGTTTTTCCGGGTCAAAGGCATCGGCAAGACCGCCCCAGCCTACATAGCGGGATAGGACTTCCTGCTGTTCAGGGCTTGCCTGCTGTCCGGCAACTTCCAGCTCTTTCAGCAAACGAATGGCATTGATATTTGCCTGGAACTTGGCTTTCGGACCGCCTTCGCCCAAATGCTCATCGGTAATGCGAAAGTTTTTTGCATTGCGGCGCAGGTTAGCCTTGTATTCCTCATAGGAGGCTTTCTCGGCAGCTTTGGCATTGGGGAAGGTCTGCCACTGGCCATTGACCTGAATGGAAACCGGGTGTTCGTCCAGCACTTCCTCAAAGGTTTTCTCCGGCTCAGTCACAGGGGCTGGTGGCTCCGGCTCCTCGATATGCAGCCGTTCCACCACCACATCATAAGGCAGATTGTTCTTATCGCCCGGATAGACGGCCATGGTCTCGGAATGGAAGGTCGGGGATTCGGTAGCCGGTTGGGGCTGTTCCTGTCCAAAACCGTCCTGCTGACGGGCATACATCCCGCGCAGCAAAGGCGCAACCTCATCCCAGCGGAAATACAGCATAGCCAGACGCTTTTCCTCTGCATCCATGACTTCCAGTTCTATGCCCTGTGCCGTGGTACGGTAATCGGCAATATCGCCGGTCTCCAGATTCAGTGTCTCGATCTCACCGGAATAGGCTCTGCTCAGCCAGTAGGCAATCTCGCTGTTGCTCCTGCCGGATTGCAGCAGCGTGGAAATCTTCTTTTTATCCGCTTCATCCATCAGTCCATGAGCCAATACATCCCGCAAGTCCTGATCTGCCTTGTCCGGGTCAGTAGGAAGAAACTCGGTATAGTAAGCATTGCGGCGGTCTGCCCGAAGCAGCTGCTCGAACTGTTCTTTGCGCTCTGCCCGGTAGATGGGATATACCATCCCGGTGGGCAGAAGCTGTACGGTGTCCTCACGCAGCTCGGTGATCTGATAGGCGTCATCCTCGATATACACGGTATCGCCCACGGCATAGACCGGGGCAGCAGGGTCATAGGAGGTTCTTTGCGGAGTTGGGCGGCGAACTGCATCATATTCCTCATCGGAAATGGAAACCTCGGAAGTCTGTTCTGTCTCGGCAGCTGCGATCTGCTCGGCATCCGACATCACCTGTTGGATAAACGGGTCATTGTCCAGTTTTTCCGGGTCTGCCACCTGGCCGTTGACGATCCCTCTTTCCTCCAGGGCTTCCCGGATGGCGATAGGGTCGATATTGTCAAAACGATCCTGTTCTTCTTCGGTATAGAATCGGTCCTCCTGAATCAGCTGGGCAAGCCTGCGCTGTACCTTCGGCCAGGGCAGCTGTGTTTCCTCCGGGCTTCCGGCACGGACAACGAACGGGCTGTTGCTGCCACCGTATTCCTGAGCCAGCCATGCAGCGGTATCCTTCTCTCTTGCATGGTCTTTCATATAGCGGACGACAGCGTGTTTACTCTCGATATTGCCGTTCCAAACACAGAGAGCTCTGTCAATATCCTCCTGAGAAAGAGGACGCAGAAGCTCATGGAGCTTTGGATAGGTTTCGTCGATCACTTCCCGGTGCAGGCGCTGGCGGAACTCCGGCACATCCGAATAAAGGCGGATCAGCTCCATATCCTTAGAGCCAAGAACCGCACGGCGCACAGCGGCATTGCCCTCGATGACAGCATTTTCACGGTCGGAATGACCGCAGGCATTTCGATATGCCACATCCTCAGATATGGCGGCAGTCACCACAGGCTTATACTGCTCAAACTGCTCCCGAAGGGTAGGCTTTGGCGTTTCTTCCTCTATCTCCGGCTGCTGGGCTTGAATGGCATCTTCTTCTGCCAGATCCTTTTCAGCCTGGATCTTGTCATACTGCGCTTGTTCCTGTTCGGTAAGATAGCGGCCTTTCTGGACAAGTGAGGTAATGCGCTTGGCAACCTTTTCCCAGTTCAAGTGAACATCCGGGCAGTCCTGCTTTTTATAGTGCAGTCCTTTCCCATCGTGATCTTCGCCGCTGTGTGTTGCGCCGGACAGGGCATGAGAGCGTCCGCCAATGCCATACTCGTCTTTAAGGAATCTCACTTTTTCCTTATCCGTATGGTTTTCCATGAAGAACGCATAGATACGGCCTTTTCCTCCGGCAAAACTGCTGCCGCCGGTCATGGCGGTGTCGATCTCATCCTCTGTAATGAAATGCTGGACGGTTGGCACTTGGGAAAGGTCCGAAGAAAAAGTCCTGCGGGGCAGGTCAAGGTCTTTCAGGTTCTCCCAGATTTCCCTTGGCCTATGGTAATGAAAGCGCAACAGGTCACGGTCCTGCTGATAGGCAGTCCAGAAGGCGGCGTATTCTTCCTTGAGTGTCTGGCGGAAAGCCGGGTCATTCAACTGCTCCGTCAGGCGGCGGGTCTCCTCCGGGAACCCATTGCCTCTGATTTCTGACAGGCAAGACAAATATCCGGCTTCTCTGGCTTCCTCGCTGAAATCGTGGTACAGATACCAGAGCTTTTCTGCAAGAAGGGAGCGTTCATAGCCTGCCGCTTCTGCAAGCTCCACATTGGAGGCAAACTGGCCGCTCTCCAAAAGCTCCCCGATACGCTCTGCGGCGCTCTCCCAGGAAATGACCTGGGCAGACCTGTCATAACGGACAGACTTCCCGTGGGAAAGATGGATACCATCCTCGGCATACCATGCGCTCACACTGCCAAGGCCGTTGCCGCCGTGGTACAGCGTTTTCAGTATCTCGGCAATCTCAGCGGTGGTTTTCTGCTTTTCAAAGGCTGCAACCACACGCTCCCTCTGGCGGTCTGTATTGCCGCCCAAACGCAGCACATGGTCAATATCATTTTGGGCAAAAGAAAAAGCAGAGGATGTATGCGCTACATTCTCTGCTTCATCTATGGATTGGATCTGCTCCGCTTCGGAGAGGAACAGGTTTAGGGTCAGCTGTTGATAAGCTCCGCCATCAGGATCTCCTCTGCCTGGGCTTTGCAGGTGTTCATCAGGCCCACCCACTTCATGGGATCGCTGGCTTTCAATTCCTCGGTGGCTCCCGCTTCTTTCGCCAGCTGGGGCATCATCTGCTCCAGTCTGCTCTGGGCGGTCTCGTCGATCTCCAGAAGGTGCGGGTACAGCTTCTCGCTCAGCAACATCTGGTTGTAGAGGATGGGACGGTGTTCCTTCAGGTAGATTTTCCTCATCCTGCCGTACTTGCCCAGGGGTTTCTCCGGCTGCTGGCTCAGCTTCAGGTCGGGAATCAGATAGTCTCCGTTCTGGATATAGGTCATGGGATTGTTCATCTTGTTTGCTCCTTTCTTGGTTGGCTTCGCGCTCTGCATTTCGGACGGTAACGCCGATCTGCCGCAGCACCTGCTGGTTGATCTGGCTGACCGCTGTTCCCAGCGCCCCGATGGTGGACGGGGTGTTGAAATCAAAGATCGCCATGAAATCTTCGTGGTCGAAGTAGCGTTCCGGCTCCAGTCCACAGCGGGACATCAAAGCGTAAGTGATGCTGACGGTGGCGGCTGCCTTGAACTGCACTCCGATGTTATACTCATCATATTCCTCCAAAAAGGAACCGTCAACGATATAGAAGAAGTCCTGCTGATGCTCCGTCCAGTATTCCTCGGCCAGTTTTCCGGCTACCTCCGTGAGCTGTCCGGCAAGGTCATCACCGGAAACATCATAGGTGCGCTCCAGCATGGCCTGCACGGAATCCAGATGGCGCTCCTCCAGCTGCCACAGCCAGGGAGTGCGGGAATGTTCACGGGTTCCGGTGTCGGAAATGTCAAAGACATAGCGCAGGCGGGGCCTGTCCCCGGAATCGTCCACCAGAGCGATCCCCTTGGAGCCGCGTCTTACATACCGGCCCATCTTTTCATTCCACAAATCGTACTCTGCACAGGCGGTGGCGTCCGGTCGCTGGGCGTAGATCATCAGCTGCTCATGGAACGGGTACTTGTAAAGACGGGAAGCAGTGGTGAGAAACCCTGCCCATTCCTGCCAGCTCCCCGTGAGCTGTGTTGCCACCTTGTCCGCCATCTGTGCATATAGTTCAGCTCTGGTTGGCATGGTATTCTGTCCTCCTTTCGGTTTTTGGGTAAAAGAAAAGCAGGAAACCAAAAAGATTTCCTGCTGGGTGAAACTGTGAATATTACATTTTAGTTATTTAATATCTCTGCAATCGTGTTTGGTGCATATTTATTGAGTTCATGTCCTGCATTTGGAACGATGTGCAAAGTAGCTTTGGGTAGCAATTCTTTTAGTCTTTTAGAAGCCTTTAGATTGGCAGTATCCTTTTTGCCACACAAAATTGTCACTGGACAACGAATATTGTTTAATTGCGAAGTAAAATCCAATGACCGCATAGAGTGAGCCAATTTTATGGTGCTGCTTTTTGATAGTCCCATACTTTCAAAAGCCTTGTTTGGCATACAACGGAAGATAAGATTTTGAAAATCTATCAGTAAACTTGGAACTTTATATTGTGCGCCAATCAAAATCAGCGAAGCCACTTTTTCTTCATGCCGAATAGCAAAATCAATCGCAAGAAGCGCACCTAACGAAAGACCGCAGATACGAAGCGGCTCTTTTACTTCTGAATACCGCTGTTCTAAATCGCCCAAAATCTGCGAATATGATATTAGTCGCTATCTTGTTTGCGGTTAAATTCAAAAACGACAGGTTCAAATTCAACTAAATGCTTATCTTGGGTGTTAGTTCCTTTAGGGTTCTCTATGCCGGTAACTTCATAGTATTCATCACTGTATTGTATTTTACTACCATCAAAATCTTTTTGAATGGATTTGACATATTCAAACGGATTTTCTATTGGTAACAAACTTAATGCCCGCTGTAGCTGTTGTGCCGCTGTCCTCTGCTCATCGGTCAGTATTTTTTCTTCGTTTGCCATGTGTTCTTCAAATTTATTTTTATCCATCCAAACGATTTGCTCCAATGGGTTAGCAGTACCACAAGCCAAGATTAAACGGATAAAATCTTCAAAATTTGCCGCTAATGGATATACATTTTGGTCTACACAACTTTCTGGATTGCAGGCAAATACCATTTCTCCATATTCCGGCAAAAAGCAATACAGAATACATCCTTCAAATCCGATTGGCTTTGCGTTGACGGGATAGCAAAAATACGGGTCTGCAATATCTCCATATTCTAAACATAAAAGTCCCTTATCTATGGGAAGTGCCATATACTTTTCGTAAATCGTTTCCATTGATGTGCCTCCACAAAATTATCGTTTGTTGCTTAGATTATACTTCATCCATCTCTCTAAGTATAGTGGGATATTGTGATGAAAGTGAGAGAAATCGCTTATCCGTCAGACAATTTCTCTCACTATATTTTTTACACGATAAATTTACTGGTCAAAATCCGGGTACAGCTCCAGTTCGGCAAACTTCTCATCAGTCATCGCACAGAGCTTCGTAAGAGCGCTGTCGGTCAATTCCCTCAGTTCCGTTTCCTCCGGCGAAAGCTCGCCGCGCATCTCACGCAGACTGTCAATCAGCCCAGTGCGGCTGCCGGTATTGTAAATGCACATCAGGTTCATTTCCTCAAAAGTAAAGTTTCCCATATCAAATCTCCCTTTCCGCACTCTTTTTGGGTGCTGTCTTTTTGTGTTCTGCTTTGGGCTGGCCTTTCAGCTGCTCCATGACGGACTTTTTCTTTTCTCGTTCCTTCCGATGAACGGCATCAGCCAAGTCCATCAGGGAAATGGGCTGACCGCTTCGAGCCTGCTGTTCCAGCTCTGCCACCGTGGGTTCTTTTGCGCCATTGTTGATGATACCGTCGATCATGCCGTAATCGTCCTCCAGCATCATTTCCGCATTTTTCAGCGGGTTTTCTGGCAGGAATCCGGGGATCTGGGTAAAACCAACGCTGTCACAGTAATGACAGGATACCTTACCGTCCTGTCTGATCGCAACGATGTCGCTGACGCTCATGGAGGGACTGTGAAAGTCTACGGGTTTTTCCAGATTGAATTGCTGATAGAGTTTTTCCAGCTGCTCCGGCACAGTGCCAGACTCACTCAGCGGAGCGGTGTAAATGAGGTCATAATTGCTGCGGTCTACGGAAACATCATGGGACTCTAACCAGTCCAGATTCATAAAGCGCACATTCTGCGGATCGTCACGGCTCACCTGATAGATGGCAAAACAGTTTCTGTTCTGGGAGAGAAATGCCTGTTCTCGTTCCTGCTGATGTTTCTGACGCTCCAAGACCTTTTCGTGGAACTGAGGGCTTTTCTCCCATTCCTCACGGTCCACGCCAAAAAGACCGCCATGATCCATGATTTCCTGCGGGTCAAACACCATGCTCTCCGTATTGTCCTCATGCAGCACATAGACGGTCAAACCGGCGGCATCCAGTTCCAGCGCCCGTTCTCTGGTAACAGGGAGCATCCCATCATAGGAGTAGCCATATTCCTGCATATCCGGTGTGGATACCTGCTCATCCGGCATGGGGTATTCATCCAGTGCCTGCTCCTGTGCCTCCGGCAGCTGGGAAGAGGCAGTCATCTGACTGGTCTCTGCCTGCATCTGCTGGTAGGCAGCGTCCTGCAAGGTTTCAATCATGGACAACGGTGCGTGTTTTACCGAGTCTCTGCCCAAATCGTTGTCATCACAAATCTGGAGAACTGCCTTCATGCGGGAAAGCTCTGGCATATCCAGCTGACCTCCATCCAGCTCTTTCATGGATGCGGCATCGTAAAGGGTATAGTCCCATCCGCTGTCACAGGGCTGGATATGAAGATAGGTGGCATTGTCGATCAGAAACAAAGCCTCCTGCTGATTGGCGTCTGCCCCCAGCACTTCCATTTCTGGCATTGCCGCAGCCAGTTCCTTTACCGCTTTTTGCACCAGAGGATTATCACGGTAATAGTCGATTGCCTGGATGGTGTCCAGGTCAATGGTCTGGCCGGTCAAAATCGGGAAAGGTCCTTCATAGTCGCTTCCGTCTTTCAGCTCAAAACCAATGCCCTTGATCCCGTTCATTCGTTCTGCCGGAATCTCCTGATAAATGCGGATTGCTTCCTCCAAAGACAGGTTATCGTGGTATTCTCCGAGGTTTGGAAATTCCATGCACTCTGCTACATAGTAGGTCAGATCGCCGGTCTGCTGTCTATCAGATACCTTAGCGGCATCTTCTGGCTGCTCTATCGGGGCGGGTTCCGGCTCTACCTTTGCATGAGGGTCGATTCCGCGCTCTTTGCAGATTTCCTTATAGTGGCGCTCAATATCGGAGATCAAAGTGCCGGAGGTTTTGTTGATGGTCTCCAAACTGGCTCTCAGTTCTTTCAGCTCCTTGCCTTGACTCCAACTGGCAATATAGCCAAAGCTGTTTTCTCCTGTCTCAATTCCAAAATATTTGCAGACTGCATAGGAGATGCTTTCAGCCTCTACTTCCTCCGTGTGACGATTTTTGATTGCCTGTTTTTCTGCGGTTGGATCTTCCTCAACTGCAAGACGCCATTCAAACTGATTTTCGTCCACATAACACCAATCCATATCAGAAGCAAACTGTTCGGCTTCTTTTTCTGTGGCAAAATCCAGCTTGAAATCATGCTTGGTTCCACCTTCACTCTCCTGCACAACCTTCCATGACGGTAGCATTTCATATTTTTTGGGGTCATGAAGCTTGCTGTGGGCAATCTCGTGAACCGTGGCCGAAACCGTCTGCACCTCGCTCATGCCCTGACGAATGGCAATTTTCTGATGATCGGCAGAAAAATAGCCGTCCGTATCGGCGGCCATTGCTTCAAAAGTGATCGACACCGGTGCGCTGCGGCGCAGGGCCTCCATGAATGCCTCATAATTTGGCACATTGCCGGAAAGGGAGGAAGCAAGCTCCGGCAAAGGTTTCCCGTCGGTCTGACTCACATCAAAAACCTTGACCGGGCGAAACATGGGGATCTCGATTTCTTTTTCCTCTGTAACGATCTTTCCGTCTTTATCCAAAATCGGAGCCTTGGTATCCGGGTCCAGCTTCTGCTCCTCGATTTTCTTCTTATACGGTATCGGGGCAATGATGGTAATGCCATGCTCGCCCTTTTTTACATGACGCTCAAACTGGTCTTTCCACTTATTGTATCCGGCTACCAAAGTGGCGTCCGGCTTCTGCATATAGATGAGCATGGTGTTGTTTACCGAATAGCGGTGAAATCGGGACATGACGGACAGATAACGCATATACTTTTCGCTTTCAAACAGTTCTTTGATGCCCTGCTCGATGCCATCCGTGATTTCCCTTAGCCGTTCTCGGTTGGTGGGTTTATTCTCAGCCATGATTTTCAATCTCCTTTCCAAGTGTGTGATTTCTGCTGTGTGTTCTGCAATCCATGCCTTTTGTTCTTCTTCACTTTCATAAAGAAAAAGGTCCAGCAGGTACTCTACATAGGTTTTCTTCTGGATTGCTTCCACAAAGCGGGGGTGCGGTTCTTCCTCCGGTGTCCGGGGAGAATTGTCGGCCTCCCATTTTTTCAGCAGATAGTAGTAATCGGACAGTACGCGATAACACCGCTGCCGGTCCTCCCGAAACTTTGTGCCTCGGTTTTCTGCCGGACATACCTCCTGCGGGGAGGGGCCTGACTGTCATAGATCAGGCCAAAGTCCTGTGCCAGTTTCTCCGCCGCTTCTTTTGGGGAGAGGTCAAAGAGCTTTGCGGTAAAGTCGATCACATCCCCATCTGCACCGCAGCCAAAGCAGTGGAACCGCTGGTCTACCTTCATGCTGGGGTTCTTATCATCGTGAAAGGGACAGCAGGCCATACCATTTCGTTTGACCTCGATCCCATAAAACGCTGCCGCTTCTCTGGTGCTGACCGACTGCTTGACCGCTTCAAATACATTCTCTGCCATGTGCCTTTAACTGCCGGACTTTCGCATAGGAGGCTGGTATCCGGCAGCTTTCGCACGCTCACTGGCGGCTTTGCGGCGTTCTGCGCTATATGGCTCCCGGACTGATACACACCGCTTGGGGACGGTAAAGTTATGGGCGTCCTTTCGGGTGATCTGGTCGGGGTGCTTTTTTGCCAACAGTTCCAGCTTCTCCATCAGACGGGGATCGTGGGTATAGACCTCAGCCATTGGTTCTGCCTGGTTATAGAGGAGAATGGTTTCCCGTTCCACTAAAGAGAGCTTCATCGGCTGCCTCCTTTCCGCTGGTCAAATTCCAGCTTGAAGTTAGCATACTGTCCATCGTCCTCCAAAACCACAGTGGCATCGTAGGTCTTGCCGGTTTTCTCCGAATATAGCCCCGTCACACGGACACGGCCATCGTTCAGCAGCGCAGACACCACAGCCTTGGTCGGCTGTTTTTTCTTGGCAGCCCACCATTTGTTGTTTTTCCAGATTGCAAATTTGCAAGAATCATTCTGACAGAAGAAGCCTTTTTGCAGTTCTGCAACTTCACCGCCGCAGCGAGGACATTTGCCCACCACCTCACAGGGCGGAATGAACAGGTACTCAGTTCCCTTGATGACCTGATAAGTCCCCACCAGATCTTTCAGCATGGTGCTGATCCCGTCCAGAAACTCCTCTGGGGCAAGCTGCCCGCGCTCGATCTCGCCCAGACGGTACTCCCACTCGGCAGTCAAAAGCGGAGATTGCAGCTGTTCCGGCAAGACTGTGATAAGGGAAACTGCATCGTGGGAAGGGAGAAGCTGCACCGTTTTCCTGCTCTTTTTTCGTTCCAGAAAACCGGCAGATACCAGCTTTTCCAAAATACCGGCACGGGTGGCCGGTGTACCCAGACCTTTTCGCTCGGCATCCTCCGGCATATCCTCTTTTCCAGCAGTCTCCATCGCGGACAATAGGGTGTCCTCCGTAAAGTGCTGAGGCGGACTGCTTTTGCCTTCTTTGACGATTGCCGCAGAAACCGAAAGGGTCTGTCCTTCGGTCAGCTCCGGCAGGGCTTTCTCTGCGCCCTCTTTTTTCGGCTCTGTATCCTTCATTTTGGCACGATAAGCGTCCTCCAGTGCTTTCCATCCGGGGTGCTTCACCGTTTTTCCTTTTGTGGTAAACTCCCCACCGGCACACGCTGCAATCACAACGGTTTCCGAATAGATATGGGGCTGGGCTACGGCGCACATCAGACGCAGGGCCACCAGCTCCAGCACCGCTTTTTCTCCCGCAGGAAGGGCAGAAAGGTCTGCATCCTTGAGATTTCTGGTAGGGATTACTGCATGGTGGTCGGTTACTTTCTTATCGTTGATTACCGTCTGCGGATCACAGGTAATGGCGATTCCTTTGCGAAACGGCATAGCATTGGCAACCAGATTCACCAACACCGGCAGGCTGTCTGCCATATCGCCAGTCAGATAGCGGCTGTCAGTACGGGGATATGTGCATAGCTTCTTTTCATACAGGCTTTGCAGATAGTCCAGGGTCTGCTGGGCTGTAAATCCAAGCAGGCGGTTGGCATCTCTTTGCAGAGTAGTCAGGTCATAGAGGGCAGGCGGCTTTTCGGACTTTTCCTTGCACTCCACCTTTTTGATTGTGACATTTGCACCCTGACAGGCTTCTTTCAGCTGCTCAGCAGCAACTTTATCCGCCATGCGCTCCCCGGATACGGTAAGACCGGGCAGCTCCAGCGCCACGGTATAAAAGGGAATCGGCTGAAAGGTGTCGATCTCAGCTTCTCGCTGAACAATAAGCGCCAACGTCGGGGACATCACGCGCCCGATGTTGAGGGTTCGGTGATACAGCACGGAAAAAAGCCTTGTCGCATTGATCCCCACCAGCCAGTCGGCCTTGGCACGGCAGAGGGCAGCATCCCGAAGTCCGTCATAATCCGCACCGGGGCGCAGATTTGCAAAGCCTTCCCTTATGGCAGAGTCCTCCATCGAAGAAATCCAGAGCCTTTTCATCGGCTTTTGACAGTCTGCCAGCTCATAGACGCTGCGGAAGATCAGCTCACCCTCGCGTCCGGCATCGCAGGCATTTACCACCTCCGTCACATCCGGGGCGTTCATCAGCTTTTTCAGAATATCAAACTGCTTTTTCTTATCCTTTCCCACTACCATCTGCCAATGTTCCGGCAGGATAGGCAGGTCATCATATCGCCACTTGGCATACTTGGGGTCATAGCTGTCTGCATCTGCAAGACCGGCCAGATGGCCCACGCACCAGCTGACACGCCAGCCGTTCCCCTCCAGATAGCCGTCCTTACGAGCAGTCGCGCCGATCACGGCGGCCAGACTTTGTGCAACCGATGGTTTTTCAGCGATTACCAGTTTATATCTCATCATCTTCAGCCTCCCATTCTTCCCGCACAGGCGTGTGCAGTTTTTTCTCTATGCTGTTTTCCTCATCCAGTAGCAGGTTATAACCAAACCGGTAGTCATAGCGGTACAGTTTCCCCAGCAGGTCATTGATGATGATACGACAAGCCAAAATGACACGGGTTTTATCCACCTGCATCAGCTGGTAGCGTTGATAATTGCTGTAATATTCTTCGTGACGGCGGGTATTGCAGGCGGCATCTTCAAGTAAACTATCTACTGCATCCTGACAACCATCTTCTTTTTCCCCTTCCATGCAGTTCAGAAGTTCCATCATCAAAGGAAAGCTCTGTTCATCCATAGGAGCTTCTGCTGCAAGAAAACCGATCAAAGCGGATAAGAGCAGACGAGCCGCCGTCTGTTCTTGTTCCGTCAGCACGGCCATTGTTTTCTCCGCATTTGGCAGGATCTTTTCTTCCACAAAATCTGCCGCATCGTCGGAACAAAGCTGACGGATAGAATCTATGGACAATGAAACTGTCACGGTATCTAAGGAGAAATCAAAGGGGTCATCTTGCTTTGGCTTTCTCCGAAGTTTGTTTAACATGGTAGAAAGAATGTCGCCGCCAAAATACACGGCGATCACCAGCAGGTCAAAAACAGCAATCAGCTTGATAAATATAATCAGAACACTCATTTTTTTCGTTTCCTTTCTTTGAGCCAGCGTTCCATCTCACGATGGCAGATGCCTACGCAGGGGCTTCCATAACTCCCGCAGCCATAGCAGGGGTGGCTGTGGGGTAAAGAAGGAGGACGGGAAGTTTCCCTCCCGCCCTCCGGCCTGCGTGTCATCATGCGTTCATAGGGACTGTCTGTGAAACGGGTCATTTCACGCTGTCCTCGTCATCTTCTTCTGTGCTGCCCCCGTCAGCGTCCGGCTCGTCCGACTCCTCATTTTCGGTTTCCCATTCCTCGGAATCTTCCTCGCCATAATCATAATCGTCCAGACTGTCATTGCCCTTGGTCTTAGGCTTGTTCTTAACGAGCTTCAAATAGGCAAATACGCCACCGCCACCAAGCAGAGCCAGTAAAAGGACCAGCGCAGCCGGATTCAGTCCGGCAGGCTTCTCCTTTTCCGGCTCCGGTGTTTCTGCCGGAGGTTCCGGTGCTTTGCCCGTACATTTACTCTTATCAGTTACACAGACCGGACAAGCCGTATTGACTGCCCCTGCTTCACATTTTGTCGTGCAGCTACACACAGCAGGCGGCTCCTCTTTGACATTTTCATCTTTCATCAGTGCCATCAAATCCGCTTCATCCACCTGGTTCAGAAAGTGAACAGCAGTCTTTTTATCCTCATTCGCCCTGTCGATCAGGATGTAAAAGTAATTTCCAGCTTTGGTCGTAACAGTAATAAGCTGCTTATTGCCTCCAAAATCATCCACCAGTGCCGCATTCCCCTCCGGTGTAAGTGCCGGTGCTGGTTCTGTTTCTTCCACAGTAACATTGCTGTCATTGGTAGAATCCTCTGCCGGTGCCGCCGGAGCCTGTTCTGACCCCTGTGCAAAAGCAGGGATCGTAAAGCCAAATGCCACAACCATTGTTAGGCAAAGGGCGGAAAGTGTTCGGAGCAATCGTTTATTCCTCATAGCTGTTTTCCTCCTGTTCGTTATTGTCATCAGCCAAACTGCCGGGAACTGTGCCACCGGACAGCATGGCGCTCAACTGGGTCGGGGTCATACGCAGGGCGCGCACCATCTGGACGATCTCCAGATTTTCTGCCTCGGTTTTCTGTGCTTCCAGCGCCTTGAGCTTTTCCTGATACTCTGCGATCTTCTCGCGGACCTTTGTAATCTCCTGGTCAATGCGCTCAATTTTGTTCTTTGCCATCGTCTATCACTCCTTCTTAAAAATCTCTGTTACCAGTTCATCAGGCCGTAGCCCTTAATGCTTTGATAATTCAGGTCATAACTTTTAATCTTGCAGGCATCGCCGGAATTTCCCTCCACGGTATAAACACGGCTGCCATCCGTACCGATCACGATACCTACATGGTCTGCTGTCCCATCCAAATCCCAGTCAAAGAAAATTGCATCTCCGGGAGCCAGATTGTTATAGCCTCTTGCGCCCCACTGTCCATGAGACTGGAACCACGGAACGCCCTGCCACTCACAGCCTGCAAAGCGCGGTTCACTTTTTCCTGCCTGGTTATAGCACCAGGATACGAAGCAGGCGCACCATTCCACGCGGCTGTCAAAGCCATACCAGCTCCAATAAGGATAGCCGCCCACATTGCCCACCTGACGCTTGGCCAGTTCCACCAGCTGAGGATTGCCGGGGCGGGTACCGTTAATGAACTGCACACCGGACAGATCTTCCGAGCCGCTGGTATCAGGGGAGCCGCCGCCAAACAACAGCGGCTTATTGCCCATGGTCTGCCGGTAAACCTGATACATTTTCATCTGCTCCGGGGTCAGAAGCTCCGACACCACAGCGGAAATGGGCTTGCTGGCGAGTTTCACATTCAAAATGTAATACTCATAGGGGACTTCTTCTGAGGTGGTCTCGCCGGTCTCCGGGTCGGTGGAGGTCTCCGTGCGGTAGCGAATCTCCACTTCCTCAGTAAGCGTCAGCTGATACTGTGCTGCAAACACACGCGCCAGCTCTGCCTGAGCGCTCTGCCGGGTGTAGCCTTGCAAAACGGCAGACAGAAATGCTGCCAGCTCATGAGGGTCATGGCCGATCATACCAAGGTCATAGCGATACTCGTCATACCCTGGGTGGCTGCTTTCTATGTTGTCGATTTCCTCCTGCAACTGGGCTTCTCTGGCTGCATAATCTGCCTCCACCGCCAGCATTTCCGGGTCATCCGACGGATAGGTGGTGCCGGAGAGAACGGAACCGATGCTCTGCGCCATCATGGAGCAGGAGGACATGGTATTCATCAGCATACAGGTAATGAGGAACAAAACCCCTGCCATCAGGAAACCCTTCTTGTGGCGCATGACGAATGCCCCTGCCTGCTGTGCCTTTTCTTTTACCGTCCTTGCGGCTTTTCCTGTTTTGGATGCAGCCTGGGCAGTATTTCCAGCAGTCTGACCGGCATGTTTGGCGGCGGCATACTGCTTTTTGATGGCCTGCTTTTGCTGCCAGCGGGAAAGTGGATTGCTGGCAAACTGGGGATTTTCCTGCAAAGATTTCTGGTACAGAACATTTACATTTGCCTTTTCCAGTTGGCGCTCTGCCTGTGCTGCTTTGCGGTACGGCTTCAGCTTGTGGCTGCGATAGCCCTCCCGCACCAGATAAGCGCCGGTCTCCACCGCTTCCTCGGACTTGTGGGCGCTTTCCACGCCCACATTGTCCTGTTCTGTTTCCCGGATCTCTTTGTGGAGCTTGCCCACAACCAGATGGACGGGAGCTTCCTTGACCCCTTGAGAAAGTTTGGAGGGTGGCTTTTTCTTGTCCTCAAAGGTCAGCTTCGAGGTCTTTTTTCCGGTATCCGGGTCGATGACCGTCTGCCTGACCTTTTTCTTTGGGATATTGGCCTGCGCCTTATCTGCTCTGGCCGCAGCTTTCTCCGCTTTACGGATCGGCTTTTCCAGTGCAGGGTCAGACCGTTCCTCATCAGTAAAGCGCAGGCGCGGCTCCTTATTCAAACCATTCTCCCAGCATGAGGGAGGACATCATGTAGTGCAGCTCTGCATAAATGGCCATTCCCACAGGATCGTTGAACATACAACCGGACAGGTAGGCATAAAACTGTGCCACCACATCGGACAGGATTTTCGCTTCGGTTCCTTCCAGAACCAGACCACCCATACCTTCCTTGGCACGGATGGTGCTCCAGACCTCTGCCAGACGGAGCAGCCCCACCTGACCGGTCTCATTCAGTTCGGCTGCCTGATCTGCCGCCGTGCGGCACTCACTTACCGCATCAGCCATGACCGTAAGCAGCTGGCTGCGCTGGGCATTTACCGCCCTGTCAAAAAACATCAACGGGTTTTGATTCAAAATGTTGGGGTTCATCATCATTCATCCTCCTTTTTCAGTTCCTGGGGTTTGGTGGTCATAATGCGGTACAGCTCGGTATTCTTCGGGAAGTGGTCCACGAAAGGCAGAATTGTGGAGCCATAGAACAGCAGGCCCTCGCCCTCACCGGAGTGGGTCACATAGCTAAGCTGGTGTGTGGAAATGCCCAGCTGCTTGGCAAGTATCTGACGGTCTCCGCCTGCCTGGTTGAGCATATACACGAAGTCGGAGTTTTCAAAGATGTTCTCTACCTCGCGGCTGCTCAAAAGGTCTTTGACATTCTGGGTAATACCTGTCGGAATACCGCCCCATTTACGGAATCGCTTCCAGATTTCCACCGTATAGGCAGCGGTCTGTTCCTCCTTCAAAAGCAGGTGCATCTCGTCGATATAGTAACGGGTGGACTTGTGGGCGGCACGGTTAATGGTAACACGGTTCCACACCTGATCCTGTACCACCAGCATACCGATTTTCTTAAGCTGCTTGCCCAGTTCCTTGATGTCATAGCAGACAATGCGGTTGTTGATGTCCACATTGCTCTGGTGGTTGAACACATTGAGGGAGCCGGTTACATAGATTTCAAGGGCCGTAGCGATATACTGAGCTTCCTTTTCCTCCTGTTCCCGAAGCAGGTTATACAGATCCTCCAGTATGGGCATATTCTCCGGGCGCGGGTCATTGAGGTAAGTCTGATAGACCAGACGCACACAGCGGTCGATGATGGTTTTCTGCACCGGCTGCAAGCCCTCCTTACCGCCCACAATCAGCTCACACAAGCTGAGAATAAAGTCAGACTTGAGGGACAGCGGGCTTTCATCATCCGAGTAGTCCAGGTTCAGGTCCATCGGATTGATGTAGTTGGTGGAGGTAGGCGAGATCTTGATGACCTGCCCATGCAGACGTTCAACAAGAGGTGCGTACTCCGCTTCCGGGTCACAGATAATGACATCATCACTGGTAAGCAAAAAGCAGTTGGCAATTTCTCGTTTTGCGCTGAAGGACTTACCGGAACCCGGCGTACCCAAAATCAGGCCGTTGGGGTTTTTCAGCAGCTTTCGATCCACCATGATGAGGTTGTTGGACAGGGCGTTGATGCCGTAGTACAGGGCTTCTTTCCCGTTCTGGAACAGTTCCTGCGTAGTAAAGGGCACAAAAATAGCCGTGGAACTGGTGGTCAGTCCTCGCTGGATCTCGATCTGATTGAGTCCCAGGGGCAGACAGCTCATCAGCCCTTCTTCCTGCTGGAAGTCCAGCCCGGTCAGCTGACAGTTATACTTCTGGGCAATGGAGCCTGCCTGGAAAATGTTGTTGCCAAGCTGACGGGGATTGTCCGCTGTGTTCAGCACCAGAAAGGTCAAAAGGAACATTCTCTCGTTGCGGCTCTGCAAATCCTGCAAGAGTTTTTTCGCTTCACTGCCGTAAGTAGCAAGGTCAGATGGAATGATGTCCATGTCGTATCCGGCGCGGACTGCTTTTTTCTGTTCCTCGATCTTACTGCGATCAAGGTCGGTAATCTTGCGCTTTACCGTTTTGATGGCTTTCACCTGATCCACCGACTGAATGTGCATACTCACAATGAGCGAGCTTTCCATATCCAGAAAATCAGCCAGCAGACGGTCATTCAGCTCCGGTGCGAGAATCTGCAAAAAAGAAACAGCCCCGTATTTCTTGCCCATACGGAACTGCTTGCCGGTGCGGAACTCAAAGGAGCTTGGTGCAATAAAATCCTTTGTGGACAGACCGGAAGGGGCCAGCCAGTCCCATTCAAACTGAAATGGGAACTGTTCGTCCATGTGGAATACTGCATGAAGCTGAGAAAGCCTTTCTTTACCGTCCAGCGTTCTGGCAGCTACACCAAGACGCTTGAAGTTGTTGAGTATATCGGTCTCAATACGCTCCAGACGGGGCTTGGCGGCTTTGATGCTGTCTGCGTCGATACCAAAGGTCAGGTATTTGGTCTTGATGAGGCCGTTGTTACCTCTTGCCAGCTGATTTTGCAGCATTGTGGTGTATTCCTCGCGGATACTGTCAAAGGCATCCCTTTGGGGCGGGATGGAAATGGAGTTAGCAAAGGTCTCCTCCGATGCCGCAAGGTTCAAAAAAGACAGTTGGAAATGAATCGAGCTGTCAAAATAATTGAGGAAATCACACCAACCCTCAAAGATTGCCGTCTTATCTTCGTTTTGGGAGAGCTGATAGTTGATGTCCTGAAACTGGACGGTCTTTGTGTAGTGGCTGTCCGATATGCGGCAGATTCCGTCCGGCCACATCCGTTCATAAGGGATACTGTCCTGCGCAGATTTTCCTTTTTTGTCCGTGCGGTTAGCGCGGGCAATGGCCGCTTCGATCTGCTTCTTATCGGCGCGGGACAGTTTTTTCTTTGTCTTTACCGGCTGCACAGTTTTTTCCTCGGTTTTTCCGAACATCCGATGCAGCCATTTTTTTATTGCGGTGAACAATGTCATACACCTCCTTATCGAGCATTTCCTGCCGCTTTAATACGGCATAAAAGTTATTGGTCTGGTAGGGACGCTGCTTGGGACGGATCACAGCTACTTTGAGAATGTTGCCCACGATCTTTTCCAGGGGCTGTCCATGCTTTTCGTACATAGCCAGCATAAAGAAGGGCAGCATAACCAGCATCATACACATAGCCGCTACACTGTTTCCGGTAGGTTTTCTGAGCAAAAAGAAAAGCGGTACGCCAATAAGCGCTCCGCCCGTGAAGCAGATAAGCTGCCGCTTGGTCAGATTGAACATGACCTTTGTTTTGACTTTTGTTAAGTCCTTGGGTACGGGTACATAAGCCAATGTGGGAACCTCCTTCCGTTTTAATGCGCCTGAAAGACTGATTTTGCGAGGCTGCCGGTTTTGAATAGTGTAAAGCACAGCAGTACGGTGTAGCCCACGCAGCTCCAGATCGCCATGATGATGTCATCTTCCAGAGCGATGTTCTGCACCAGCACAGCATAAATTGCCACGCAGACGATAATGAGAAACGCCTGAAAGCCCAGCGCCAGCAGGGATCGGAGGTAATTCTGTCCCATACCGCCCCATTCTTTACCCATCATTGCAGCCATTGGAACGGGAGCCACCGAAGTCACAAGGTAGATTTCGATCATACGGCCATAAATAACGATAAAGATACAGATATATAACGCCCACATAGTAATGCCAATAAAGAGGGATTGGAACCACAGTCCGAACAGCGGTCCCAGATCCATTTCCATCAGCCTCGGTTCCAGATCGGTCATAACTGAGGAAATGTCAATGGACGCATCCGAATTGATAACCCCTGCCGCCTGCGCCACTACGCTCTGCGCCATATCAAAGACGCCCATCACGATATTCCATGTATTTGTGACAATGAGGATGGCAGCGGCTGATTTGAACACCCACTTGAAAATCATCCAGGTGTCCACATCATGCAGGTTGTTCTTGTCTGCGATCATCTGGATCAGGTCTACGGTCATCACGATAGCCAGAATCACACCTGCAATCGGCACCATGATGGAGTTGGACAGATTCTCAATCATGCTGAAAATACTGCCATTCCATCCCTGTGGGGTCTGGCCTACCTGTACGGATATATCCGCGACCTGCTGATTTACACTGTCAAACATCCCCGAAAGGTTGCTCATAATACCGCCCACCAGCATTTCTTTCAGCCAATTTGTCAGGGCTTCAAGTAAGAAATCCATACGGTGTCAACCTCCTTTCCGCCGCCCCCGCAAAACTGCGGGAGCGGCAAGGATTTCATACGGAGACGCTTAGACAGAGAAAAGCCCGGAGAGCAGAGGTACAAGGACCATGCCTACCACGGCTACACCAGCACCGGCCATGAGCTGCTTCATGCCCTGGGATTTTACTGATGTGCGATAAAGAAGTAATAGAAGTGTAAAAAATTTTGCCGTTCCTATCCGGCACTTAGCTCTTGTGTCGGATAGGTCGGGCGGTTATTCGGGCAAGTCCACCTTGCCAACAAAAGAATAATAAATCTCAATGTCCTGTCTGCGGGTCTTGTTCTCGTCATAGCTGCACTCATGCACAACGATTTTCTCTACAAACTCCCGCAGCAGAGTAGGGGTAAGTTCTTCAAAGCTGGTATGCCGCCGGACAACATTCATAAACTTTTCTGCGTTCACGGTGGCTTCCTGTGCTTTGGAAAGCTCCGCTTGAATAGCAGCGGCTCTTTCTTTCAGCTCCCGTTGCTCTGCTTCATAGTCTGCCGACAGCTCTGTGAAACGCTCGTCTGATATGCGCCCGGTCACGCTGTCCTCATACAGCCGCTTGAAGATAGCGGATAACTCGGCTATGCGTTTCTCGGCGGCTTCCAGTTCCTTTTTCTTGGCGGCGTTCCTGCGTTTGCCCCCGTCCTCGTTCTGCTCAATCAAGAGTTTCATAAACCGGGCTTCATGCTTTGCCGCATAGCTGGTCACTTTCCGCAGATTGGAGAGTACACCAGCGGTCAAGAGGTCGGTGCGGATAAAGTGCGCCGTACAGTCATGGGTGCGTTTCTTGTAGTTGCCGCAGATATAACAGTCCTGCTTGCGCTTGTCCGTCTGGTATCGCTGCTGATACATCACGCTGCCGCAGTCCGCACAGAACAGTATGCCGGAGAACAAACCCACTTCATCATAGCGGTTGGGGCGTTTGCGCTGTTTGCGAAGCTCCTGCACCCGTTCCCATGTTTGGGTGTCTATGATAGGCTCGTGGTGGTTCTCGAAAATCACTTGCTTTTCCGGGGGATTTTCTACACTGTGCTTGACTTTGTAAGAAAGTTTTTCTGTCTTGAAATTTACCAGACAGCCTGTGTATTCCCGGTTTTCAAGGATATGCACAACGGTATTGGTCGCCCACTTGCACTCATAGCCGGGGTGGTAGCGGCGGGTGCTGCCCGTCCTGCGGTATTCCAGCGTCCCCGGCGTGGGGATCTGCTGCTCTGTGAGCATACGGGCTATCTTGGTCGGACCATTCCCGGCAAGGCAGAGGTTGTATATCTGCTTGACTACGGGTGCAGCTTCCTCGTCAATAATGAAATTTTCGTCCTCGTCCATGAGGTAGCCATACACAGGCTTGCTTGTGATGGGCTTGCCACTCATGCCTTTTGAGCGTTTTACTGCTTTGATTTTCTTGCTCGTATCTCTCACCAGCCATTCGTTAAAGATATTCCGCAGCGGGGCAAAGTCATTGTCGCCCTGTGCGCTGTCCACTCCGTCATTGATAGCGAT
>ENA-OQJE01000016-OQJE01000016.1-human-gut-metagenome-genome-assembly--contig:-NODE-16-length-36404-cov-3.360173_pt1 | contig 36404 bp, 34 predicted proteins | sample MGYA00242594_ERZ504760 | MGnify/ENA primary metagenome ERZ504760 (study PRJEB26092, sample SAMD00036358) | human gut metagenome | host: Homo sapiens | study: EMG produced TPA metagenomics assembly of...
GAAGAAGAGCCATATAGATGCCTTTTGCGCCTTTGGAATAACCGTGCATTTTATATGCAGTAAGGATTTGTTCAAAGTCATCTCGGTCCTGCTGTTCCCGCTGCGCTCTTGCCGGGGGCGGCATTCAGCCATGCATAATAACCGCTTCTGGAGACTCCGGCCATAGCACAAAGTGTTTTTATGGACATGGTGTTATGACTTTGTTGCATGGTATTGTAGATTATTTCAAAAATACAGGAAGAATCGTTCATGAGCAATGCACCTACTTCCTTGTAGTTCTGATTGAGGTAAATTTTTTTTAAGAACTCCATTTCCTGTTTCAGGTAATCTACTTCCTGTTGCAGTTGCTTGATTTTGTCAGCATCTGAGTTGTTTTTTGAACCGGTGTCATCGGAAGCATCAGCAGCTGGTACACTACGAGGCCTGTAGCCTTCGTGAAATTCGCCGTACTTTTTATATTCGGTACGGATGTGATTGGAGATGCTCCATATGCGGCGTTCTCCGATGATACTAATGTCAAAACCGTGATCTTCAAGGATTTTTCTTGGAGAAGTACCAGATTTATATTCTGCCAGAAATATCTCCTTGAATTCCTTAGTAAGATTGATCCTTGTATCCGTAACACTGTAGATATAAGGGTTTTGACGAAGTAACTGTTGTTGTTCCTCAGTAAAAATTTTTCTGCTCATGAAATCCTCCATTTCTGTGATTAGAATATCACATTTGGAAGAGGGTGTCCAAGAAAAAGGTGTTACTTAGGGGTGTGTTTATAAACAGGGATACAAATGGTGAGGGTGTCCTAAAAGTAGGTACTACACTAATTCGCGTGTCCACTGTTATGGGTATATTATAATATGTAATTCATGTGAAAACAAAGATAAAAATGGTATTAAAAAAAATCGAATATAAAAATACCGAAGATAAAAATACCGTACATCAGACTGAATTTTCAAATCGTTAGACAGTCTGACGTACGGTGCTGTGAGAGGACGGCGGTTAGTCACCGCCTCCTACTCGATTAATTATAGAGTAAATAATTATCAGATTACTGAAACGGCCTTGCAGAGATATTAGAATTCAATAATAAAGTGAATGGCTCCGAAAGGGTATAACAGCTTGAGCTTGCAGGCTTTATTGAAGCTGCATGTCTGTCCATCAAAATGCTCAGGTGCAGTGAGAGTAAGCTCAAGTGCCTGATCATTTGAACAGTTGACCAGAAACAGTCCATTGTTCAGGTTCAGGAAATCATCGAGAGATGCCTGTACATACTCGTCGTATACTGAAAATGATTCATTTACATAGCGTGATGCAAAATTGATGGCTGTTGTCTGACTCATGCCTATGTATGTAGATATGGCATAGCTGCCCTCGATGTCCTGACGTACCATGCAGTCCGCACTAAAGCTGTCACATATCTCGGCAGAGAGCGGAGTGTAGTCATCACCGACAAATCGGATAAAGCTGTTAAACAAAAGCTCAAGATACATAATGTCAATGGCAGAAGGATCTATGCCTGTATTGGCAAAAAAATGACCTATCAGATGATTTATACTGTCCTTATCCTCGAGTACCATGTCAAGATCGGAAATAGCATTCTCACTGCGGTAATCATGTATACTCTTTTCGAGAGTGGTATTGTCAATTATGCCTTTGTCTAAAAGAATCTGTCCTAAAAGAAGAAAGTCAGGGCTTTGGATGTTTAAGAGCTCCTTTACCTGCTCGTCTGTCAGATAGCCCATTTCTATTGTAAGCTCACCAAACTTCTTGTCCTGATGGGTCTGCTCGACTATTACTGAATCAACCTCGGCAGCTGTCATAAGCCCTGAGTGGATGGCAAGAGTACCGAGCTTTGCGTGCTTTTGTGCTTTTTCTTTGAGTGCGTCAAAAAGCTGCTCATTAGTGATATACCCCTTTGATAGGAGAAAATTGCCAAAAAATTGAGTATACATATTAATTTCCTCCTATGTGCTTCTTAATCAGACTTATGACCTGATCCTTGTCGATTGGTTTCTGGATGAAGTCACATGCTCCGGCAGCAAGAGCCTTTTTAAGCTCGGACTGTGTGCCGACAGATGACGCAACGAAGATGGTAGCACTGCTGTCATACTCCATAATTTCTGAGATAGCGGCATTTCCGTCCTTTACTGGCATTACAATGTCTATAAATGTGAGATTTGGCTTATGCTCCTTGTACATATCGATGGCGAGCTGTCCGTTTGCCGCCTCAATGATAGTCGGTGAACCAATGGAATTGATTATGTCCTTCATCTGTTTTCTTGCGAGAATCGAATCATCGCATATAAGTATTTTTAAATCGTCAAGTTGCATTTTAAAAACTCCTTCCCCTTGAAAATATAAATATATTTTACTACATTAATAATAGAAATTCAAGAAATAGTTGGGACTTATTTACCATTTATTTTTTCCTTACATGAGGTTATACTAATTTTGGTGATTTTACATATTTTTTCTATATATAAGATCCGTGATAACTATTTAGGAATAATAAATAAAAATACAGGAGAAAGAAGCATGAACTATTTTATTATAATAAATGCGGTCACGCTGATATTAGGAATTTACATAATATTTGTGTCACTGCGAATGAAGAAAAGCGGCAAAATTGAAAGTACCTTTGTGGCTGAGGATGAGATGAAAAAGATAAAGGATACGGCCGGATATATAGCTTATATTTATCCAAAGTCACTTGTATTCGGCATTGTGATCTTTGTTATCAGTATAGTTGCGATAGTTTCGGATTGCCTCAAAAAGATACCGTACTGGTCATATGTGGAGATGATTATATTCGTCGCAGTAATTATCTGGTTTTCAAATATGTTACGAAATGCCAGAGAAAAATTTGTTAAATTCTAACATGAATTTTGCATTGCAACATGAGACATAATAAAGTATAATGAATTTACAAAGATACCTGAGATGTTCGACAACCCTGTGTATTTAGAACCTACATTTACTTTAAACGGGATTCCTATATGAGCTGTTGGATGTCAGGCCGTCATTATGCAGCGGAAGGCAGAAGGCAGACTGCGGTTACCCACCTAGCAAGAGCGCTAGGAGTCTAAATTACAGGACCGGCATTTTGGGTTCTTACAAAAGAATAATAATGTACAAAAGAACTCCGGACGCACAAAAGATTTATGAGATACAAAAGATTTTTAAAGCACAAAGGATTCTTAAGTACAGATGATAAAGGGAGCTGTTTTTGCAGCTCCCATTTTTTGAGCAGTAACCACTATTTGGGTGTTAAGGAGAACAGAAATTTGGCAAATAGAAGACGAAGACGGCAAAAGCCGAATCAGATGGTCTGGATAATGCTTGCGATAACCATGGTATGCGTGGTTATTGTTTTTGCAATTGTTATGGCGCAAAAGGAAAAGGGGGCACTTGTAAAACAGGCGAAGGCAGTGACGAAGGATATGGTGTATGAGAATGCATATATTGTGTCAAATGACGATGGAAGGCTGATTTTCATATGTGATGGAGATCTATACAGGGCAAAGGGTACCATGGAAGAGAACTTTACAGGTGTCTGTGATATTGAAATCAGTGGCTCTAAGGTCAAAAAGATACAGATAAAGCCGGATGATATATCAGGTGTGATGCTGTCGTACGGAGACGGTACCATGCAGATTGCAGGGCAGGGTGACATTCCAATGCAGTCAGACAAGCTGCCGGTGTATGATGAGACAGGAGTAGCGCCTAAGGAAATTGCGGTTTCTGACCTGATAATTGGAAGTGAAACACTTTCCTACATACTTGATTCCGGCAGGATATGTGCCATCGTCAGAAGACAGGCACCAGACCTTACATACATAAGGGTGCTTATAAAAAACGATGGAAAGGATGCATTTCCAACAATTGCGGCAGCTGCCGCAGCTAACCTTTATGTGGATGATGCTGACTGTGGAAGCAATGCTATTGACGATGTGGGTGCATATATGGCAAATGCGCAAAAAAACCGGATAAAGGTGAGCTCAGCGGACAATTATGTCAGCATAAACGGTAAGAGCTATCCGGGCTCATTTGAGTTTATCGGGACAGAGGAAGGTATTGTGGCGGTGAATACAGTCGATGTGGAGACATATGTGCGCTATGTGCTGCCGTCGGAGATGCCATCTACATTTGATGCAGAGGCGCTTAAGGCTCAGGCTGTTTGCGCAAGAACCTTTGTATATTCACAGATGAAAAATACACAGTATGCGCTATACGGAGCAAATATTGACAATACAACGGCTTTTCAGGTCTATAACGCTTCAGAAACAAAGCAGTCGACCGATGAGGCTGTAAAAGCTACAGCAGGACAGGTTGTCTCATGTGGAGGAAGCTTAATAACATGCTATTATTTTCTACGTCTGCCGGAAAAACCGAGGATATGGAGGTCTGGTCTTCGAGCACACCGGATTTCATACACAAGGTGGAGTCAGTGGATGACAATTCGCCATACTACAGATGGACATCGGAGCTTGATTTATCGGCATACAATGATCCTCAGTACGGCACAGCAACAGGTATTTCTGTCGATAAGACGTCGGATGCTGGTTATGTACTTTCGCTCACAATAAATTATGGAAACAAATCGCAGACCTTTACGGCGGAGAATGATATAAGAAAGGCATTAGGGCATTATCAGAAAAAAGTTACATTAAACGATGGCTCTGCGAGGGAGAATATGTCGATGATACCAAGCGCCTGCTTTAGTGTGAGTGCCGGTGCAAATGGTCACTATACACTGTCCGGAGGAGGCTTCGGCCATGGAATAGGCTTCAGCCAGTATGGGGCAGACAAGCTGGCAAAGGCAGGAAGCGGCTATAAGGATATAATCGGATATTATTATAAGGATGTGACAGTGGTGGATATAAGCAGTGTACGTAGTGAGCAGTGATATGTCTCAATTATTATAACTTTCGGGATTTTATTATATTTAGCAGTCACTATAGCCGATTTAAAGGTGAATTTTTACGTTAAAAAAAATTGATAGCATGGATAGTAGAAATGTGGTAATATCGAAGTGCTTAGATACATGACTATGTGTGTGATAGTAAGATACATTGTAATTATTTCGTAAGAAAACAAGAGGATTTGATAATGAATTTACCGATAGAGTTTGAAAAAAAGATGAAGGCCTTTCTGGGCAATGAGTGGGATGATTTCTTATACAGCTATGACAATAACAGATTTCAGGCGCTCCGATTCAATACCTTAAAAGTGCAAAGCCCTGAAGAAATAATGCGGATATTGAATGTACTTGGAATTTCTTCAGATAAAAGGGTTTCGTGGGCAAATGAGGCATATTATTTTGATGAGAATGTGCGTCCGGGAAAGCATCCGTATCATGAGATGGGGCTTTACTACATACAGGAGCCAAGTGCCATGTCGGCGGCTGTCACTTTTAGCTCCAAAGCCGGGGATGAGAGTGCTTGACCTGTGTGCGGCACCCGGTGGAAAGAGCACACAGCTTGCCACATATTTAGGAGACAGCGGACTTTTGGTATCAAATGAGATTAACACACAAAGAAGCCGGATTTTGTCGCAGAATATAGAGCGTATGGGAATCAAAAATGCGATTGTGACAAATGAGGACAGCTTTGTGCTTGCTTCACATTTCCCAGGCTTTTTTAATGCTATACAGGTGGATGCACCTTGCTCAGGAGAGGGAATGTTTCGAAAGCTGCCTGAGGCAATAGAGCAGTGGAGCATGGAAAATGTGGCAATCTGTGCGGCAAGGCAGAAGGAAATACTGGATAATGCTGCGGTGATGCTTAAGCCGGGAGGTACGATAGTGTACAGCACCTGCACCTTCTCGAAGGAAGAAAATGAGGATGTAATTGAGTATTTTTTGGAGAGACATCCTGATTTTACACTTGAAGAAATGGAGCGCTTCTGGCCGCATAAGGTGGACGGAGAGGGACATTTTGTGGCAAAGCTTGTGAGAAGAGGCTGTGTGGACACAGACCTTAAAGCTGACAGGAAAACCAAAAAGAACAAAAATAGTAAGAACAGGAAAAATGAAACAAAGCCGGCTCTCACAAAAGAAAATATGAAGCTTCTCTCAGAGTTTCTTGATGAGACCATATCAGAGGATATGGCAGCATGGATAAAAAACTCAAGGCTTGTCATGTTTGGGGAGCAGCTCTACAGGCTGCCTGATATGGAAGTTGATATTAAAGGGCTTAAGGTGCAGCGAGCAGGGCTTCATATAGGAGAGTTTAAAAAACAGCGCTTTGAGCCGTCGCATTCGCTGGCACTTGCACTTAAGCTAAATGATGCTAAAAACGTAGTAAAGCTTACATGTGACAATCCGCAGACTATCGGCTTTTTCAATGGTCAGTCAGTTATGTTATCTGATGAGCAGGCGGCTGAATGCAAAAAGGGCTGGGCACTTGTATGTGTAGATGGATATCCGGCCGGCTGGGGCAAGGTGAATGGTGCACAGGTTAAAAACCATTATCCTAAGGGGCTTAGAAATAAAATATAAAGAAAATAGAAAAATTTTCTACTTGCAAAATATAGAGATTGTGCTAAAATGACTTATGTGTTATTAAGAAATAAGCATTTGCGATATATATGTCGCAGCTATATATAATAAAAGCAATGAAGGTGCATAGTAGATTATAGTACTTTGACCAGAGAGAGATTGTCATCGGCTGAAAGCAGTCTTACAAAAAGGCTATTGATTGAAGTTCACACTGAAGCTGCATGGATGAAGCACAGTAGTTCATGACGTGTTATGTACGTTACACATATCAATGAGAGTCCATTGCATATTTCTTCAATGGAAATCAGGGTGGTATCGCGGAATTTTCGTCCCTGCATGGTTTAATAGCCATGCAGGGGCGTTTTTATAGCATAAACGGCGAATTCAAGCTTGAAGTTACGAGTTTATGCAAATTAAGAAAATATTATGAGGTGAAATTCGATGAGAGACAAAATTCAACAGATCAGAGAAAAAGCACTTGCTGAAATTGATAAGGCTGACGGTCTTGAAAAATTAAATGATGTGCGTGCTGCAATTCTTGGAAAGAAGGGTGAGCTCACAGCAGTCTTAAAGGGCATGAAGGATGTTGCTCCTGATGAGAGACCAAAGGTAGGTCAGTGGGTCAATGAGACACGTGAGGCAGTTGAGAAGCTTTTTGATGAGAAGGTTAAGAAATTTGAGGCAGAGGCACTTAAGCGCAAGTATGAGAGCGAGAAAATAGATGTCACTATGCCTGCAAAGAGAAGCAAAAAGGGTAATCTTCATCCTGTAACACAGGTAAAGGACCAGCTCTCGGAGATTTTCACATCTATGGGCTTTGAGGTTTACGAGGGAACTGAAATCGAGAATGATTACTATAATTTCACAGCTTTAAATACTCCAAAGGATCATCCGGCCCGTGATATGCAGGATACGTTCTACTTATCACCTGAGTTCTTACTTCGTACACAGACCTCAGCAGGACAGATTCACGTTATGGAAGCAAAGAAGCCACCTATCAAGGTTGTTTCACCGGGTAAGGTTTTCCGTTCGGATGATGATGCGACACATTCTCCTATGTTCACACAGATGGAGGGTCTTGTGGTAGATAAGGGCATCACACTCTGCGATTTAAAGGGTATGCTTGACCAGCTTGTAAAGAGGATGTTCGGAAAGAATGTCACAACTCGTCTTCGTCCTTCATACTTCCCATTTACAGAGCCGTCTGTAGAGGTTGATGTAAGCTGCTTCCAGTGCCATGGCAAGGGCTGCTCTTTATGCAAGGGCACAGGCTGGATTGAGGTGCTTGGTGCAGGCGTAGTAAATAAAAAGGTGCTTGAGGGCTGTGGCATAGACACAAATGAGTACAGTGGTTTTGCATTTGGTATCGGTCTTGAGCGTATTGCAATGCTCAAATACGGAATTAACAACATCAAGCTTTTATTCGAGTCAGACCTTAGGGTATTAGACCAGATTGATGACAACTAGATTCATTTTTCTTGAATATATAACAGGAGGCAAAAATTATGTTAACACCACTTAGCTGGTTAAAAGATTATGTAGATATAGATGTAACACCAAAGGAGTTAGAGGAAAAATTATTCTCATGTGGTTTCGAGGTTGAGGAATCATATGAGGTGGGAAAGGATATCTCAAACGTAGTAGTCGGTCTTGTAGAAAAATGTGAGCCGATTCCTGAGACACACCTGAGCCTGTGTCAGGTAAATGCCGGAGCACATGGCACATTCCAGATCTGCTGTGGAGCGGACAATGTAAAGGCAGGGGGCAAATATCCTCTTGCACTTATCGGTGCCACAGTATATGCCACAGCAAAGGATCACGTTACAATAGAGGGCGTGATGGAGATAAAGCAGGGCAAGCTGCGTGGATATGATTCATATGGAATGTTATGTTCAGGCGTAGAGCTTGGCTTAAATGAGGACCTCTATCCGGGTGCAGGCTACAACGGACTTTTGGTTTTACCTGAGGATGCTAAGGCGGGAGATGATGTAAAACCTATCCTCGGCCTTGATGACTGGATTTTTGATATTGCAATCACAGCAAACAGACCTGACTGCCAGTGTATATATGGCATGGCAAGAGAGGTTGCTGCTGTTTTGGGAAAAGAGCTTAAGGAGCCTGCGCTTGACTATACTGCAGATGATGTGAAGAAGGAAAACTTCAAGGTTTCGGTTCTTGCACAGGACATCTGTCCTCGCTACACAGCTCACTATGTACATGATGTAAAAATCTCCGAGTCACCTGCATGGATGAGAAAACGTCTTGCACTTGTTGGAATAGGCTCTATTTCAAATGTGGTAGACATCACTAACTTTGTTTTAAAAGAGCTCGGACAGCCAATGCATGCCTTTGATTACTCATACCTTGAGGGAGATGAGATTGTAGTAAGACGTGCAAACGATGGAGAGAAAATTGTCACACTTGATGAGAAGGAATTTGAGTTAAACAGCAATAACCTCGTTATCTGTGATGGAAAGAAGGCAGTTGCGCTCGCCGGTATCATGGGCGGCTTAAACTCTGAGATTAACGACGGAACTACAGAGGTAATGTTTGAGTCTGCAAAATTTGCAAGAGACAATATCAGAAAGAGCTCACGTGCGTTGGGGCAGTCATCTGATTCGAGTGCACTTTACTCAAAGGGTGTAAACGAGTACACAACAGCCATGGCTATGAAGAGAGCGCTTCACCTGATGGAGGAGCTTGGCTGTGGTAAGGTTTCTTCAACTCACGTTGAGGTGACTACAGGAAATTCGCTTGAGCCAAAAGAGATGAAGGTTTCTATTGCAAAGGTAAACGGTGTGCTTGGAATAGAGGTTCCTACAGAGGATATCGTGAGAATACTCACAAATTTAGGCTTTGCACCGGTTGTAAGCGGCGATGAGCTGACACTCATGATTCCTGCATATCGTGAGGATATGGAGGATTATCCGGATGTGGCCGAGGAGGTTATCCGTATGTATGGCTATGATCATGTCGTTCCTGCATTCATGCCTACGGCACAGGTTACACTCGGAGGACTCAACCTTAGACAGCAGACAGAGCGCAAGATAAAAGAGGTGCTCTGTGCAGCAGGCGCGTATGAGGGAATACATTACTCATTCTTCTCACCTGCTGATCTTGATTTGCTCAGATTCCCGGAGGATGCACCTGAAAGACATGCTATCAGGCTTATAAACCCAATCAATGTTGACCTCTCGCTTATGAGAACAACACTTGCTTCTGAGATGCTTTATGCCATAGCAAGAAACCAGAAGAAGGGTATCCTGGAGGGAAGAATCTTTGAGCTTGGAAATATCTTTATCGCAAAGGAGCTTCCGCTTACAGAGTATCCGGATGAGAGAGAGACACTTTGCGCAGGCGTATTCGGTGAGGATGAATCGTTCTTTACTATAAAGGGACTGGCTGAGACTGTAGCAGATGCGCTTGATGTGAAGTTTACATACAAGCCGGCTCAAAAGCCATTCCTTCATCCGTATCAGACCGCAGAGGTATTCTGTGACGGTCAAAAGGTCGGATATCTCGGTCAGGTAAGATATGAGATATGCGATGAGCTTGACATGAGAGTACCGGCATATGTGATGGAACTTGACTTAAGAGTACTTTCACAGTGGTATGGAAAGGATAGAGTATTTACTCCAATCTCAAAATTTGATGATGAGAAGAGAGATTTTGCCTTTGTTGTGGACAAGGATATCACATGTGAGCAGATTGAAAACGGTATCAGGGAAGCCTGTGATTATGTCTCAGATGTTACACTGTTTGATGTTTACGAGGGTGTACAGCTTCCTCCGAATAAGAAGAGCATGGCGTACAGTGTAGTATTTACACCAAAGGATGAGGAGCTTAAGACTAAGAAGGTCGAGGGCTTTGTAAAGGATATACTTGCTCATCTTAAAGAGACTGCAGGTATCACACTTCGTGGTTAGACGTTAGTATAGTGTTAGGAATAGGAAAATTATGGACGTAAAAGATTTTGATTATGATCTTCCGGAGGAGCTAATAGCACAGGATCCTCTGGAGGACCGCTCCAGCTCAAGACTCATGGTGCTTGACAAGAAGACAGGAGAAGTCAGCCATCATGTGTTCAAGGAGATTGTTAAATATTTAAGACCGGGCGACTGCCTTGTGCTCAATAATACAAAGGTCATTCCTGCACGTCTGTTTGGCGTGAAGGAAGGAACTATGGCAAAGATAGAGATACTTCTTCTAAAGCGCAGACAAAATGACGTATGGGAGACTCTTGTAAAGCCCGGTAAAAAGGCAAAGCCGGGCACGAAAATTATATTCGGTGACGGACTTTTAACAGGTGAAGTAATAGATGTGGTTGATGATGGAAACAGGCTGATTCAGTTCAGCTATGAGGGTATTTTTGAGGAGATACTTGATAAGCTCGGACAGATGCCGCTGCCTCCGTATATAACACATCAGCTAAAGGACAAGAACCGCTACCAGACAGTATATGCAAAGTATGACGGCTCGGCCGCTGCGCCTACGGCAGGACTGCATTTCACAAAGGAGCTTTTACAGCAGGTAAAAGATAAGGGGGTAGATATTGCAGAGGTGACTTTACATGTGGGGCTTGGCACCTTCAGACCGGTAAAGGTGGATAATGTGCTTGATCACCATATGCATTCTGAGTTTTACATGGTGTCACAGGAGGCTGCAGACAAGATTAATAATGCAAAGAAAAATGGCGGCAGAATAATATCTGTCGGCACTACAAGCACTCGTACCTTAGAGGCAGCATCCGATGAAAACGGCATGCTAAAAGAGTGCAGCGGATGGACGGATATCTTTATTTATCCGGGATACAGCTTTAAGGTGATTGACTGTCTGATTACAAATTTCCATCTGCCACAGTCTACACTTGTCATGCTTGTGTCAGCATTAGCAGGCAGAGAGCATGTCCTCAATGCATACAAAGAGGCTGTAGAGGAAAGATACAGGTTTTTCAGCTTTGGTGATGCGATGTTTATAACAAACGATATGCATATGGACGATGAGACAGCTGAATAAATTTTACTTGTAAAAATCAGTCATATATACTAATATGTTGTTTGAGGGTAATTTGTTCCCTTAGTCAATAATATAATAGATGGGGTAAAGTGAATGGAAGAAAAGAGAAGACATAAAAGACTTGACATTGATGTATCGGTACAGTTAGAGCGGCTGGATGAGGACGGAGTGACAACACTTAAGTATTGTCATGTGGATGTCACAGATATTTCCAGAAGCGGTATAGGATTTAATGCAAAGGTACCTCTTGATATACATACATATTATGACACCAAGATCCAAATTTGGACCAAGGAGGTTGTGGATGCGGTTGTCGAGATTGTACGAAGAACAGACAGTGAAGAAGGAGTATATCACTATGGTGCTGTGTTTATCGGTATGACAGACACTGATGCACTCAAGATTGATATTTATCAGATTTTCAATGATTTATAAAGTAAAAAAAGTAAATCATCCACATGATATAGTAACCAGTGTACCTGGCTCAAAGAGTATCACAAACAGGGCCCTTTTAATCGCTGCACTCGCAAGCGGGCGCAGCGTTTTAAAAGGGTGTCTTTTTAGTGATGATTCGAGACATTTTATAGATGCACTGATTCGTCTGGGATTTCCGGTTTTGGTGGATGAGGATAAAAGAGAAATAACAATAACAGGCTTTGGAGGCAGGATACCAAAGAATGAAGCTGAGATAGATGTGGGAAGTGCAGGTACCGCTGCGCGTTTTCTTACAGCTCTTCTTGGACTGTCAAAGGGCAGATACCATATAGTGTCCTCTGAGCAGATGAAGAAACGTCCTATGAAGGATCTGCTTGTATCGCTTGAAAAGCTGGGAGCTCATATTGAGTATGATGAGAACGAATATCATTTTCCTTTTACCATCGGAAATACAGGGGAATATGCTGATACTGTTGATATAAACGTAGACAAGAGCAGTCAGTTTTTGAGTGCCCTTCTTATCTCGGCTATAGTGATGGAAAAGAACTTTACGATTAATGTCACAGGAACGCATGGTATGGCATATGTTGAGATGACGCGTCTTATGATGAAGCAGTTTGGGCTTGATGTGATGCAGGACAAAAAGAATAACAGCTTTATTATCCCTAAGAAAGCAGCGTATGAAAGCTTAGACTATGATATAGAGCCGGATGTGTCGGCTGCATGCTATTTTTATGCGATGAGCCCGCTTTTTACATGTTAAGTCAAAGGTGATGGGGGTGCACCAGAACAGCTTGCAGGGAGATGTGGCATTTCTTGATGTGCTTGTGGATATGGGCTGCACAATTTCCGACGAGGCAGACGGCATAGTGTGTATGCCACCAAAGAATGCTCATATACATGGCGGAAGCTGGGATTTGTCAACATTCTCAGATCAGGCGCTGACACTTGCCGCGATTGCACCGTTTGCAAATGCACCTGTAGGGATAGAAGGCATTTCGCATATCCGTCTGCAGGAGTGTGACAGGATAAAAGCCATCGAGGAAAACCTGGCTGAATTAGGTGTGAGGGTTGAAGAAATTGAAAAATGGCTTAAGGATTTATCCGGCAGAGTGTATTAAGCCCTGTAAAATTAAAACGTATGACGATCATCGCGTAGCCATGTCATTTACTTTGCCGGGGCTTAAGGCAGAGGGGGTTGAGATAATAGACCCTTATTGCTGCCGCAAGACTTTTGAGAATTTCTATGAGGTACTTGAGGAGAGCGTCTATTAATAAAGTGTTATTGGTTTCTGTTTATTTGTAAACAGTGCTGCATTGGACGGTATAAAAAGAGCCGTAAAACGAATCAAATTCGTTTTACGGCTCTTTGTTTTTGGTATTAAAACCATATAACAGGATAAATCATCTGCGGTGAATAGTATAGTTTCTTTCTTTAAGTACGCTGATAGCCGATTCAAGAGCATCTTCGTCATAGAACTCTATGCGCAGTACACCCTCCTCAAACTCACGGTTGTTTATGATGCCGATATTCTTGATGTTGATGCCGTTGAAGGCTAAAAGGCTTGCAAGCACTGCAATACCGCCTGCCTCATCGGCAATATCGACAAATATCTCGTGGAAATCCTTGCGGATTTTGGCACCGGGCAGTGTGAGTGAATCCCTGTAATTCTTTGAATCCTGGAAATAATCAATCATCTTTTGAGAACTGCCCTCTGCAATTATTTCGCGAAGCTTATGGAAATTGGCTTCATACTGGTCCATGAGTGAGAGCAGCTGTGTTTTGTTGGACTCACATATGTTTTCCCACATGACAGGGGAGCTTGCAGCGATACGTGTCACATCGCGGAAGCCTCCGGCAGCGATAGTTTTCATGGTCTCTTTTTCGGAATCAATATGCTCAATCAGATTGACAAGAGAGTATGCAATCATATGTGGCAGGTGGCTGATGGCTGCGGTAGCATGATCGTGCTCCCTATAGTCTAAAATGAGAGCTATCGAGCCCAGTGAAAGTACAAACTGTTTGAAATCATTCTGATTTTCTTCAGTAGTTGCAGCAGTAGGAGTGATAATATAGTAGGCGTTCTCCAAAAGCTGCTTGTCTGAATTGAGTATGCCCGTTTTTTCAGAGCCGGTCATAGGATGACCGCCGATGAAATTGCGCTCAAGACCAAGCTCTATGACCTTTTCATGAATCTGGGTTTTGGTGCTGCCTACATCTGTGATGATACAGTCATCCTTTATGATATCCTTAAGCTGTGTGAGGTATTCGATATTTTTGTTTACCGGTGCACACAGAAAGATTACGTCGCAGTCTTTAAAAGAGTTAAGCTCTAAAAGCTCATTATTATCTATCAGGCCAAGCCCAAAGGCATCATCTATGGTCTGTTGATGCCCGGCTGTTGCGATAATTGAGACCTTTGGATTATTTTCTTTCATTTTTCTGGCTATCGAGCCGCCAATCAGACCGAGCCCTATAAAGCCAACTTTATCAAAATGCATTTATGTGTATCTCCTAATTCTTTATTGTAACTATTCAGAATCACCACACGCACATTCTCAAAATCGCACTATGGTGGTTTTGAATATTTACAATATATTATATCCAATTTAACACTATAAAGCAATAAATTATTGGCATATTTATTCAAATATAATAATAAAAAATAATCGTCAGATTGCATAAAAGTGTTGTAAATTATATAAAATATTAGTACAATGTTTACATACTATAATAATGTCAGGGAGGTACTTGAAATGAATGTTTACACTACTGAGAAGATTCGAAACGTCGTGCTTTTAGGCCATAGCGGCTGTGGCAAGACATCACTCGTGGAAGCTATGGCATATCTGGCAGGACAGACCACCAGAATGGGCACTGTAGCGGATGGCAGCACTATCAGCGATTTTGACAAAGAAGAGATAAAGCGTCAGTTCTCTATACATACATCGGTTGTACCGATTGAGTGGGATAATGTCAAAATAAATATTCTCGATACTCCTGGTTTTTTTGATTTTGTGGGAGAGGTTGAAGAAGCTGTATCGGCTGCAGATGCTGCAATCATCGTGGTTTCAGGCAAGGCAGGCATACAGACAGGCACAAAAAGAGCATGGGAGATATGCGAGAAATACAAGCTGCCGAGGATGATTTTCGTGACGGACATGGATATCGACAATGCAAGCTTCAAGGATGTGGTATTAAAGCTGCAGGAGCTTTATGGCAAGAAAATAGCTCCATTTCATCTGCCAATCAGAGAGAATGAGAAGTTTGTGGGCTATGTCAATGTCATCCAGCAGAGGGCAAAGAGATGGAATGAAAGCGGAGGCGTGGATAAGTTTGATGTGCCGGAGTACTCAAAGGAGAACCTGGGAATATGTCGTGAGGCTTTAGTTGAAGCTGTAGCTGAGACAAGTGAGGAGTTCATGGACAGATATTTCGGCGGAGAGGAGTTTTCTGATGATGAAATCAGGGCTGCGCTTCGTGCAAACGTGCTTGAGGGCTCTATTGTACCGGTGCTCATGGGATCAAATATTCTCGCAAGAGGCATGTATACACTTATGGCTGATATTGTGAAATACCTGCCTAGTCCTGAGAAGAGAAGCTGTACCGGTATTAACACCAAGACAAATGAGGTGTATAATGCTGATTATGATTTTGCAAAATCAAAGAGCGCTTATGTGTTCAAGTCTATAGTTGACCCGTACATCGGTAAGTATTCACTGATCAAGGTTAATTCGGGCGTACTAAAGACAGACGATGTGCTTTACAATTATCACAGGGACTGCGATGAAAAAATCGGTAAGCTCTATGTGATGAGAGGCAGTAAGGTGGAGGAAGTGAAGGAGCTTCATGCAGGTGATATCGGAGCGCTTGCAAAGCTTGCAAAGACTCTTACGACAGATTCACTTTCCACCAGAAATATGCCGGTTACATATCTTAGAACAAGCATATCAAAGCCGTATGTGGCAATGCGCTACAAGGCAAAGAAAAAGGGCGATGAGGACAAGATTTCCCAGTCTTTACAGAAACTGTTAATGGAGGATCTGACATTAAACAGTGTAAATGACAGTGAAAATGGACAGACTGTACTATATGGTATCGGTGATATGCAGCTTGAGGTAGTGGCAAGTGAGCTTCTTGAAAAGTACAAGGTGGAGATAGAGCTTATGCGTCCAAAGGTAGCCTTTAAGGAGACTATCAGGAAAAAATCTGACGTAGAGTACAAGTACAAGAAGCAGTCGGGCGGACACGGACAGTACGGACATGTCAAGATGACCTTTGAGCCGTCAGGAGATATGGATACGCCATATGTATTTGAGCAGACGGTCGTAGGAGGAGCTGTACCGAAGAACTTCTTCCCGGCTGTTGAAAAGGGTATTGCAGAGTCCGTGAAAAAGGGACCTCTTGCAGCCTATCCTGTGACGGGGATAAAGGCTGTACTGTATGACGGCTCTTATCATCCGGTTGATTCATCCGAGATGGCCTTTAAGGTGGCAACACAGCAGGCATTTAAAAAGGGCATTATGGAGGCAAAGCCTGTGCTTCTTGAGCCAATTGCCACTCTTAAGGTAGTGGTGCCTGAGGGCTATACAGGTGATGTGATGGGTGAGCTTAACAAGAGACGTGCGCGTGTTATGGGCATGAACCCGACAGACAATGGATATCAGGAGATAGTTGCGGATATTCCTTATCTGGAGCTTTATGGATACAATGCCACACTTCGCTCAATGACGAGCGGAAGCGGCACATTCTCATATGAGTTTGCCAGATATGAGCAGGCACCGGATGATGTGGCTGCAAAACAGATAGAAGAAAGGGCAAGCAAGCTTGTTGAAGTTGAAGAGTAGAATAGCATTAATTATATTACTTACATTGATTTTTACCAATACTCATGTGTTTGCATCGGAGATAAAAGAGGCAGAAGCTGCCTCTTTTGCTTCCGGGCCATCACTAAATACACTGGTTGACAATATGTCAGAAAGTGATGGTGTTTCATATATTTACTATAATCTGGGTGGTGCGGCAAACAATATCAATAATTATGGATACATCACGCCAAAGCAGAAATTCATGGGACTAAGAGAACCGCACAAATACGGTTATAAATTTGATGGCTGGTATCTGGATGAGCATTTTTCAAAAAAGGCGGATGTTCTGACATACGAAAAAGCAAATGGATATGTGGTATATGCCAAATGGGTCAGGACGATTAACAATGAATACAGCGTAGAGCATTACAATTACAGGAGTAATAAAAAAGACGCATACACTGGCGCTTAAGGATTGCGATTACGATTTTATAGATGAAATAGATATTCCGGGCATGCCGGAGACGAAGGAAAATGATTTTCTCAATAATTATATTTTCAGTGAGGCACAGTGTCCTCAGGGGATTTGTATCACGGATGAATACGTGCTTATCACAAGCTATTCTGATGACAAGGGCTCACTCGGGGAGCTTATGGTATTTGACAGGGAGGACGGAGAGTACCTTGTGACACTTGGCATGGATGCAAACAGTCACCTGGGAGGAATTGCCTTTGACGGGGAAAATGTATGGGTGTGCAATTCCTACGACACAACTGTGGAGCGCATCTCGTATGATTTTATCTCTCTAATGGCCACTGCGAATTCCAAGCAGGTCATCGATGCGACAGGTGTGGTAGATGTGTTTGATGTGGGAAACAAGCCGTCATGCATCACATCTATGGAGGCAGGCTGTGGATAGCCACTCATAATATCCTTTTTAAGTCAAAGATGGTAGCATATTATTATGACAAAAAGGACGACAGGCTCACAAGCCTGAGCACATATACGATACCTGCCAGAGTGCAGGGCGTTACATTTGATGCCTCAGGAAAGGTATATCTGAGTACCTCCTATGGCAGGAATGAGTCATCGTATATCAAGTGCTACAAATCACTCATAGCTCTGTCGTCAAGGCCAAACAGCCCAGACATCACAATAGAGATGCCGCCGGGCTCAGAGGAGCTTGACAGTGTGGATAAAAGCTTGTATGTCATTTTTGAATCTGCGGGAGAGAAGTACCTTGAGGGTACGGATGGCAAGGGAAACTCGCCTGCACCGATAGACAAGATACTTCGCATAAATACAGATTCATTTAAAAATTAAACTATAGCATTTTTAAAAGCTTTTCAACCTGCCTGCGGTTTTTCTCAGGCAGGTTTTTGCTTAGCTCAGTGCACATGGAATAGACCTCTTCTTTGGTAAATTCTATGCCGTTACGCTTTGCCTCCTTAATACTTTCCATGAGAAACGGCATGGCACTTGTTGTGTCCTTTGGTTTTTCCTTTTGTGCAAAATTATTTAAAAATTCCTGCTTTGTCATAAATCTCCCTATTGTCCAAAACTGAAAAAATATTTAATAGATTGTCTATCGTATCCTGTTCGCTTTTTGCTGCAGTATTTCTTTTAAGGCATTGAGCATGGATAGTCTTCTGTCTGACATACTTTCAGTCTCCGCAACAGACAGTGCCGGTGCACAATCTATCATTCTCATTGAATTCATAAGTGATATGTAGTGAACCATAAGAGTCATCTGCTTTTGTGAGTCATGAGGCATATATGGGATTATGGTTTTAAGCATCTGAAGCTCCCTTGTCTGGGTTATTTCATCGAATGGTGTAAACAGGCTGTTCTCGTCCATAAAAATCCTTTAAAATATATTTCTATATAATATGTCACCTGATTCACATTATGCATGTTTACAGCATATATTATTAAAAAAAGATATATGCTTATCATAGATGGTCACGACGTATACGAGATAGATGAAGAATGCATCAAAAAGCACAGGGTGAAGGGCGAATGTAAAGTTCTTGAAAAGCTCAAAGAAAAAGAGCAGCGCAGGCAAAAAAAGAATACTGAAAAATCGTAAAAAGCTGCGGGCCGAAAAGACCCGCAGTAAAAATGTAAATCAGCAGCCGCAGCCACATCCGCATCCGTTATTGCTGCTGCCGCCACAGCCAAAGCCACCACAGCAGAAAAGTAAGATGATAGCCCAGATACAGCTGTTATTGCCGCTTCCACAGTCGTTTCCTCCGAAGAAAGAGCCTCCGTTACCATTTCCACAACAGCAGCACAGTAACAGGATGATCCATAAAATCGAAGAACATCCGCATCCGTTATCTGTATTGCTGCATGAACAGTTTGTTGCTGCTAAATCACTCATAAGTGACCTCCAATAAAATTTATTTACACTCTAGGTTATGATAGACATAACAAAGTGTTACACTAAGATTTAAATTTTTTTATTGACACAAAAAGTATAATTGTATACAATTATTCAAAAGATAAAACTAAGCACAGGAGATGTGAAGATGAGAGAAGTTTTGATGAACGAAAAAACAAATTTACTGCAGCTTGAAGAGCATTTTTACCAGCTCGTGGATGTAGATGAGCCGAATACTTTTAGAAATCTCTTTCCTTATTCAGAAGTTCCTAAGATAGCATTCAATGACAGAATAGTGCCTCACAATATGCCGGAGGACATTTGGATTACAGATACTACATTCAGAGATGGCCAGCAGTCGAGAGCACCGTACACGACGGAGCAGATTGTTACCATTTATGATTATTTACATAAGCTTGGTGGCCCTAAGGGAATAATCAGACAGAGCGAGTTTTTCCTCTACAGCAAAAAGGACAGGGACGCTGTTTACAAGTGTCTCGAGAGAGGATATAAGTTCCCGGAGGTTACATCGTGGATTCGTGCCAGCAAAAAGGACTTTGAGCTTGTAAAGGATATAGGACTCAAGGAAACCGGTATACTTGTAAGCTGTTCGGATTATCATATTTTCTATAAGATGAAGATGACCAGACGCGAGGTAATGAATATGTATCTGTCAGTCATCAGGGAGTGTCTTGAGACAGGAATAAGCCCTAGGTGCCATCTGGAGGATATCACACGTTCTGATATATATGGTTTTGTTATTCCATTCTGTGTTGAGCTCATGAAGCTGCAGGAGGAGTACAAGATTCCGATTAAGGTGCGTGCATGTGATACAATGGGATATGGAGTAAACTTCCTGGGAGCAGTTATACCTCGAAGCGTTCCGGGTATCATATACGGACTTAACACACATGCAGGTGTGCCTTCATCACAGATTGAGTGGCATGGACACAATGACTTTTACAAGGCAGTAAACAATTCGACTACGGCATGGCTCTACGGAGCAAGCGGTGTCAACTGTTCACTGTTTGGTATCGGAGAGAGAACCGGAAACACACCACTTGAGGCTATGGTATTTGAGTATGCACAGCTTAAAGGCACACTCGATGGAATGGATACAACGGTTATCACAGAGTTGTCAGAGTACTTTGAGAAGGAGCTTGGATATGTGCAGCCGAGCCGTACACCTTTTGTCGGCAGAAACTTCAATGTGACGAGAGCCGGAATCCATGCTGACGGACTGCTCAAAAATGAGGAAATTTACAACATATTCGATACAGGTAAATTCTTAAACAGACCACCTCTTGTAGCTGTGTCAAATACATCAGGACTTGCAGGAATAGCGCTGTGGATAAACACTTACTACCGCCTGCCGGATGACAGAAAAGTAGATAAGAACTCAAAGCTTGTGACCATGATAAAGCAATGGGTAGATGAGCAGTACGACGAGGGCCGTGTGACTACCATCACAGATAATGAGCTTGTAGTTCAAATTACTGATTGCTGTAAAAAGCTTAATATAGTATTATAGTGAGGTGGATTAGTACATGTCACATGATAATTACAGCCTGAGTGCCAGAGTATACAATCATATCAGGGATGGTATACTTGCAGGAACATTTGCAAAGGGCGATGAGCTTAAGGAAAAGAATATCGGTGATGAGCTTGGAGTGAGCAGGACTCCCGTGAGGGAGGCACTGCGTCAGCTTGAGCTTGAGGGACTTGTGTCTATCATCCCCAATAAGGGAGCGTTCGTGGAGGGTGTTTCCACGGACGATATCAGGGATATATACGAGATAAGAGCTTTGCTTGAGGGACTTTGTGCCAGATGGGCTGCAACGAGGATATCGGATGAGCTCATGGCGGCCATGGAGGAGAATATTTACCTTACGGAGTTTCACGAGAAAAAGGGCAATGCAAAGAAGCTTCTTGAGCTGGACAATAGGTTTCATGAGCTGCTGTATGAGGCCGGCGGAAGCAAGGAGCTTATGAGGGTATTAAAGGACTATCATGAGTATGTCGGCAGAGTGAGAAAGGTGACACTCGGCGAGACAAAAAGAGCCAAAAACTCCACTCACGAGCATAAACAGATATGCGAGGCAATTAAGAATCATGACGCACTGCTGGCAGAAAAATGCGCCAGAGAGCATATAAACAATTCAAAGGAAAATATGGAACACCTTGGTTGGGAAAACCTTATTAAGTAAAGGAGATTTAAGAATGAGCAAGATTACGATGACAACACCCCTTGTAGAGATGGACGGAGACGAGATGACCAGAATCCTCTGGCAGATGATAAAGGATGAGCTTTTAATACCTTTTATCGATTTAAAGACAGAGTATTATGATCTGGGATTAGAGGAGCGAAATCGTACAGATGATCAGGTGACCGTTGAATCAGCAAAGGCAACCATGAAATACGGTGTCGCAGTAAAATGTGCGACAATCACACCAAACGCAGCCAGAATGACAGAGTACAATTTAAAGGAGATGTGGAAGAGCCCTAACGGCACAATAAGAGCCATGCTTGACGGAACAGTGTTCAGAGCACCAATCGTTGTAAAGGGCATAGAGCCAAACGTAAAGACATGGGCTAAACCAATCACAATCGCTCGTCATGCATATGGTGATGTGTACAAGGCAACAGAGATGAAGGTAGCCGGTCCCGGAAAGGCTGAGCTTGTATTTACAGCAGAAGACGGAACTGAGACCAGGGAATTAATACATGAGTTTAAGGGCGCAGGAGTTATTCAGGGACAGCATAACCTGGATGATTCAATCGAGAGCTTTGCACATAGCTGCTTTAAGTATGCACTTGATACAAAGCAGGATTTATGGTTTGCCACAAAGGATACCATCTCAAAGAAATATGATCACACCTTCAAGGATATCTTCCAGGAAATCTTTGATGCACAGTATAAGGATGCTTTTGAGAAGGCTGGAATTACATATTTCTACACACTTATTGACGATGCAGTTGCCAGAGTAATGAAATCTGAGGGTGGATTTATCTGGGCATGCAAGAACTACGACGGAGATGTAATGAGTGACATGATCTCATCTGCATTCGGCTCACTTGCCATGATGACATCAGTGCTTGTATCCCCTCACGGATACTATGAGTATGAGGCAGCACACGGAACAGTACAGAGACACTATTACAAGCACTTAAAGGGTGAGGAGACTTCAACAAACTCTGTAGCTACTATTTTTGCATGGACAGGAGCACTCAGAAAAAGAGGAGAGCTTGACAAGCTTCCGGCACTTTCTGAGTTTGCAGACAAGCTTGAGGCAGCTTGCATAAAGACTATTGAGAGCGGAAAGATGACAAAGGATCTCGCACTCATCACAACAATTGAAAATCCTACTGTTTTAAACAGCGAAGGCTTCATCAAGGCAATCAGAGAGGAGCTTGAGAAGACAATTTAATCTGAAATTTGGTTTTTAGCCTTAGAATAAGATATAACCCGGGGATAATTATGAATTTTTTGAATGTTAAATTCTTAACACATTGACAGATGACCTTCAAAAAATTATAATTAATCTTGGGTTTTTGTCTTTAAAAGAGAAATGATATCCTGATGATTGGAGGAATAAGACTTGAGTAAAGAAATATCACAGGCGGTTATCAGAAGGCTGCCACGATACTATAGATATCTCGGAGAGCTTTTGGATGAGGGAGTGGAGCGTATTTCATCAAACGATCTGAGTCACAGAATGAAAGTGACAGCTTCACAAATCAGACAGGATCTCAATAATTTCGGTGGCTTTGGACAGCAGGGATACGGATACAATGTTCAGTTTCTCTACGAGGAAATCGGAAAGATAATGGGACTTAACACAGAGCATAGAATAATTATCATCGGTGCAGGTAATCTGGGCCAGGCACTCGCCAATTATGTAAAGTTTGAAAAGCTTGGCTTTGTCATAACAGCGCTTTTTGACGTAAATCCTGAGCTTTCAGGAAAGAGTGTGCGAGGTATTCCAATCCTTATGCTAAGTGAGCTGGATGAGTATTGCAGAACACACAGGGTGGATATTGCGGCGCTCACCATGCCAAAGTCAAAGGCTGACTCTATTGCGTCAAAGCTTGTGGATTTAGGAATAAGGGCTATATGGAATTTTGCACATGTGGATCTTGAAATTCCAAATAAAGATGTGGTTGTGGAGAGTGTTCATCTGTCTGACAGCCTTATGCAGCTCAGCTATAATATTGTTAAAAACTCCAAAAATAAATAGAGGGTGAGTCTTATGAATGATAAAAAAGATTTTGAGGCTGCATTAAAAGGAAAAAAGGTGCCTTTACTGGTTTTAGACCAGAAGTGGCACAGACTTTTTGCCATTCATGGTAAGACTGACGAAATATCAGCCACGGAAAAAGAACTGGATGAGCTGTTAAAGCTGCAGGGAAAGTACAACAATGAGCTTAAGAATTTAAAAAAGCTTAAGTCGAAAATTATGTCTAATATTGTTGCCAACATGGGAGATGACAGCGATGAAAAGCGTGACAAGGATAAGCAGCTTATAGATGAGATAAATGAGAAAGCTGACAACATTGAGGGAGAGCTTATTGAAATCCAGAAGAATATAAAAGCTGTAAATGACAGGCTGATGCTTTTATCGATGGATTATTTCAGTGAAAAGATCGAGAAAAATAAACTGGAATCAAAAGAAATTGACGACTGGATTGCAAATATAAGAGTTGAACTTAAGAAAAATGTAATCAGAAAACAGAACAGAGATATTAACAACAGGGAGATTTATTCGTATCTTCATGATATTTTTGGCGCTGAGGTTTTAGATCTTTTTGATATTGAATATGACGATCCTATGGTTTTCAATGCCAATAATGCAAATACTGATAATGCAAACAATGAGAATAAGGGGAATTGATATTGGAATATATTGTTACAGGTAATGAAATGAAGCTTCTGGACGATACAACATCACAGGTCTTTTTGGTTCCTTCGGTGGTGCTGATGGAGCAGGCTGCGGCCGGTGTTGTCCGGGAGCTTGTTGCATGTTTTGATAAATCAAAGGAGTTTGCCGTGATATGCGGCAGAGGCAATAATGCAGGAGACGGTATCGCGATAGCAAGACTTTTAAATCAGGCCGGATACAGATGCATGGTGTACTATGCTTTTGGCACAGATGAGGCAGGAAGCGAGCTCTTTGAGCTGCAGAAAAATATATACGCAAGGTATGGCTTTAAGGTGGTCTCTGATATTGAGTGCGTGTGTAAAAGTGACGTAATAATAGATGCATTGTTTGGCACAGGGCTTAAGCGAGCCATAGAAGGCTCTTTAGCAGATGTGATTTCAGCCGTTAACAAGGCAAATGCTTACAGGGTGGCGGTCGACGTGCCGTCGGGAGTGGATTCTGATAAAGGACATGTGATGGGATGCACTTTTAAAGCAGATTTCACATATACTTTTTCTTATAAGAAGACAGGCCTTCTCCTGTGGCCGGGCTGTGATTATTGCGGTCTGGTTAAGGTGGTGCCTATAGGCATAGATGACCACAGCTTTTGTGGTAATCTGCCATCAGTAAGGGCTCTTGATGAGTCTGATTTAAAGAAACTTGATAACAGACCGGCACACTCCAACAAGGGAACTTTCGGAAAACTGTTAGTTATAGCAGGAAGCCGCAATATGGCCGGCGCCGCGGTGCTTTCGGCAAAGGCTGCATACAAAAGTGGAGCAGGGCTTGTGAAAATTATAACGCCGGAGTGCAACCGCTCAATAATTCAATGTGCTTTGCCGGAAGCACTGCTTTGTACTGATATCGCGTCAGCTAAAGCACTTGAGACAGAGCTTGAGTGGGCAGATGCAGTGGTGATAGGTCCAGGTCTTTCAAAGTCTGATAATGCCAAAATGTTAGTTGAAACAGTACTAAAAACAGCAGAGATACCTCTTGTGATTGATGCGGATGCGCTTAATATCATATCAGACAACATGACTTTACTTAATGAGCATAAAATGCCGGTCATTGTGACTCCGCACCTGGGCGAGATGTCCAGACTTATGAAAAAGAGCATTGCTAATATACAGGAGGATATCATCGGTGTGGCAGGAGAGTTTGCAAGCTTGTACAATGTGACTTGTGTGCTTAAGGATTTTCGTACGATTATCGCAGCGGCTGATGGCGAAAAGTTTATCAATCTGTCCGGCAACTGCGGTATGGCAACAGCCGGAAGCGGAGATGTGCTAAGCGGTGTCGTGGGAGGTCTTCTGGTACAGTGGCGTGACACGAAAAAGGCCGCGGCATACGGTGCATTTATTCATGGACTTGCCGGTGATATGGTATTTGACAATACCGGCTCTTATGGTATGATAGCAAGTGATATTATTGATGGATTAGATAAAGTTTGGATTAAGGTGGAAAAAAATGGCAATTAACAGAATCAGAGCAGATATAGATCTGGATGCAATTTTATATAATATGGAGTCGATGCACAATAAGCTAAAGCCGGGGACAATGATGGCAGCAGTCGTAAAGGCTGATGGTTACGGTCATGGCGCTGAGGCTGTTTCAGAGGTACTGGAGCCGCTTCCGTATCTGTGGGGCTATGCCGTTGCTACAAGCAACGAGGCAATGCAGCTTATCGCAGCAGGCAGAAAAAAGCCGATACTTATTTTAGGACTCAGCTTCCCGGAGCAGTTTGAGGAGATAGTGGACAACGATGTGCGCCCGGCGGTATGTACATATGAGACAGCTAAGGAGCTATCGCGTATCGCTGTCGCTAAGAATAAAACCTGTAAGATACATATCAAGATAGATACCGGTATGTGCCGTATAGGCTTTCAGGTGACAGAGGAAAGTGCAGATATTATTGCACAGATTGCTAAGCTGCCGAATATTATGATAGAGGGAATATTCACTCACTTTGCAAGGGCAGATGAGCTGTCAAAGGAGCCTGCCTTTGAGCAGTTTGATCTTTTTAAGAGGATGATAGCTCTTGTTGAGGCAAGAGGAGTCGAAATCCCGATTAAGCACTGCTCAAACAGTGCGGGAATAGTAGAAATTCCGGAGTGCAATATGGATATGGTAAGAGCAGGCATCACACTCTATGGTCTGTGGCCGTCAGAGGAGGTAGACAAGAGTAAAATCTCCCTAAAGCCTGTTATGTCGCTGCACAGCAGGGTTGCTTATGTAAAGGAGCTTGAGCCGGGCCGGCATATAAGCTACGGCGGCACATTTACGGTAGAGCATCCTATGAGGATAGCAACTGTCCCGGTGGGATATGGTGATGGATATTCAAGAGGACTTTCAAACAAGGGCTGGGTTCTCATAAAAGGAAAAAAGCACCTATATGCGGCAGAGTCTGCATGGATCAGTTTATGGTTGATGTGACAGACATACCTGACGTAAAAATAGGCGATGCAGTTACTCTGCTCGGTAAAGATGGGGATGAGACAATCACTATGGAGCAGTTAGGTGAGCTTTCAGGCAGGTTCAACTATGAGTTTGCATGTCTTATCACACCGCGTGTTCCAAGAATCTACCACAAAAACTAAAAAGTGTAACTTTTAAGAATACACTCGAAAAATCTGGAGATACTTTTTGTATACCATAATATGGAGTGTATTCGTGTATGATTATTCAAAGAGGAGATATTTATTACGCTGATTTAAGGCCTGTTGTAGGCTCAGAGCAGGGCGGGATAAGACCTGTCCTTATAATACAAAATGATGTCGGAAACAGACACAGCCCGACGGTAATCTGCGCAGCAATAACCTCGCAGATGCATAAAGCAAAGCTGCCCACTCATGTGGAGCTTGCCTGCAAGGAGTATGCGCTTGCAAAGGATTCGGTTGTGCTTTTAGAACAGCTTCGCACAATCGACAAAAAAAGGCTTAAGGATAAGGTGTGCCATCTTGATGAGGACACATTGCTTAAAATAGACAGGGCGCTTGAAATCAGCTTAGAACTTATTACATAGGATAATAAAACATTATGTTATATGCAATTATAATTTTATCAATACTTGTAGTGATACTTCTTTTGTGTATTGGAGTATTGCTTTATGGAATGAAAAACAACAAAAAGACTCTCGATGGAATACTTGGAAATGATGATGTCACAGAGGAAGAGATTATTTCCATGGTCAGGGAGGGACATGAACAGGGAACAATCCTTGCGTCTGAGGCAGAGCTGATACACAATGTGTTTGAGTTTGATGATAAGGAAGTAAAAGATATCATGACTCACCGCAAAAATATCGTAAGCCTCGACGGCAGTATGTCCTTTATCGATGCAATCGAATTTATCATAGATACCGGCAAATCTCGCTTTCCGGTCTATGAAAACGATGTTGACAGTATCATCGGAGTCTTACATATCAAGGATGCTTTTACATTTTTTGAAAAAAATGAGGTTTACCGCAGCAGTATCAAGGACATAGAAGGGCTTATCCGGCCGGTGGACTTCATACCAGAGACGGTAAATATCAACGATCTGTTTAAAAAGATGCAGTCTAAAAAGAGTCATCTTGCGATGGTTGTGGATGAGTACGGACAGATATCTGGACTTATCGCGATGGAGGATATACTCGAGGAGCTTGTCGGAAATATCGAGGATGAGCACGATGAGGAAGAAAACTACATCAGAAAGAATGATGACGAGACATTTATAATGGACGGCATGACTGAGTTTTCCGATGTGAAGGAGGCGCTGTCACTGCCTGTTGATGATGATGCCTACGAGACGCTTAACGGTTTTATCATATCGCTTTCGGATAAGATTCCGGAGGAGGGGGATAAGACTGTGATTAGCGCATATGGCTACAGATTTTCTGTTATGAGCGTCGAGGATAAGGTGATTAAGCAGGTAATGATTAAGAAACTTGCGCCGGAAGAGAAAAAATGATATTATAAGATATAGATTATTTTTAAAAGTAGAAAAGAGGATACAAATTATGTCAGGACATTCTAAATTTGCGAATATCAAGCATAAGAAAGAGAAAAATGATGCTGCAAAGGGCAAAATCTTTACAATGATCGGTAGAGAGCTCGCAGTTGCAGTTAAAGAGGGAGGACCGGATCCTGCCAATAACTTCAAGCTTGCACAGGTAGTTGCCAAGGCAAAGGCCAACAATATGCCAAACGATACAATCGAAAGAGGTATCAAGAAGGCAGCAGGAGACAGCAACAGTGTAAACTATGAGACAGCTACATATGAGGGCTATGGACCATCAGGCACAGCTATTATCGTAAAGTGTCTTACAGACAATAAGAACCGTACAGCGGCCAATGTCCGCAATGCCTTTACAAAGGGACAGGGAAGCATCGGTACACAGGGCTGTGTATCTTACATGTTTGACGAGAAGGGTCAGATCATCATCGACAAGGAAGAGTGCGATATGGATGCAGATGACCTTATGATGCAGGCACTCGATGCAGGTGCTGAGGATTTTGCCGATGAGGATGACAGCTACGAAATCACAACTGCACCTGCTGATTTTGATGCAGTCAGGGCTGCTCTTGAGGAGGCAGGCATCACAATGGCTTCAGCAGAGGTCACAATGATTCCACAGACATATGTCACACTGACAGATGAAGCTGACATCACAAATATCGGCCGTATCTTAGACCTTCTTGACGATGATGACGACGTCCAGGAAGTATACCACAATTGGGAAGAGTAAACTAAATATTATATATCACGGGTTTTAGCGGGAGGAGAATATGAAAAAGATTCTATTTGTAGCTTCAGAGTGTGTACCATTTATAAAAACAGGAGGTCTTGCAGATGTGTGCGGTGCACTTCCTAAAGAGTTTGACAAGAACTATTGGGATGTAAGGGTTGTAATACCGGATTATAGCTGTATACCGGAGCAGTATCGCAATAATTTTGAGTATGTTACCCATTTTTACATGAGCTCAGGTCCATATGTGCAGGACAAGTATGTCGGAGTGCTCAAATATGAGCAGGACGGCATTACATATTACTTTATTGACAATCAGGAGTTCTTTACAGGATTTTCTCCATATACTTCTGACACTAAGTTTGAGATTGAGAAGTATACATTTTTTGACAAGGCTGTACTTTCAATGCTCCCGCTTATTGATTTTAAGCCGGATATTATACACTGTCATGACTGGCAGACAGGTCTTCTGCCTGTATACTTAAAGAATGAGTTTGCCGCAAATCCATTCTTCTGGGGTATCAAGACAATTATCACTATCCACAATCTTAAGTTCCAGGGAATATGGGACAGGGAGTGGGTACAGGGTGTTTCAGGTCTTACAGACAATCTGTTCACACCGGACAAGCTTGAGTTCAAGAAGGACGCAAATATGCTTAAGGGTGGTCTTGTATATGCTGACTATATCACAACTGTCAGTGATACATATGCAAACGAGATTCAGACAGAGTACTACGGTGAGGGATTGAACGGACTCTTAAGTGCCAGACATTTTGATATGCAGGGTATCGTAAACGGTATTGATTACAATGCCTATGACCCACAGACTGATGGCAGAATCTATTGCAATTACAATGCTTCCGATTTCAGAAAGAAGAAGTTCAACAACAAGACAAAGCTTCAGCAGGATCTTGGCCTTGCGGTTGACAAGAAGAAGTATATGATAGGTCTTATTTCAAGACTTACAGACCAGAAAGGTCTTGACCTTATCAATCATGTGATTGAAGGTATCGTGGACGATTTCACACAGCTTGTTGTTATCGGTACAGGAGATCCTCAGTACGAGAATATGTTCAGACACTATGCATGGAAATACCCTGACAGGGTTTCAGCAAATATCTGTTACTCCGATGATCTTGCTCACAAACTATATGCGGCTGCTGATGCATTCTTGATGCCGTCCAGGTTTGAGCCTTGCGGTCTGACACAGCTTATCTCATTCCGCTATGGTACAGTTCCGATTGTTCGTGAGACAGGAGGTCTCAAGGATACGGTTAAGCCTTACAATGAGTATGAGAATTCAGGAGATGGTTTCTCATTCTCAAACTACAATGCCGATGAGATGCTTGCAGTCATAAATTATTCTAAGCACATCTTCTTTGATAAGAAGCGTGAGTGGAACCAGATTGTGGACAGGGGCATGGCCAATGATTTCTCTTGGAATGCTTCGAAATTCAAATATGAGGGATTATACAATTACCTTATTGGTGAATAAATATTTTGGTGAAATTGTGGTTTTTGCATAATATTTTGCCCCGCCATTCATGGCGGGGTATTTTGCACCTCATTTATGATTAATCAGATTACTACATGCTACGCATTCCCGTAATCTGACTCCACCTCGAAATCCGCTAATTTGCTACGTCCCCGCAGCAAATTGCTACTTTCTCGGTGTAGTGCGGGTCACTAAGGTATACATCGAATTGCATGCAAGCATGCATCGATGATACCTTTTGACCCTTTAATCACAAAATCGAAAAATTACTTTAGAAAATTTACACAGAACAGAAGAAATATGTTATTATATACTCTGTAAATCAAAATACGGAGGTTAGTTACATGGCAACGAGGAAGAAATCCTCAGCAAAAAGACAGACAAAAAAGGAGAGAATGGCTCAGATAGAGAGGCAGCAGGCCTTTAAAAAGGAAATATTTCTCTGGATAGTAGTAGCTGTTTCAATCCTTTTATTTATAAGCAATTTTGGAATAGGCGGTCATTTGGGAAACGCAGTAAGCGGTTTCCTTTTTGGTGTATTTGGAATGGTGGCATATATTTTTCCGCTTGTGCTTCTGGTGGGCAGCTTTTTTGCTGTGTCCAATAAGGGCAATTCATATGCTATCATGAAGCTTGTTATGACCATAGTTTTCATATGGTTTATATGTGTGTTTATGTACCTGGCAGTGTATGGTGAATTCGCGGTTTCGCCGGTGCAGTCATACATTGACAGTGTTGAAAGGCATTCAGGTGGTGGATTTATAGGTGCTCTTATAGGCTGCTATTTTAGTTCCGGCGGTAGGAATTATAGGTGCATACGTGGTGACAATAGTTGTGATGATTATCTGTCTTGTGCTCATTACCGGTAAATCATTTATGAAGGGTATGAGAAACGGCGGACGAAAGGTATACGAGTCAGCGCGTGAGAATAATGAGAGATATCAGGAGTATCGGCAGTATAAGTCAAGAGAGCGTCAGACAAGAGAGGGTTTAGCTTCAGATGATACAGACAGTGACATAAAGGAGGCTGCAAAAGGTGGCAGAAGGAGTAAGCGTGCCGGCCGAAGGATGGACAATAAGATAACAGGCGTGTCACTTGATACAAAAATTGATGGCAGTGAAAACGTGCTGGATTCAGGCATGGCAGGTAGTGATACAGCGCATGTGGGGATATTTGGACAAGGTGCAGCTGCTACAGATGCGCTTGGTGAGATAACTATAGAGAATTATCCGAGTTCACCTGCAATAAAGGAGAAAAAGACGACAAGCCTTACATCAGGGAATGCAGGTGAAATAGTGCAAACACCGGACTTTGGTGTGGCATCGGAGCCTGTTTCGGTTTTGGGTGGCACAGCCGATAGTGATAGTGCAGATGAGCTTGGCAGAAAGACCCTGCAGCAGATTAATGGCATGAAACCGGACGGCTCGGGTGCAGCAGCTGCAAGCCATGTGTCGCAGATACCTATATCGGGCTGCGTGGAGCCTGATATATCTGATGATTTTGACATACAAAAAGATAATGAGCTGCAATCAAAATTGTCAGCTCCGGTTGCAGATGCGGTAATGACAAAACCACCAGCAGCAGAGTCAGGTAAGAAAAAGGTCAAATCAGACAAGGATGAGCTTGCCAAAGAGGTTGAAAAAGTCAGCGAACAGATAGCGATAAATGACGCAGAAAATGCAATCCAGCAGAAGCCGTATGTATTTCCGACTGTTGATCTGCTTAAGGCTCCTGACAGGGGGGAAACCGGTGATTCGCAGGCTCATCTGCGTGAGACGGCGGCAAAGCTTGAACAGACTCTTAATGTGTTTGGGGTGAATGCGAAGGTGAATAATATAAGCTGCGGTCCTGCTGTTACAAGGTTTGAAATCACACCGGAGCTTGGAGTGAAGGTATCAAAGATTGTGAATCTGGCAGATGATATAAAGCTTAATCTGGCAGCCGCGGATATACGAATCGAGGCTCCTATTCCGGGAAAAGCCGCTGTGGGCATCGAAGTGCCAAACAGCCAGAGTGTTGCTGTTTCCTTCAGGGAACTTGTGGAGTCTGAAGAATTTAAAAATGCCAAATCAAAGATTACCTTTGCAGTGGGAAAAGATATTGCAGGCAAGGTTAAGGTTACGGATATCGCAAAAATGCCACATCTTTTAATTGCAGGTGCTACCGGCTCAGGTAAGTCAGTTTGTATCAATACAATTATCATGAGTATACTATACAAGGCAAAGCCGGATGAGGTAAAGCTGATTATGATTGACCCGAAGGTGGTTGAGCTTAGTGTATACAATGGCATACCTCATCTGATGATTCCGGTTGTTACAGATCCTAAAAAAGCTGCAGGAGCATTAAACTGGGCAGTTTCAGAGATGACAGACCGATACGAGAAGTTTGCAAACAGCGGTGTCAGGGAAATAAACGGTTACAATGCCATGATTGATGCAATGGATGGCAAGGATACAGAAAAACCGCCAAAGATGCCACAGATTGTCATTATAGTGGACGAGCTTGCAGATCTTATGATGGTCGCATCAAAGGATGTAGAGGAGGCAATATGCAGGCTGGCACAGCTTGCGAGAGCAGCCGGTATACATCTGATTATAGCTACACAGAGGCCTTCTGTTAATGTTATTACAGGTCTCATCAAGGCGAATATGCCAAGCCGTATCGCATTTGCGGTTACAAGCGGTGTTGACAGTCGTACCATACTTGATATGAATGGTGCGGAAAAGCTCCTTGGAAAGGGAGATATGTTATTTGACCCACAGGGTGTCCCGAAGCCCCTTCGAGTACAGGGCGCATTCGTTTCAGATAAAGAAGTTTCCGATATTGTGAAATTTATTATTGAAAATAATGAGAATGCACAGTACAGTAATGATGTGGCACAAAAGATGGAGAGCCTGTCGAATGATACGACAAATACAACCGTTACCATTTCAGATGTGGAAAACACGGATGATGGCAGGGATTCTTACTTTGCGGAGGCAGCGTCAATTATCACAGATAAGGAACGGGCTTCAATCGGAATGCTTCAAAGATACCTTAAAATTGGCTTCAACAGGGCGGCCCGCATCATGGATCAGCTCGAAGAGGCCGGTGTAGTGGGACCCGAGGAGGGGACAAAGCCCCGCAAGGTTCTGGTGACTAAAGAGGAATTAGATACTATATTAGAGAATAATTAACACAAAGGAGCAAAGAAAAATGAAAACAGATATTCAGATCGCACAGGAAGCTACAATGCTTCCAATCAAGGATGTAGCAGCATCTATAGGGATTGAAGAGGATGACTTAGAGCTTTATGGAAAGTATAAGGCAAAGATTTCTGATGAGCTCATCAATCGCACAAAGAAAAATCCTGACGGAAAGCTCATACTTGTTACAGCTATAAACCCGACTCCTGCAGGAGAGGGAAAGACAACCACAAGCGTCGGTCTTGGAGAGGCATTTGGACGCCTGGGAAAGAAAGCACTTATCGCACTTCGTGAGCCGTCACTTGGACCTTGCTTTGGTATCAAGGGAGGAGCAGCCGGTGGCGGATATGCACAGGTTGTCCCAATGGAGGATTTAAATCTTCATTTTACAGGAGATTTTCATGCGATTACATCTGCGAACAATCTGCTTGCAGCACTTCTTGACAACCATATCCAGCAGGGAAACGAGCTTGGTATCGACCCGCGCCAGATTGTATGGAAGAGATGTATGGATATGAATGACCGTGTCCTTAGAAATATCGTTGTTGGTCTTGGAAGCAAGATGGACGGAATGGTCAGAGAAGATCATTTTGTCATCACTGTAGCATCTGAAATTATGGCAATACTCTGCCTGGCCGATGATATGGCAGATTTAAAGAAGCGACTTGGAAGAATTATTGTGGCATATACCTTTGACGGAAAGCCTGTCACAGCCGATGATCTTCAGGCTACAGGCTCTATGGCAGCTCTCTTAAAGGATGCCTTAAAGCCGAACCTTATTCAGACACTTGAGCATACACCGGCAATAGTTCACGGTGGACCTTTTGCCAATATAGCACACGGATGTAACAGTGTCCGTGCCACAAAGACAGCATTAAAGCTTGCAGACTATGTTATCACTGAGGCAGGCTTTGGCGCAGATCTTGGCGCAGAGAAGTTCTTTGATATCAAGTGCCGTATGGCAGGACTTAAGCCGGATGCAGTTGTACTTGTTGCAACAATCAGAGCATTAAAATATAATGGCGGCGTGCCGAAGGATGAGCTTTCATCAGAGAATCTTGATGCACTTAAGGCTGGAATCGTAAATCTTGAGAAGCATATTGAGAATCTTCACAAGTTTGGTGTGCCTGTAGTTGTCACATTAAATTCATTTGTCACAGACACCAAGGCTGAGACTGATTTTGTAGAGCAGTTCTGTAAGGAAAGAGGCTGTGAATTTGCACTCTCAGAGGTATGGGAGAAGGGTGGCGAAGGCGGAATTGACCTTGCCAACAAGGTACTTGAAACAATCGAGCACAAGGAAAGCAATTTTAAGGTGCTCTATGATGATAGCCTGTCACTTAAGGAAAAGATTGAAACTGTTGCAAAAGAAATATATGGAGCAGATGGTGTTACATATTCTCCGGCAGCAGAGAGAGAACTTAAGAGAATTACAGACCTTGGAATGGGAGATTTCCCTGTATGTATGGCAAAGACACAGTATTCGCTTTCTGATGATGCTAAGAAGCTTGGCAGACCGAGCGGCTTTAAAATCAACGTACGTGAGGTTTATGCGTCAGCAGGTGCAGGCTTTGTTGTAGCAGTAAACGGTTCTATTATGACTATGCCGGGACTTTCAAAGAAGCCGGCTGCATACGGCATTGATGTGGATGACAATGGTGTGATCACAGGATTATTCTAGGAGGAAATATGGCTAATCTAATAGACGGAAAATTAATTTCAACACAGATTAAGGATGAGCTTAAGGAAGAAGTGACAGAGCTTAAGAAAAAAGGCATCGAAGGCTGCCTTGCGGTGATTCAGGTCGGAAATGACCCTGCATCATCAGTGTATGTTCGCAACAAGAAAAAGGCGTGTGAGTATGTCGGAATCAAATCGCTTTCGTATGAACTTGCAGAGGAGACTACGGAGGATGAGATATTAAAACTTATCGAAAAGCTCAATGCTGATGCTTCTGTAAATGGTATTCTCTGTCAGCTTCCACTGCCAAAGCATATCGATGAGGACAAGGTTATTGATGCTATTGATCCCAAAAAGGATGTTGATGGCTTCAGTCCACAGAGTGTTGGAGCGATGGTTATAGGAAAGCCTGGTTTTTTGCCGTGTACTCCGGCCGGTATCATTCAGCTTTTAAAGAGAAGCAATATAGATATTGATGGTAAAAGCTGTGTTGTGGTTGGCAGAAGTAATATAGTCGGCAAGCCTATGTCACTTCTCATGCTTAGGGAGAATGCAACTGTTACGGTATGTCATTCACATACAAAGGATTTAAAAGATGTATGTAAAAATGCTGATATACTTATAGTGGCAATAGGAAAGCCTAAGTTTATAGATGCTTCATATGTGAAGGATGGTGCGGTTGTCATTGATGTTGGAATCCACAGAAATGCTGAAAATAAGCTGTGTGGTGATGTGGATTTTGATTCTGTTGTGTCTAAAGCGTCACATATCACACCTGTACCGGGCGGTGTAGGTCCTATGACAATTGCGATGCTCATGAGCAATTGTGTTGAGGCTATGAAGAGATAATTAGATAATTAGACAATAAGTAAGAGGATTAGATGTATGAGATGTGCCAATTGTGGTAATGAATTGAAGGCGGGCAGTCTGTACTGTGATGTCTGTGGGCATCCGGTTCAGATAGTGCCTGATTACAACGAATTTGATGATTATCTTGATAATCTGGTTGGAAATGATGACAGGCGAACTGATGGACAAAAGACTGCAAAGCCTGTGTCTGATAGGACAATCAGGTTTGATGAGCCGGTGAGGGAACAGCTTCATAGTGCCGGTCAGCGGAACGGACAAAAACCGGAACAGAATGTCACAGTCTGTAAAGCAGCAGGTGAGACAGGCTCAGACAGGTGAGCAGCAGTCTCAGACGAAACAACCGTGTGAGAAGCCGCAGTCTGACGGACAGAGGGCAAAGAGAGCGCA
>ENA-OQJE01000018-OQJE01000018.1-human-gut-metagenome-genome-assembly--contig:-NODE-18-length-35500-cov-3.014785_pt1 | contig 35500 bp, 37 predicted proteins | sample MGYA00242594_ERZ504760 | MGnify/ENA primary metagenome ERZ504760 (study PRJEB26092, sample SAMD00036358) | human gut metagenome | host: Homo sapiens | study: EMG produced TPA metagenomics assembly of...
ATTTCTCTCACTTCCAGAAAGTGACTGACGAGCAACTTCGTGAAGTGGAACATTTGGTAAATGCCAAAATCCGTGAGAATATCCCTTTGACGGAATACCGCAATCTTCCTATCGAAAAGGCAAAAGAACTGGGTGCCATTGCTTTGTTCGGTGAAAAATACGGTGATGAGGTACGTGTTGTCCAATTCGGCAACTCTATTGAATTCTGCGGAGGTACCCACGTTTCGGCTACAGGCAAGATCGGTATGGTTCGTATTATCAGCGAAAGCTCTGTTGCTGCCGGTGTGCGCCGTATCGAAGCTATCACGGGTGCCAAAGTAGAGGAATTGATGGATACGGTCCAGGATACGCTGAATGACTTGAAGGCATTGTTCAACAATGCTCCCGATCTGAAAGTCGCCATCCGCAAGTATATTGACGAAAATGCAGGATTGAAGAAGCAGGTGGAAGAGTTCATGAAAGAAAAGGGCGCCGCACTGAAAGCCAGACTGGTAGAGAATGCCAAAGAAATAAATGGTGTGAAAGTGGTGAAAGCCATTATTCCGATGTCTGCCGACGTAGTGAAAGATATTGCCTTCCAGCTGAAAGGTGAGATTCCTGCCAATCTGTTCGTTGTAATAGGCAGTGTGGACAATAACAAACCGATGCTGACTGTCATGATTAGCGAAGACCTGGTAAAAGCCGGACAGAATGCAGGCAAACTGGTCCGTGAAGCAGCCAAACTGATTCAAGGCGGCGGCGGTGGTCAGCCCCACTTCGCAACGGCAGGCGGTAAGAATCCTGACGGTTTGAATGCGGCTGTTGATAAAGTGATAGAGCTGGCTGCATTGTAATCTATTCGAATTTCGTCCATATTTCGTATATCAAAACTCCGCCATTCTGGTCTGAAAGCCGGTGGCGGAGTTTTTTTCATCTGGTTCACTAAGCCTTTTCTCCTCTATGGATAAGGGAAACAGAAAAGAAGATTCCTATCTCCCAAGCCTTTGGAGTTATCTCCATAACCTTTGGAGTCAACTCCATAAGCTTGGGAGTTAACTCCAAAGGTTATGGAGATAGAACATAAACGTTCAAAAAAGCTTAGCCATAAGGGAAAAAAACTAACCAAACGGCTGGAAGCATATAATCAGTCATTAACACCTCACTGACTGTCTGCTTATTCCGTCTGTTCCTTCGGCCAGTTCACTAGATACAGAATTTCCGTAGCACGGGTGAAAGCCGTATACAGCCAACGGAAATAATCCGGAGTCAGCATATTCTCCGTCATATAGCCCTGATCCAAAAAGACCCGTTTCCACTGGCCACCCTGCGCTTTGTGACAAGTAACGGCATACGCATATTTCACCTGTAAGGCATTGTAATGAGGATCGGCTTTCATTTTCTTCATCCGCTCACGTTTCACAGTTATATCAGCATAATCCTCCAATACCGAATAAAATAACTTGTCATTCAATTCTTTAGGCAATGCGGGTGTTTCAGTATGCAAGGTATCCAACAAAAGTTTCACCTCCAGTTCCATACCATCATAGTCGGGGAACGCCAGCACCACATCGGCAAAACGAAAGCCGTATGCCTCACGCACCCGACGAACACGGCGAATTACAGCTATATCTCCATTGGCTATAAAATCAATCTCCTTACAGCCCTCCGTCCAAAAATAGTTATTCTTCGCCACCATCAGCAGGTCACCGCTGTTCAGTTCATCCTCCCGAAACAAAATCGTATTCCTGATTCCCTTATTATAAATATTCGCCCGTTTATTGGAACGGCAGACCACAATCGTTTCGTCCATACCTGCCTGACCGTAACAATCATTAATAACCTCAATCAGCTCACTACCAGAAACCATCCGGATATCCGGAAACCCTTCCACACGGACAGAAGGCAAAGTGAGAAAATCTTCCGCGGATATGTAGCGGCGCAATTCTGTCGCATTCCAAAGAATCCCCGAATCGTGCATCTGACGGACCACCTCAGTGAGCTGCGCCTCATATACTTCCATGCCATACCCGCGTAACTTATCGGCCGAAAGAGACGGACTCTCCTCTTCTCCTACCGGAGGAAGCTGCGCCGTATCCCCTATCAGCATCAAACGGCAACCTGTTCCGGCATATACATATTGAATCAAGTCGTCCAGCAAACGCCCTGTACCAAAGACTGCCCCCGCCAATCCGTCATTAGCGATCATCGACGCCTCATCCACAATAAACAAAGTATGCTGATGCAAGTTATCATCCAAAGAAAAGTTATCCAGGTCATTTGAAAAGTTGCGCTGGCGGTAAATCTTCTTATGAATAGTATAAGCCGGATGCTGTGCATAATGTGAAAAGACTTTAGCCGCCCTGCCCGTCGGAGCAAGTAGAACACACTTTTGCTGTAACTGGTCCAAGGTCTTCACCAATGCCCCGATAAGGGATGTTTTACCCGTACCGGCATATCCCTTTAAGAGAAAAACCGAGTCCGATTGGTGGGAAAAGAGAAAATCTGCTAAAAATTTAACAGCTTTTTCTTGTTCTAAAGTTGGTTTATATAGAAAATTTCCCCTTAATTTGCTGCACTAAATAACTATTAATCATAATTGCGTAATAAAAAGTTCCTTGAACTGTGCGTTATTAGATTTATTTGTTTTATTTTTGCGATGCGAATATAAACTAAAAAAAACACATATTTATCATGAAAACAGTTATTAATATTGTATTGGCTGCTTGCGTTATCGGTTTGATATACGTTTGCTACGGCAGTATCATGGGACCGATTAACTTCGATGACGCTAAAAAAGCTAGAGAGAAACAAGTTATTGCACGCTTAATTGACATCCGTAAGGCACAGTTGGAATACCGCAACCTGCACAACGGACAATACACTGCAAGTTTCGACACCTTGATTGATTTCGTCAAAACTGCAAAACTTCCATTTGTAAAGAAAGAAGGAGTTTTGTCTGATACGCAATTGGAAGCTGGCATGACTGAAAAGAAAGCTATGGCAATCATCAACAAAGCCAAAAAAACTGGTAACTGGAAAGAAGTTGAAAAAGAAGGTTTAATGAACTTCAAACGTGATACTTTATGGGTTGCCGTAACAGATACAATCTATGCTCCGGGATTCAATGCAGACTCTTTAAGATATGTTCCTTTCGGAAACGGTGCACAGTTTGAAATGGCTATCCGTAACGATACAACAAAATCAGGTGCCCCTTTGCATTTATTCCAAGCTCAAACTCCGTATGAAACATATTTGGGTGGTTTGAATGCTCAAGAATTGGCTAACCTTAAAGACCTTCAAACCAAACTGGGCAAATATTGCGGTTTAAGAGTGGGTGATATCGAACAGCCTAACAATAACGCAGGTAACTGGGAATAAGAATGACTGAACGTATCGATTTTACAAAATCGGAACAATATACATTATCCATCCGCCTCAGTGCGGATGGATTTTCTTTTTCTATCTATAACCCACTGACAGATAATGATTTCTGCTTTGTTCCGTATCCTGTCAATACCGGATACTCTATGACGGCTAATCTAAAGGAAATGTTAACCGAGACAGAAACTCTAAGATATCCGTATAAACGGGTTAACATTCTGTATGACTCCCCCCGTTTCACACCTGTTCCTTTAGAATTATTCGAAGACGAACAAATGGATACTGTTTTCTATCATAATTTTCCTAAAGGAAATAACGAGATTGTACTTTGCAATGTCCTGGGAAGGAGTAATGTGGTAATACTTTTTGCTATAGACAAACATACCCATTTGTTACTGACTGAACATTTTCCTACAGCTCGTTACTTCTCCACCGCCAGCCCGCTGACTGAATATTTCGCCCGGAAAAGCCGGTTGGGCAACAGCCGGAAACTATACACACACATACGCGAGCAACAAATGGAAGTTTTTTGTTTTGATAAGGGCAACTTATTACTGATTAACTCATTTCCATGCAAACAAACCACAGACCGTGTGTATTACCTATTATATATATGGCAACAATTAAATTATAATCAGGAAAAAGACGAACTGCACTTGACAGGGAAATTAGAGGACAAAGAAGAATTATTGAAAGAATTGCGCAACTATCTGCGTCAGGTATTCGTCATCAACCCCAAAGCGGAATTCAACCGCTCCGAGATAAGTAAAATAGAAGAGATACCTTTTGACATGCAAACCTTATTATTATGCGAGTAATCAGCGGTATATACAAACGGCGCCGTTTCGACGTGCCTCATACATTCAAGGCACGTCCAACGAACGGATTTTGCCAAAGAGAACCTTTTCAATGTATTAAGTAATAATTATTTTGACTTCGAGAACGGAGTTACAGCTTTGGACCTTTTTGCCGGTACGGGCAGCATCAGTATAGAACTGGTTTCACGCGGTTGTGACCGGGTTATCTCAGTGGAAAAAGATCCCCAGCATCTTTCTTTCATCTCGCAGGTGATGCGTGAAGTGAAGACTGACAAATGTTTCCTATCCGTGCTGATGTCTTTAGATTTATAGACAAATGCAGCGAGCAGTTTGATTTCATCTTCGCCGATCCTCCATACACCTTGAAAGATCTGGAAAGTATCCCCACCCGTATTTTCGAAAGCGGGATTTTAAAGGAAGACGGATTATTGGTATTGGAACATGGCAAAGAGAACCATTTCGAGGATAATCCCCATTTTATTGAGCGCCGTGTATATGGCAGTGTGAACTTCTCTTTCTTCAAAGCAATGGTGCCAGCAACCGAACAATAGATTCTTGTGCTTTTTGATACCAAGGACGCTTCATCCATGTTTTTCTCTGTAACAGGATAGCGTCCTTCTGGTCTTGCAGGAAAATACCCTTCAACATCAATGCTGAGGCCGGATCATACATAAAGGCATTCACCTCAAAATTATGCTCAAAGCTACGGAAGTCCATATTAGTAGAACCTACCGTAGAGAGAGTATCATCACTAACCATCAACTTGGAATGCAAAAAACCTTTCTGATAAAGGTAAATCCTGACACCCGCACGCATGATATCATCCAAATAAGATAACGAACCTAAATGTGTTATCCACGTATCGGCACGTGCCGGTATCATAATGCGAACATCCACACCTGCTAAAGCTGCCGTTTTCAATGCCATCAGAATAGGTTCGGTAGGCAACAGGTAAGGGGTTTGTATATAAAAATACTTTCGGGAACTACTGATAGCTATCAGTAACCCTTGCATAATATCCCGCCATTCGCCTACAGGATCGGAAGTAACAATCTGTATCAGAGCCTTCCCAAAGATTCCAACTTCGGGGAAATAACGGGAGGAAGTGATAAGAGTACGGTCTACCACATACCAATCGGTCAAAAAAGCAGTCTGTAACCCATATACCGCTTTTCCTTCTATCTTAATGTGAGTATCCCGCCATATCCCCCATGGAAAGCCTTTCATATAGCGCAAAGCAATGTTCATTCCTCCCATATAAGCCACACGACCGTCAATTACCACTATTTTACGGTGATTACGATAATTTACCTTACTGGTAAATAAAGGGAAACGAACTTTCAAAAAACTACGTGCTTCAATACCTGCTCCCCGCATTTCATCAAAAAAGCATGGGGAACTTTCCAACAGCCCACGTCATCGTATAGTAAACGCACTTCTACTCCCTGCCGCGCTTTATCTATCAACACATCGCGCAGCAGCCTGCCTGCCGGATCATCCTCAAAAATATAAAACTGTAAATGGATGTGGTGCTTTGCTTTACTGATTTCTTTCATCAATGAATACAGCATGGAATAACCATCCGTAAAAACTTCCGTCGCATTTCCTTCAAAGGGCAAAGCATTATTCACTTTCCGGAAAAAACGCATCAACTGGTACTGTTCATCAGGACACTTAAACGCCTTTTGCGCTTGGTATTCTGCCATAGGACGTTTTTATAAGACGGGTGAACCCTTTCTTGCTGATCAATTTCTCCTTACGTGTGCTTCTGCCGAAAAAGAAATAGAATACAAGCCCCACAATGGGCAGGAAAAAGAGTACAAGTACCCATGCCATTGTTTTAACAGGATTACGATTATCAAGTATCACTATAAAGATAGTTCCGATGATAATCACAAAATAAAGCACGTTAAAAGCAACAGCAAAGATTTCATTAAAGATACTCCACTCTACCATATAATTCCAAGTAATTTACTTATAAGCAAACTTATAAAAAAAATCCCAACCTATAACAATATAGATTGGGAAAAGATTAAGATATAGTTTCATTTAAAAAGGACGCCGGCCATGTCTTCCTGGACCGGGACCAAAACCGGGACCACCGAATCCCCTATGGCTATTCATCATCTTGTCACGAGCGGCTTTACTTCCAAAAATATTCAGACGATAGATAAAATGCACCATACAGTAACTATTGATACTGTTGTATTCGGTAACCGAACGTACATCTGCAGTCAAAGAACGGCTGATATTGCTCTGTTGTTTTTAAAATGTCATACATTTCAAAACTAACAGTTGCTGCTCCCTTCAATAAACTTTGTGCTATTTGGGCATTCCAAATCAGTTCATTATTGTTCAAACTGGCATCATCATATCCTCTACGGGACTGGTTGGTGATATTAGTAGACAATGTCATCTGCCATGGTAGAGTGACATTGGTACTCGCTCCATATGAGAATGTATAAGGATTTTGGTTCTTTTCAGGACGCAGCTTGCTACGTTCCGCTGTATATTCAATAGAACCATTCAATGAAAATTCAAACCAGTCATTCCGATAGGACCCATTCAGATTCTCCGCCAAAGTCAAGCCGGTAGTCGTATTCTTATCATCATGCAATGTTTCCTTATTGTATAAGAACGCTACTTGATTCCGGTAGTTAACACGAGAAAAAGAATTTATAGTAAACTTTTTATTCTTCAAAGCCGAATTAAAACCGAACAATACCAAACGCATTCCAGTTCCATTGATATTCTGAGGAGTTGAAGTAGTACCACCCGTATTCTCATCATATATCGTACTATTACTGATACTATTCTGAGTAGCAGTGAAATTTACATGGGTCATTATCCCACGCTGTTTCTCGGCATTATAAGTGTTATAAAACAAACGCATGGTATGGGCAAACGAAGGCTTCAAACCAGGATTACCCACACGGATATTCAACGGATTGGAATTATCGACAATCGGCAGCAGGTTTTCCATACTAGGCTGACTACTACGCCCACGATAAGTGATACGCAGCTGACTTACCTTAGAGAAGCGATAACGAAAATCCAGATTCGGAGCAAAATTGAATACCGTTCTTGTGGTATCAGTCATGTAATCTCCCTTCTTATAGGACAATTTCGTATTTTGAGGCTGTAAGGACATGCCGGCACTCAACTGATATTTCTCCCGGATAAATCGTAGTCCTAAAGAGATATCATGATTAAAGTATTTATATTCAGCATCCTTACTCAAGCTATCTACATAAGCAGTTTCATAGTCTTCGGGTAATCCGTCATTTATATTCCAAGGATACCCCAAATCATATGTCGATTTATCACTCTTGCTATTCTTATATTGGAATCTATAACTAAATTGCAGGAAAGTAGCCCGTGCTATAGGTTCGCTATAAGTAAATTGTGCTGTATAATTATAATTTTTAGTAGGCATCGTAATGTATTGATTACGATATTCAATGGAGTCCCCTCCTAAATAATTCTTTATCTGATAATAACGGGTTTCCGATTGAGCATACTGATCGCTGTCATCATCTCCATATCCAAACGAACCACGGAATGTAATATTACGTCCTTTATCATTCAGTTTCCGATTCAGCTGTAAAGTTGCATTAGCCGACAAACTATTTGATTTTGACAAATTGTGTTCATTGGTAGCATTAATACGAGTATCCCTTAACGGGTCATCGGTACCTATATTGTTAAAGTTCAGATAATCATTGGGATTTACCACATATTGGTAAGGGTCCTCATTAAAAGTTCCTGATTCTGTTGCCGAAGTTCCTTTTGTTTTATTATAAGAAACATTCGGCCGAAAAATAATATTGGTCATTGAATCGGGACGCCATTCCATACGAAAATCCGCATTGAAATCAGTCACTTTATTACGATCGGCTTTGTTTGAATTGGAATAAGAATCCCCCGACTGCAAAAAACGCTGTGAAGATCCTACTGTTACTACATCCGCATCACGATAGTTGTAACGCATGCTACCTCCCACTTCCATTTTTTCTGTTTCTGTAGCAAAATTCGCTCCTAGCATTTTAGTTGCGTTCAATCCATTGTTACGCCTCCAACGAGGTCCTCCTCCCGAAAATCCCTGATCATTCACATTATTGGCAGAACCAATAATAGAGAATTGAGTTTTATCATAAAAACGGTTAATCATAGCTCTTCCCGCATAACGGTCTTCCGTACCGGCCGCCAAATCCACATTTCCAAACCAACCCTGATTCATCCCCTTCTTTACCGTCAAATCGAGCACTGTTTCCTCCTCACCATCATCAATACCCGTAATGCGTGCCAAATCGGACTTCTTATCATATGTTTTCAGTTTTTCCACCATATCGACTGGCAGATTCTTCAAACCGGTCTTCACATCGCCACCAAAAAACTCTTTGCCGTCTACCATAATTTTTTTTACTTCCTTACCATTGATTTTGATATTACCATCGTCATCTATTTCTGCTCCCGGAAGTTTTTTCACCAACTCTTCCAACATTGCCCCCTCAGGAGTACGATAAGCAGAAGCATTATAACCAATAGTATCTTCTGAAATGGTTACTTGCGGAGCCTCGGCTACAATAACTGCCTCACCCAACATGATAGCATCGGTAGGTAAAGTGACCGTTCCAATATTAACGCTCGGTTTACCAGCTGTCAGCTGCAAAGATTTTTCCTGAGTAAGATAACCTACAAATGAAATTTTAAGTACATATTTTCCCGGACGGGCGGCAATAGAGAATACTCCGTTGTTATTGGTAACATTTCCTACCACCATTGTACTATCGGGTAGAGAAAGTAATTGTACGGTAGCTTGTCCAACCGGGCTTTTATCATCACCATCAATCACAGATCCCGTCACGGTTATGCGCTTGCCACTTTGCGCCCAAGAGAGAGTTGCACAGGTACATACCAGTAACAACAATAATATTAACTTCTTCATTTTTTTCCTTGAAATTTTAATGCCTAATGTTCTTTGGACACTCTTGTCAACAAAAGGTTTAACGGAAAAATGTATTTATTTCTTAAATAATCGGTCAACCCGGCTTTTTTGTACGCCAAATTCCAGACAAATAACATTAAAAGCCATATAAACTATAGCAATGGAATTATCCGCTTCTTCCAGATTTCCATTATATACTCCTCTGACCAACATTACAATATAATAAATGCCCAGCAAATAAATAGCATAACAAATAGCCTTGACACGTATTCGGGAAATCTTCTCATTCTCATCCTTCACTTTTGCCAAGAAGATCATAAACAGAGAAAACCAGATAAGTAACTTGATAGAAGCCTTTGTAAACAACAAGTTACTATCATTTATCATGCCAAACATAAACATGAGCAACGGTACGAAAACAGACAACAACAGAACAACATATCCCATCGTCCTACAATAAACCGGTAAAATTCCTTTCATTATTTTATATTTTAACGTACAAAAGTAATTATTTGTAAGCAAAGAACGGTCATCTTTTTGCTTTTTTACCTAAATTTGCAGGCAAATAATAGAAAATATGAGTAAACAAGAAGTTATTATCTGCCATAACTTAGAAGAAAATCTCAATAAGGCAATAACCCAATGCCCACATGACAAATTATTTGTCTTGGCTGATGAACATACGCGTAAACTTTGCATTCCTGTTTTATCTGGATTTGATTGTATTAAAAATGCCCATTTTATTTATATAGGGGCCGAAGATGTGCACAAAAACTTGGAAACATTGGCATATGTATGGAAAGAGTTGGGAGATAAAGGCGCAAGCCGTCATTCGTTACTTATCAATTTAGGTGGAGGGATGGTTACAGATTTAGGAGGATTCGCCGCATCAACTTTCAAACGAGGGATCAAATATATCAATATTCCTACCACGCTACTGGCTATGGTTGATGCATCTGTAGGAGGCAAGACCGGAATCAATTTCAACGGATTAAAGAATGAGATCGGAGTCTTCTCTCCTGCCGAAAGTGTATTGATTGACGCTAATTTTCTAAAATCACTGGATCTTCGAAATCTATTGTCCGGATACGCTGAAATGTTGAAACATGGTCTTATCAGCACCCATGATCATTGGATAGAATTGCTGAGATTTGACTTCAACAATATAGATTACAAGGTCTTACAGACTTTAGTCGGAAAATCTGTACAGATTAAAGAAAATATAGTGGAACAGGACCCTTTTGAAAGAGGAATCCGCAAAGCTTTAAATCTGGGACACACCGTAGGGCATGCTTTTGAAAGTCTGGCATTAGAGACACAGCATCCTATATTACATGGTTACGCTGTGGCATGGGGGATAGTTTGTGAACTTTATTTCTCCCACATCAAAACAGGTTTTTCCCAAAGACAAGCTACGTCAAACCATCTTGTTCATCAAAGAACATTATGGAGTTATGCCTTTTGATTGCAAACAATATGAACGCCTCTATGAATTCATGAAACATGATAAGAAGAACTCAGCAGGCATCATTAATTTCACCCTATTAACTGAAATAGGAGATATACAGATTAACCAATCGGCAAGTAAAGACGAAATTTTTTGAAATGCTGGATTTTTATCGTGAATCCATGGGTTGCTGATCCCCCTTTAAACAGATGGAAAGATTGTACAATCTTTCCATCTGTCCGATACAATAAAAAACATCTTTTATTTATCCCCAATTATGCTCAGGCAAACTTTTTAACAATCAAGAAATTAGAGTATTTATGATATATTAGTTAAAAACCAAGCTTATCATTTAAAAAGACAAATACAAAGTGCTTTTTTTCCGTAAAATTGTTCCTAAATACCATTGATCAACTTTTCAATGCTTCAGAAATCCTATTTTTGCACTATAATTGGTTGGTATAAATGTTATATAAGGAATTTGAAAAGAATAGAGAAGATATATTAGAGAATGAATTTTGCATGCAATCTGATGCATCAACATTGCCCATTACAGATTGCCCCTCTTATACCCCTATATGTACTATTGGAATCTGTATACAAGGAAATGCTAAAATAAGAATGGATTCTCAAGAATATACTATACATCCACATGATGTTTTTGTCTTTATGCCGGGATTGCTAGTCTCAGTCATAGAGACAAGTCCTAATTTCACAACAAACTATTTTACACTTTCAAACACATTTTTCTATGATGTAATAAAAACTATCAGAAGTTTTTCTCCTCAATTTTTCTCTTACATGAAATCTCGTTTCCTTTATCCCTTGCCGGAACAAGAGATGCAGTATTTCATGAATTATTATGCATTACTGAAGAGTCGGAGCAAACTTCCCAAAAGTTTTTCCAGAGAAGCAATTATAGCTCTGCTAAGAATTATATTCCTAGATTTATATAATGACTTTGAAAATTATATCAATCATAGAAATAATACAAGTACAACACGTAAAGAAGATTTAACACATAGATTCTACACGCTAATGATGGATAACTACAGAGAACATAAAGAGGTTATCTTTTTATGCCGACAAACTTCATGTTTCTTCCAAATATTTGTCTGAAGTAGTTAAAGAAACCAGTGGAAAATCTCCTAAGGACTGGATTATAGATTATTCATTACTGGAGATAAAAGAATTATTGAAAAACAGTTCTCTTAATATTCAGGAAATAACAATCAGAACTAAGTTCCTGAACCAGTCTGCTTTAGGTCGTTTTTTTAAAAGACACACCAATATGTCTCCCTCTGAATATAGGGAATCGACTTATTAGTTTTATCAATACCTTGCATAAAAAGATGTACTTTTAATGTAAAAAAGTACAGAGAATATTTGCAAATACAAAAAAGCCGTACCTTTGCATCCGCAATTCGGGATGTAGCCCAGCCCGGTTAGAGTACGCGTCTGGGGAAATTGAATAAGATTACCGATAATAAAATTACAATAATATATAAATCAAGGAGTTAAATAAATACTTAACTCCTTATTTTTTACCTGCGGATACCTTACGAATAAGGTTTTCGGGAAACTTGGCTTATTTTATCCGACTATTGCCTTTTATTATGCGGATTTTGCATTATTGCATTGAAGAATTTTCCAAATACATTAAATAAGTGGTAAAGCAAATAATCACCTCCTCTCTGCTTATTGTTCAGTCACCACAAAAGGCTCTTCTTTTAAGGCTGAAATAGCATAGCAGCAGTACACCCTAAATTCGCAGACTCACGATATAATCTTATCGCCTCGTCTTTGTCTTTAGACACTCCCCATAAACCGTTTTCATGAGCCTTACCTAACAAATACATTGCATAGGGAATTTCCAATTGGCTCATAAACACCAACAGACTAACACCTCTATATTCATTTAGAGGTGTTCCTCCAATACCACCATATAAGAATAAATTTATAGCTTCCCACTATACAATTTCATCACTGGGGTTTGTCATTGACGCACACACAAAGAGTTCGGCAGCTTTTAAAGGGTCTGGCTTCAAATCCCATGCTCCTACTTTATACAGATATCCACTTATCATTTGTGACTCAGAATGCCCCAAATCTGTAGCCTGTTGAAAATAAAAGAGTACTCTTCGGGTATCTTGAGGAGTTTTTGTGCCATTCATGTACTACTTTCCTAACTCAAATGCAGCATCCTTATCCGTATTAGCCTGTTTCATTAACGACAAAAGATATTCAGAATCTAATGCCTGTACTTCCTTGTTTTCCATAATCTCATTTTTTAATATTATAACTTACTTATGTATATCACTAACTATTTTACAATAACACGCTGATATACAATTAGGAGCATCACGTATAAGATAACTATTCCAACACAAATACAATTGATTTCTCATACCAAACTTTTTTATAAGTTGCATGAATATAACGAAGAATTTATGACCGAGATTTAAATATTTGTGCTAATTTTTATTGGATTACTGATTTTCAATCTATTAAACAAGTATTTTCGAGTACAAAGGAACTCTTTTTTACACTCTTAGAGGAGCAAACAATAAGGGTGGAGCAGCTTGCCCCACCTTATCTTAAATACCTCGTTAAAAACTTTATTTCTATAATATCATACCAAGAACTGTTTTCAAAACACGGCAGCTATTTTCTTTATATTGTTTAGCTTTTCACGCAAGGAGTTATTCTTTCGTGCTACCTGTATATTATAATCCGTTTGCATTCTTACAAGCAAATCGGCATTGACACCCAAAGCCGCCTCTAAAAACAAGGCAAATTCGGTAGTTATCGGACGTTTTGCATTTAATGTTTCATTTAAGGCAGAATAAGACAAGCCAAATCTCTTTGCAAAGTCTTTTTGCCTTATGCCTCTACATTCCAATTCTTCCTTTATCAATTCACCCGGATGATAGGGACGGAATGACTGCAAATTATTTGTTGCTATACCCATAGTTCCTCCTATTTATAATGATTTGTAATGTCTTTCAAAGAACAGACTTCTATGATTGTTTGATTACCCGCATTGGTGATTTCCTTAAATTCCAATCTGTATTGGTCATTGATGCGTAAAGAAGAAAGTCCTTTTTTATCACCTTTCAACTTTTCATAGTTTAAAGACCTATACTGATATAAATCTTCCATTCGAGAGGTATTTAGTAGAGCTTTGACACACTTCAAATAACCATTGACTATTTGAGGTTGGAAACGATGCTTCTTATCATCAGTTTTTCCTTTTTCATAAAGTTCTGCCAAATATTCCTTTTCAAATTCTACGTTCATATAACCGTTCTTTGATGACACAAAGATAACACATATTTGCACAATTCGCAATATTAGCGAATTATTTTTATATCCTGCCGAGTACTTTTATTGTGTTAGATAAGTTTTTGGCCGTGCACGCCCAATAGACACCTCATTTAAAAGATAAGGCTTGGTAATCATCTGAAGAATAAACTTAGGAAGTGAAGTTTACACTCTCTGATGATTACCAAGTCTTATTTGAATAAGAAGAGGATTAACAGCGGTGTTGAATATTCGTCGTTCCTCCGCGATGCCCATCCTGTCTGCCGACTGCTCCAACAGCCAAGCAAGATATTGTTCTATTTTGCCTGTCAGTTCCAAGGTCAGGTTAGGGAGAGCCAAATGTTTTTTGCCCCACTCCAACGCTTCCTAGATTTTCTTTTGTATTTGCCTACGTAGGACACGGTCGGCTGGCTGCGGATTTGTCCGAAGTTTAAAAAGGACGTGCTTTACATAATAAGACAGGTTTTGGTCGGCATTTGCTATACAAATGCACCACTTGGCAAAGTCCTTGGCGCTCTCAAAAATACGGTAATCCGCATCCCAACAATCATTAGGCAGTTTCACCATATCCTCATAATATCCAAACCACTCTGCAACCAGCGTCCAAAACACCTGTTTACTCCAAAGTTCCTCTGCTACTATATCCCTGCCAAACAACCTACTCAGTCCTTTGGTGCTAAATGTCACCTCATACCTCAATAAGTTCTTTGGCAAGTTCTCTCTTCCATATTTAGGCAGTTCACGCTTCTTCTTCGTTTCCTGTATTTTGTCATAAAACTTGCAACGCACTTCCCCGTTATCCATATATTTAGTACCACTCCAACCATTAGGTCTAAATGCTTTCATAGCATCCAACTTCTGCATATACATAATAGGAGGCTCTGTCATGCTAAAGTTATGTGCAAACTCCGCAGACTCCACCACTGCCTTATACATGGGCACACCCAAATCCTTACTTAACCTCATATAAGTCCCTCTACTTCCTTTAATGATAAGGTCTTTAGGTTATGTTTTCATAGACATGCCCTCGAATGACACATACGTGTCTATAACTATGACTCTACGTCCAAGCCAATACCCCTTACCACCTGTACCATTGGCAAAATAGTCAACTGTACGTTGCAGGACTGTTTGCCAGTTGTACCCTGTTGGCAGGTCATATAGCATTAATTTGATTTTGTCATACATGGTTGTGAGATTGGAATGTATATAGAAAGTTATACATAATAAAGCATATTAACTATTTACGGAGCCGTGCAGCCAACTAGCTTTCCATTCGTTTTATAAATTCGTCCTTGGTTTCCTGCTTTCGAGCAGTCATCCACGCTACGATTTCGTCACGCTTGAACACAAGTTTGCGTCCGTTTGTCCCGGAACGATGACAAGGTATTTCACGGGTACGGGTCCACTTGTAAATAGTATCCTTTGCATAATTCGTAAGTTCACAATAAAGTGTAATGTCAAACACTTCGGGATAATCCTCTATCCGTTTTGGCTCTCTTTTGGCATTCTGTGGTTCGGTTTCAGGTGTCGTTGGTACTGTTCCCAGCATGGAAACAATGACTGCCCGCAACGACCTTATTTGAGCCAGAGCGTAATATTCCCATTGCTGTTGCAAAAACTCCATGTCGTGAAACAGCCATGCGCTCTCTATCGCATCACGGTGGTGTTCATTGATAAAGCCGTATTGGGCTATGGAATCATACAGGAAATCTGCAACCAAACCTGTTTTACCCTCTTTTTGCAAATAGGTTTCCTCGTTATAGACATCTTCCAACTCTTGGCTGTCCATGTTCTGTTTGCCTTGTCGGACGGCTGATAACTTTTCATCATAAGTGGATATGAAGAAGCCGTTCCGCCATTGGTTTATAGCCTCATCCACCTCATTTAAAGCCTGTTTTAGCTTTGTCTTATTACCTTTCGTCAGTCTTTTTACATAGGTGCGCAACCATTCCTCATGCGCAAAACGGGCTTCCCCTTTGGGAGACTTGTCTATCAAGTCTCCCAAAGGCATATTTATTGTCATACTCATAATTAAAGGATTTTAGCTACTCTGTCTAATACACTTGTTGAAAAACTGTCAAGATATACATTTGTCGTTGTAAGATTACGATGCCCCAACGCTTGGCTGATAAATTCACGGGGGACATCATTGCCTTGTAAGGTCATGGCCATCGTATGACGGCTGACATAGGTGGTCAGGTTCATACGGATATGAAGCAATTTGCCCAATTGCTTTAAACCGTCATTTATACGTTTGTAACGGCTGCGGATATGGTCATACAGTTGCTCCCCCTCATAATCCCTTGTAATCACTGGCAGCAAATAATTACCTGTCAAAGCTGTATTTGCTTTAAACCATTCCAGTTGCTCTTTTATGGCAGGAGTTACAGGTATTTTTATAGGCTTTGCATTTTTAGCGTTTTGCGTCTTTTGCCTTTTGTAAACGATGTGCTCCTCTGCCCCAAACGTATTGATATTGTTTTTAGTCAGCATGGCTTCGTCTATAAAACTCATACCGAAACATAAATAGGAACACCCTACGGGATAACTCCAACACAGGATTTTGTTGAGGCGAGTTTTTTATCAGCTCCAAATCTTGTGGCGAAAGGTAGCGTTTGGCTGTTTCCTCTGCCAGCTTACCGATTTCAAAGCCACCCTTACCGAAAGGATAGGTATTTGATGAGGCTTCACGCTCTTTTATCGCCTTGTTTACAACCGCCCTCAATGTTTTGAGGTAGTATTTACGGGTGTTTCCGCAACAGCCGTCTTTTTCCATTTCAAGGTTAAAACGATTGATATACTTCACGTCCAACTCCGAAAACAACCGTTCCTCAATCTTGTCGTCATACTTTGCCAGCATGTGCAAGGTACGTTCATAGACTTTTGCGTTACCGATATGCCGTGTGGCTTTTAAGTTTTCCACCTGTCGCATAAAGTAGTCGTAAACCTTGCCCTGCTTTGACATACCAAGAAACTCCTCCTCGAACTGGTTAAGCGTCCAGTTTATCCGTTCCTCCATGAACTTTTGCAGGATTTCATCTTTCCGGACTTCATAACGGTTCAGCAACGCATTGTAATTTTCGTAGTTAGGATTGACACGCTTGTCTTTTTTAAATCGGGATGCCTGTTCATCCCATTGACCTTTCGTTGCCGACAGTTGTAAGTCGATGTACTTTGTTTTGTCCTCTTTTGCTACCCTTAAACAGACGGGGCAGCTTCCGTCTTTTCTAATGTTGCTCTTAAAGAGCGTAATTTTAAATCTTGCCATAGCAAATTAATTTTAAATTAGCTACGAAATTATTTAGGGCATCCTCAACGGATGCATCGCAAAGATATGTAATTTCGATGATTAAAACTATATCATTGCAATAGCTCAACAAGGAAGGTTCCTTAAAACATTGCGAAATTGGGACAGACTTTAACCTACATTAACTTTATAATCTGTTTGCATCCTAATTGTGCATCCTGTTTTTCGATTAAGGTTTGATTAAGGTTCCGGGATGATTTGAAACTCTTTATTGCTATAAGTCGAGGCTTTCTGCATATATTTTGTACTATGTAGGATACTAAACAGCCTCCGAAACAGTCTTGGAGTTATTTTGAATATTGTCTAAATAATAGTTTTTAATATGACCATATTGCATTAATAACAAGCTATATACGATAATCATAGAAGATGCTCACTTGTATTTTTTACAGCGATTTATTTGCAGATTAAAAATAAAGCACTACCTTTGCATCCGCAATTCGGGGTGTAGCTCAGCCCGGTTAGAGTACGCGTCTGGGGGGCGTGTGGTCGCTGGTTCGAATCCAGTCACCCCGACTGGAAGAAAGCATTGATAATCTGATGATTGTCAATGCTTTTTGCTTTTTAGACAATTCTCGTAACTATGGCAGTTTGGCGGGATGGTTGAAAACGGCTCAGTTTCTTTTTAAGATGCATCCTTCATGACCAATAAAGAAGGAAGCGCTTTAAAGACTTTTTCATTGGCAGCAATCCCCACACAAGTATCATAGCTTAAAATAAGCAATCCATGAATTATCGGCAATACCAAATCCTCTATTTCAACCAAAGGATACAGATGTACCCTATTTGCATACTGCTTATTTATCTTATATATTTGTCCTACATATTCTTCACTTCCACTGCTGAAATAATATAAATGAATAAAACTCCCTCCATCTTCCAATAAACGACGCACATAAGTGAAAAGAAAACTATCCATACTTCCATTTATCAATACAGCCACTTCATCTCCATTACGATAGTCACGATTTACAAAGATAGCAACAGGACAAGAAGCATGCTCTAACACATCATCCACTTTTTTACGAAACAAACCAAAAAAAGAAGTCATCGACTTTTCACCGTCAGTCATAAAGCGAGGCCCTGCGCCTAACAACAAAATATCCGGTGACTCCGCTTCTACAGTGGAAATCATATCAGATACCAAATTATCAGTTACTCTATAACGCTTCTCTATATGTATATTCAAGTGCTCTGCCTGTTTATCAACAGGAATAAAACTTTCTTCAAAAAATTGCTCAACACTAGTAGGATTCACATCGGTACCCGTTGTATAATGAGCTGCAATTACCTGATGATAAGAAAGTTGTTTTCCAAAGAGTAATTTGTATACCGATAATAGCTTACCACCTGTTTCGGGACGTCCAAAGAACAAAAGCAATTTTCGTTGCAAAACCGTTTTTTGTTCTCTTACTGCAAAGCCCCATTCGACTAAATTTAATAAAGGTGTCGTCATAAAAGTCGTAACCAAAGCCATTATGATAAGAATAACAAAGATAGATGGAGGAAGTACCCCCAACTCATAACCGATATTCAATGCCACCAATTCCATCAATCCACGGGTATTCATCAAAGTACCTATGGTGAAACTATCTTTCCAAGACTCACCCACCAAACGGGAGGCCACAGCACATCCACCAAATTTTCCGACAACCGCTACAGTAATCAATAACAGGCATACACACCATAATTCCGGCGTATTAATTAATCCTATCTGTGTGCGTAATCCTGTAAAAGCAAAAAATAACGGTAGAAAAAAAACCAATGCTATATCCTCAACCTTCTCCATCATTACCTTACGGAAACCAAAATTAGAAGGCATGACTACACCCGCCATAAAAGCACCAAACAAAGCATGAATCCCCAAAATTTCCGTAATAGCCGCCGATACAATCAAAACCAAAAAAATAAAACTGACAAAGGTCTTAGTTTATAACTTCTTTATTGGAATAAAGTGTACCGATTTTCTTTAAAAACGGACGAACAACAACAAACATCACAGCTATATAGACAAATGTAAGAAGAACTGTATACAAAGCACCTCCCAACGTTCCTGCTTTTGTAATAGCAATGACAACCGCCAACAAACACCAAGCTGTCACATCATCATTGGCTGCAGATGCTATCGTAAGAATTCCTACAGGTTTCCGTGTCATATTCCGTTCTTGAATAATACGGGCCAAAACCGGAAAAGCGGTAATACTCATAGATATACCAATAAATAAAGCAAATGGAAGAAATGCTGTTTGCTGGGAAGCATATTCCTCATATACCCAGTAAGAAGCCAACATTCCCAAGAAGAAAGGTACCAAAATTCCTGCATGACTAATAACTAATGTTTCATTTATCTTATTTTTCAATACTCCGAAATCAACCTCCATTCCAATAACAAACATAAATAGTACCAACCCTAACTGACTGATAAGTTCCAGATTAGTCAAAGAATCCGGTTGAAACAAAAAGCCGAAAAACTCAGGATAAAGAGATCCCAGCAGGGAAGGCCCCAAGACAATTCCTGCCACTATCTCACCTATCACTCCCGGTTGCCCTATATAGCGGAATGCAGACGCAAAAATACGAACCGCAATCAATACAACTATAATTTGAATGAGTAAAATGGAAAAAGGATGCTCCAGATTATCAAGTAATATAGTTTTAAACATAGTAAAAGCATCATCACCTGCTGTCGCTGGCTTTATAGATGACAAATGCAAAAAACGCTCACCACCTGCTATAGCGGTATAAATCAACCCTCCGAATATCAATAGCATCATCAAGTAAATAAAGTAGTTTTTACGTGCCTTTCTCATACTCGTTATACAGAAATAATATTAATGAAAATATAACAAATAAAGCTGTTAAAGAGTTCATCAACCAAAAACCTTTTTCATACCTTTGCTCTACAAATTTCATGAAGATGTTCGAACGCAAAATAATACATATCGATATGGATGCATTCTACGCATCGGTAGAACAACGTGACAACCCCGAATTATGTGGAAAACCGCTTGCTGTGGGACACGCTGAAGAACGAGGTGTGGTAGCTGCTGCCAGTTACGAAGCCCGCCGTTACGGAGTACGTTCCGCCATGTCATCACAAAAAGCCAAAAGACTTTGCCCAGAACTGATTTTTGTTCCGGGGCGAATGAATGTATATAAAACTGTATCCCAGCAGATACATGATATTTTTCATACCTATACAGATATCATAGAGCCTCTGTCACTAGACGAAGCTTTTCTGGATGTAACTGAAAATAAAGCAGGCTTTTCACTTGCTATAGATATAGCCAAAGATATTAAAAAGCGTATTCGCAAAGAATTGGGATTGATAGCTTCAGCCGGGGTCTCTTATAACAAGTTTCTAGCCAAAATAGCATCGGATTACCGCAAACCCGACGGATTATGTACAATACATCCCAACCAAGCATTGGATTTCATCGCCCACCTTCCCATCGAATCTTTTTGGGGAGTAGGTCCGGTAACAGCCCAAAAAATGCACACATTAGGGATTCATAATGGTACCCAATTACAAGCCTGCACTTTAGAAATGCTTACCCGGCAGTTTGGTAAAGCAGGTAATCTGTATTACGATTTCGCACGAGGCATTGACCTCCGTCCTGTAGAACCCATAAGAATCCGTAAGTCCGTAGGATGCGAACATACATTGGAAAAAGACATTTCTCTTCATTCTTCCGCCATCATTGAACTATATCATGTAGTTACCGAATTGCTAGAAAGACTGAAACGCACTAATTTCAGCGGTAACACACTTACTTTAAAAATAAAGTTCCATGACTTTAGCCAAATAACCCGCAGCATCACTCAAAACAGTGAACTGACAAGTATGGATAAAATTCTTCCGTTAGCAAAAAAATTACTGAAAGAAATTGATTATGAAAGCCACCCCATCCGCCTTATCGGACTATCCATATCTAATCCAAAAAGAAGAAAAAGAAGAAATAAAAAAACAATGGGAACAACTTTCATTGGAATTTAAAGAGTGGGATTAAGGTACTGGATAAATGAATCAATATAAGATTCCATTGTTTCAAACCCCTTCACTCCATTCTTTAATTCTAATCCATAATATATTCCCGCCAGCAAACCTGTCAATGCTCCTACCGCATCACTTGACTTACCTGAGTTTATAGCCGAAAATACGCACTCCTTATAACTATTTCCTGCCATAAACCAATTGACCACTGATTCCACCGTATCTACAACAAAGCTTCCATTACAAAGATTTTGCCTGTTAACCTCCACATCACATCTCTGCTCAGCCTGCTGTAATGCCTGTTCTTTATCTTCATATTCCAACAGGCAACGAATGAACTCAATAAAAAACCAAGTATACTTAAAGCTATAACGACTATTATGAGTGATCTTAATAAAAGAAAAAATCTCCTCTTTAGATAAAGGAGAAAAAGCCAAAACACAACACCCCATCAAACTGCGGTTGCCACTATTAGAATCCGAAGACACTCCCCTGAAATTTTTCATGATTGCTTTTTGGGTCACCTGATCAATATCAAACTCAATGTTTTCTCCTGTATACTTTCTATTGAAATACCAGTTTCTTAAATTCTGCTGATAAAGTTCCAAATTGCAACGACTGTCCAAAGCACATAATAACATCGAGGTATTCCCTGAACATTTATCTCCCCGAAGATAAGATTTTGTCCATATAGGTTTAAATGTCCCTTTTCCTTTTCCCCTGTAAGGCATTCCCAACCAATCTCCTAATATAAATCCCGTTAGTCCTGTTTTAATTCTTTTCATGGCATGTGTTAATTACAAAGCACAAAAATAATAAAAAGAGAAACAAATCCTTGCCTTCCATTGTTAAATTCATAATTAATGGGTATTGATAAGTATGTATGCTACAACTAATTTTGTTGCCAACAGAAAATGTATTACCGGGTAATAAAGAAAGGAGAACAAATGAAAAGAATCGTATTACTCCGCCATGGAGAAAGTACTTGGAACAAAGACAACCGTTTTACAGGATGGACAGATGTAGATTTAACCGAAAAAGGTATCGCTGATGCCAACCAAGCAGGTACACTCTTAAAAGAAAAAGGATTTCATTTTGATAAAGCTTACACTTCTTTTTTAAAGCGTGCAGTCAAAACATTAAACTGTGTGCTAGATAAAATGGATCAAGATTGGATACCTGTAGAGAAAAGTTGGCGTCTAAACGAGAAACATTATGGCGTATTGCAAGGATTAAACAAAAGCGAAACAGCTTCTAAATATGGAGAAGAACAAGTATTGATATGGCGTCGTAGCTTTAACGTAGCCCCCAAAGCCCTATCGGAAGACGATCCGCGCAATCCGAAAACAGATACCCGTTATAAAGAAGTTCCTGACAAAGATCTTCCACGTACTGAATCTCTGAAAGAAACAGTAGAACGTATATTACCTTATTGGAAATGCATCATTTTCCCCAATCTAGCTACAGCAAACGAACTGCTGGTAGTGGCTCATGGAAACAGCCTCAGAGGAATTATTAAATATTTGAAACACATACCGGATGAGGAAATTGTAGGCCTTAATCTACCTACCGCTATTCCGTATGTGTTCGAGTTTGATGATGACCTGAATTTGAAGAAAGACTACTTTTTGGGAGATCCGGAAGAAATAAAAAAACTAAATGGAAGCAGTAGCCGATCAAGGAAAGACCACCCCCGACGGCAGGAAATAATTTTCCTGCGCTGTCCGAAACCTCCATCACAGAATGGAGAATACATCAAAATAGTGTTTTCAATAATGCATTCAAGCGCAATCATACGCCTTTATACTAGAAAGAAAACATTATGGATAAAGAATTATTAATCAATAAAAGAAAAAAATAGTATGAGTAAAATAACAAATTTATTGGGTGACCAAGCAGCATTTTATTTAGAGCACACCTGTAGAACTATAGATAAATCATTAATCCATATCCCTTCTCCAAACACCATTGATGATACTTGGATATCATCAGACCGCAATATTCGTACCCTAAGCAGTCTTCAAGCCCTGTTAGGACACGGGCGACTTGCAAATACAGGGTATGTATCTATTCTTCCTGTAGATCAAGGCATAGAACATACAGCAGGAGCCTCATTTGCTCCCAATCCACTTTACTTTGATCCGGAAAATATTGTAAAACTCGCTATTGAGGGGGGCTGTAATGGCGTAGCCTCTACTTTCGGAGTATTAGGTTCCGTTGCTCGCAAATACGCCCACAAGATTCCTTTTATTGTCAAACTAAATCACAATGAATTATTGACTTATCCCAATTCTTACGACCAAGTGATGTTTGGCACTGTAAAAGAAGCCTGGAATATGGGGGCTGTAGCAGTAGGCGCCACTATCTATTTCGGTTCTGAACAGAGCCGCAGACAACTGGTTGAAATAGCGGAAGCTTTTGAATATGCCCACGAACTAGGCATGGCTACTATTTTATGGTGTTACTTACGTAATAATGCTTTTAAAAAAGACGGCGTAGATTATCATGCAGCAGCCGATTTGACCGGACAAGCCAATCATTTGGGAGTTACTATCAAAGCGGATATTGTAAAACAAAAATTACCGGTCAATAACGGTGGTTTTACAGCCATTAAATTTGGAAAGACAAATGATAAAGTTTATACCGATCTGACTTCAGAACATCCTATCGACCTCTGCCGCTATCAAGTAGCCAATGGATACATGGGACGTGTAGGATTAATCAACTCTGGAGGTGAATCTCATGGCAGTTCTGATCTAAAAGACGCGATAATAACAGCAATCGTTAATAAACGTGCCGGAGGCATGGGTCTCATAAGTGGACGTAAAGCCTTTACAAAAACCGATGAAAGACGGAATTGAATTGTTAAATACCATTCAAGATGTTTATTTGGATTCAAGCATCACTATAGCTTAACTTTCACTATATGTCCAAGCCGGGAACAAAACAGCCACCTTTCCATGTTCTCGGCTTTTTTATACTCTCGGCTTCCTTTTTTAAGTAGCAACCTTCAAGTATTAAGATAATATTCCTACCTTTGCAATCCGATACACATTATTATATTATATAAGGTATGATGCAATAAAAGCAACGGCACCCGCTCAAATATATACAACGATCCAGCTCCCCTCTTCCAAGAGTATCAGCAACCGTGCATTGATTATCAACGCACTGGGAAATAGAACATTCCAACTTGAGAACCTATCTGACTGCGATGATACCCAAGTAATGATTCACGCCTTAAATGACGGCAAAAATACCATAGACATTATGGCAGCCGGAACAGCCATGCGCTTTCTTACCGCTTATTTGTCCGTCACTCCGGGAACACGGATCATCACTGGTACACAACGTATGCAACAACGTCCCATCCAGGTGTTGGTCAATGCTTTACGTGAGTTAGGAGCAGAAATAGAATACATAATCAATGACGGATATCCTCCTCTGCGTATCACCGGACACAAACTGCAGAAAGATACCATCAGCCTGCCGGGCAATATCAGTTCTCAATATATCTCAGCCTTATTGATGATTGCTCCTATACTAAGTAACGGGCTGGCCCTTACACTGACAGGAGAAATTATATCCCGCCCTTATATCAATCTTACCCTACAGTTGATGAATGACTTTGGAGCCAAAGCCAAATGGCTCAATGAATATCAACTAAAAGTTGAGCCACAACCCTACCAATCCATACCTTTCTACGTGGAAAGTGATTGGAGCGCAGCTTCATATTGGTATCAGATAGCCGCTCTTTCCAACAAAGCGGAAATCATTTTACCGGGATTATTCGAAACAAGCTATCAAGGGGACAGTAAAGTGGCTGAAATTTTCCAGTTACTAGGAATCGAAAGTATTTATGGAAATAAAATGGTAACATTGAAAAAGACCGATAAAATAGCCGAACGTCTGGATTATGATTTCATCAACCAACCAGATTTGGCACAAACATTTGTTGTCACTTGTGCGTTAATGAATATTCCCTTCCGCTTCTCAGGCTTACAAAGTTTGAAGATTAAAGAAACAGACCGTATAACAGCCTTGATAAAAGAAATGGGAAAGCTAGGATATATACTTCATGAAATAGACGATCGTATTCTGTCTTGGGAAGGTGAACGATGTGAAATGACCGCTGATGCCGCCATTGACACTTATGAGGACCACCGTATGGCTATGGCGTTCGCTCCGGTTTGTGTAGTGATGCCCGAAATCCGGATTAACAACCCACAGGTCGTTTCAAAATCCTATCCTTACTATTGGGAAGATTTAAAGAAGCTGGTTTATAATAGAGGAGATATAAAGTTATGCTCATACTTATTATTGGTCTGATTATTTTGGCAGGTATCGCCATGGCAGTGGGAGTTTTACACAACCGCCAGATACAAAAAAAGATAGAAAGCGGAGAATTGAAGACCGCTCCCGAAATAGTGGAAGCAGACGCTGAATGTTGTGGACAACATGAAATTTGTGAAAAAGAAAGCCTGCTTGCCGCTGTCAGCAAAAAAATAGAATATTATGATGATGAAGAACTGGACCGCTTTCGCGGCCGTCCCTCAAATGGTTATAATGAAGAAGAAGTGGAAGAATTTCGAGAAATCATGTACACTTGTAAAGAAGATGAGGTAGCCGGATGGAGCCGTAGCCTGCAATTACGTGGAGTAGAACTGCCAGACGAGTTGAAAGACGAACTTTTCCTGATTGTAGGTGAACGAAGATTCAAATAATCCGCCCTACATCAAGCAAAGCCTCCATTTGAATAAAAACCACTGAAAAAAGAATACAGTATGGATATATTAGAACTTTTGCATTATACTTTCTTCCAACATGCCTTGCTAGGAAGCTTGTTTGCCAGCATTGCCTGTGGCATTATCGGCACATACATTGTGACGCGCCGTTTGGTATTTATCAGTGGAGGAATTACCCATGCCTCTTTTGGAGGTATCGGTCTAGGATTATACGCAGACATCTCTCCTCTATTATCTGCTGCAATCTTCTCCGTACTCTCTTCCTTTGGGGTAGAATGGTTAAGCAAACGGAAAGATATGCGCGAAGACTCTGCTATCGCTGTGTTTTGGACTTTTGGTATGGCAGTAGGTATTATATTTAGCTTTTTAGCTCCAGGATTCACTCCCGATTTATCCGCCTTTCTGTTCGGTAACATTCTGACCATTACGCCCACAGATATTTTGTTACTTGCCATTCTTTCCATACTGTTGATACTATTTTTCACTTTATTTCTAAATCCTATCATTTGCATCGCTTTCGACCGGGAATTCGCATGTTCTCAACGTATACCGGTAGCTTTATTTGAATATATTCTAATGATGTTCATTGCACTGACCATCGTATCATGTCTCCGCATGGTAGGTATAGTACTTGCCATTTCTCTGCTGACCTTACCACAAATGACCGCTAATTTGTTTACCCATAGTTTCAAGAAAATTATTTGGTGGTCTGTCATCATTGGTTATGCAGGTTGTTTAGGTGGACTGTTCATTTCTTATAAATTACAAGTTCCTTCGGGTGCAGCGATAATCTTTTTTTCAATCCTTATCTATACTTTTTGTAAAATGGGGAAAAGCATGTATATTTACAAACAAAAGAAACTCAATCAAACCAATGAATATGGAAATTAAAATCAATTCTTTAAACTCTATCCACGAAGCTGCCAAACAATTCATCGCAGCCATGGGTGACAATACCGTTTTTGCTTTCTACGGAAAGATGGGGGCCGGTAAAACAACATTTATCAAAGCTGTATGCGAAGAGCTGGGGGTAACAGATGTCATTAACTCACCAACTTTTGCCATTGTCAATGAATACCGTTCGGATGAAACAGGCGAACTTATTTACCATTTTGATTTCTATCGTATCAAGAAACTGGACGAAGTATACGACATGGGATATGAGGATTATTTCTATAGCGGTGCCCTCTGCTTCATCGAATGGCCGGAACTGGTAGAAGAACTCTTGCCTGGCAATGCTGTAAAAGTCGAGATTGAAGAATCTGAAGATGGAAGCCGCATCATGCGCTTTGAAGCTGAATAAAAGAAAATATCCACTGTAGGGACGAACATAATCTGCCCCTACAGCCAAATTCATTAAATTATGGGAATGCATTATCTGATCCAAGCCATATTCGTATTGGTAGGACTACTGTCCGTTCTGGCAGCCTTATTTAATTGGGAGTGGTTCTTTACCGCACACAACACACAGTTCATTGTCAGTAATGCAGGGCGCCAGCGTGCACGACTTTTCTATGCTATATTAGGACTATTAATGATAGCTACAGGAATCTATTTCTTTTTGAATGTACAAGGCATCGTATAAACACATAGTAAACAAAATCTGTGAATATTAAATTTCCCTATCCACCAGACATAAAACACTTTTTTCAGGAAAGAGCGGGATTTTCACCCGCCCTGTTATAACCAAATTCCAAATCAATCTATAATTTCAGCCAACAGCCCTCTAGTTTCATCAAGATCAAATTCTGTAGGATCAAAATTATACCCCAACCATTCTTTATATTCACGCGCAGCTTTGGAGCGAGGTTTTTCTAAAGCTTTCAGCATTTCCCTATACCCCCATATGCCATTACAATCTTCCGGCGGACAAGCATTTTCACCATCCAACAAGGCAATAACCGGAATTTCCTCTTTCTTATAAGACTGACAGGATTCTAATATAATTTCATGTATCCAACTATCCCCGAAATCATATTCATACTTAATCTTTGATCCCTTGCGACTTAATAATTCACCTAAAGAAAGCATACCGGAATCAAACTGTTTGAGTGCACCTTCAAAAAAACAATCACCTGTCCGATCTTTGGGAGGAAGATAATAAGTGTCCCCCTTAATAAAACGATGCAAATGATAACCATCCCATCCCATTGCCACTTCTACCACCTCAGAAAATCTTTCCAAGCAAATATTCGAAGGGACCTCCAATATGCGCCAAACTAACGGTTCAGAATCTTTCAACTCTATTTTTATTCTAAGTTTTTTAGCAGGCTGATCTTCTATGTAAAGCGGATCATCGTAAATTTCCTCATCCTCGTCCTCATCAGTAGCAGCCTCAAAAACTTCAGCTAAATAATCTTCTACCCGCTCCATTTCCAACCCATGCATTTCCGCATAAGGCATTTTTTTCTTTAGTTCATTAATACTTGGAATGCCATAAGGTTTAATATGATAAGTCCGATAAATCTTTTGCAAAATAGGTAAAGTTTCTACCCCTCGAATATCCATCATGCAAGCTGTAACATGATCAAGCAGCAAAGTGGAACAAATATCATTCTTCTGATCTTTCAGTATATCAAAATAATAACCCAACAAATTACCAAACCAATCCATCACTTCCTCTCTTCTGGCAGGATGAGTTATCACAATATGAGCAACCGCTTCAATCACTCTATATTTAGACATAGGAAGCAATCCAGGCTCTTTCATAAAGTCCATCAAAACATCTAATTGATTCTGTCCCAATTGATAGGTTATAGCAGACAACATTGTTTCATACAAATAACCGAAATAAAAATCATAGAAATCCAAGTCTTGCCGCAATACTTCCAAAACAATATCCAAACAACGTTCCATACGAAAATGCTCCATCATTCCTAATGCATACCACATTCTATATGAATAACATTTTTCGGGCATTTTCCGATATACGACAAAGATGTTAAAAATAAAATTACGGAGATCTCGTTCCAATGTTTCTTGTGGAATAACAGCACAAGAAGAGTAGATTTCAGCCGGTGACAGACTACTCATATCATCCATCGTCCACAAAGGCATCAAATAAGATGCGACTGGCTGTGCAATCAATCTATAATCGGGACACTGATGATGATATAAATATGAGACAGTTCTTCATCTACCTGATTGGCTCCATCATTAAACAATTCAAATGCAATTTCTTGTTCTTCCGGAGTCAATAAAGACATGATATCCTCCAAAAAACCAGGTAGGAATTGGGAATTTTTCTTTTTAGCCATTAAGCAATGTTTTTATAGTTAAAATGAGCATGAGCGTTTTTACAAAGGTATTCTATTATTTTCTTTTACAAAAGAAATAAGAGAGCTAATAGTAGATATTACCTTGTTTTCAAATATAAAAAATGCGTATCCCTAGTTGGAGATACGCATCTTTTATTTTATTATGAGACTATCTTCTTAATCTACCTGTCCCAATGAATTCCCATATTCCATTTCCCCCTGGACTACAAAGAATACATCATTGGGGTCATAAGGCCCCATTCCGTCTTTCTTGGCTTCCTTGACTATGTAATTCACAATTTCATCTTGATCAATATTAATGTATCCCTCTTCATCAGGTTGTACATCAAGGCATCCGCTGGAGGTATAGTAATCCACAATCACATCAAGGATATAATACAAATCATCCTCCGTGAATTTATCTTTCAAATCCTGAGGCAGATAATTTTTGATAAACTCTATCGTTTTTTGATCATCCTCATCTTCCAATAAGAAATCGTCTTCCATTCCCATAGTCGTATATATTAAAGGGTGAATATTCTTTTTATTACAGTAAAGCTTTAATTTTTTCTTCCAGCTGGGCCTTGGTCACTGCACCTACAGTCTTATCTTTCACTTCACCATCCTTGATAAAAAGAACGGTAGGAATGTTACGTACACCAAATTTACCGGTCAGTTCGTCGTTATCATCCACGTCGCACTTTCCAATTATTACCTGATCCTTATATTCTTCTGCCAAAGCTTCAACATCCGGAGCTATTTTTTTACAAGGACCACACCATGTTGCCCAAAAGTCCACTACTACAGGCTTGCCCGATGCCAGCAATTCTTCAAAATTGCTATCTTTAATTTCTAGTGCCATAATTATTATACTTAGTTATTTAAAATGTTAGCGCAAATATACTAATTAATTTTTGTAAGAGAGCTGTGGTTGGCTCTTTAAATAAGTCATGATCTCTTTTTTGAACCGAAATCTTCATAGTACGTGACATCAGATTGACATACATTTGTCCATCCTCATCCATTACATGAAAATAAAGCTCTGCATTACCGGGATTTGCCTTGATTAAGGCTGAAAACTCCGTTATCAGCTCTTCATCCAATGCAGACAAAGGAGCTGAAACTGTAAGTTTCTCAATAATCTTTTCCTTTACTTCTGGTAATAATTCAATAGTACTTATCTTCACCTCCCATTCTTCCTGCCGCCATTGTTTTGGCTGACATTTCCCTCGCATAAATAAAAACATACCAGTCATAAAAAAAGTTCTTCTTCTACTACCCATTCATTACCGAAGAAAGCAAATTCCGCTGAGCCCGAATAATCTTCCACTTTAGCAATACCGTATGGTTTTCCCGTCTTGGTATATCCCTCACGCACTGCACTCACAATCCCCCCCATGGTTAAGTCTCTGTTCTGCAAAGGGGTTAAATCGGCAAGTTCCGCCATGTGGACATTACATACATTCTCTAATATAACAGCATACTCATCCAACGGATGGGCAGAAAGATAGATACCTACCAAATCACGTTCTTTATTCAAACGTTCCAAATCCCCCCATGCAGGAGACGGAATGATTTCGGGAGTAGCAATATCCACTTGATTCTCACCTCCAAACAAAGAATTTGCAGCTGCGGCTTTATCCATCTGATACTTATTTCCATAACGTACCAAAACTTCGGTAAAGGTTTCATCCTTAGCGTTCTTTACAAAGAAGTCTTCACGCTTTATTCCCGTGAAACTATCAAAAGCACCTGCCAAAGCCAAGTTTTCTATATTCTTACGATTACAAGCCGAAAGATTTACACGCTGTACAAAATCGAAAATATCTTTATATTCTCCATTTCTCTCACGTTCTTCAAGGATAGACTGCACAGCACTTTCCCCCACTCCCTTAATGGCTCCCAGCCCAAAACGGATATCCCCTTTACGGTTCACAGAAAACTTCAGATAACTTTCATTCACATCGGGTCCCTTGGTCATGATGCCAGTCGCCTTACTCTCATCCATCAATTTAGTAATTTCCGTGATATTCGAAATATTCCGGCTCATCGTAGCTGCCATATATTCCGCGGGATAGTTTGCTTTCAGAAAAGCAGTCTGATAAGCCACCCATGAATAACAAGTAGCATGAGATTTATTGAATGCATAAGAAGCAAACTTTTCCCAGTCCGTCCAAATCTTCTCAAGTACTTTGGGATCATGACCGTTCTTTCGTCCGCCTTCAATAAACTTAGGCTTCATATGGTCTAGTTTATCTCTTAGTTTTTTACCCATTGCTTTACGCAAGGCATCGGATTCGCCACGAGTGAAATCCGCCAACAAACGTGATAAAAGCATGACCTGCTCCTGATATACCGTAATACCATATGTATCTTTCAAATATTTCTCCATAATAGGAATATCATACTCAATAGGCTTACGGCCATGCTTACGGTCGATAAAGTCCGGAATATAATCCATAGGCCCCGGACGATAAAGAGCATTCATCGCAATCAAATCCTCAAAAGTACTAGGTTCCAATTCCCGCAAATATTTCTGCATACCGGCAGATTCGAACTGGAATGTACCAATCGTCCGTCCTTCACTATAAAGAGCATAAGTAGGAGGATCCGAAATGTCAACCTCGTCAATGTCCAAGATAATCCCCTTACTATGCTTAATATTTTCAATCGCCTCTTTGATAATAGAAAGAGTCTTCAGACCCAAAAAGTCCATCTTGATCAATCCAGTATCTTCAATAACTGAACCTTCATACTGAGTCACCAGCATTTTTTCACCGGTTTCCTTATCATCTGCCGTACTTACAGGCACCCAGTCCGTTATATCATCTCGACATATAATAGTACCGCACGCATGCACACCTGTATTACGGACATTCCCCTCCAACATCTTTGCATACTTTATCGTATCACGCAAAAATAGGATCAGGTGAGACTTCCGCTGCCTGTAGTTCAGGAACATAAGCTATGGCATTAGTCAAATTCATTTTTTTATCAGGAATCTTATCCGGAACCAGCTTACACAAACGGTCAGACTCCGATAAAGGTAATTTCTGTACACGGGCTACATCCTTGATCGCTAGCTTGGTTGCCATCGTACCATATGTAATGATATGCGCCACCTTTTCCTGACCATATTTTTCAGTTACCCAATTCAGTACTCGTCCACGACCATCATCATCAAAATCCACATCAATATCAGGCAAAGAAATACGGTCGGGATTCAGGAAACGTTCGAACAGCAAATCGTATGCAATAGGGTCTATTTTAGTGATACCCAAACAATATGCTACGGCAGAACCTGCCGCCGATCCACGTCCCGGCCCTACAGACACGTCCAATTCTTCACGCGCGGCACGAATAAAATCCTGCACAATCAAGAAGTAACCCGGAAAACCCATCGTCTTCATAATATGAAGTTCGAATTTTGATCCGTTCCTGCACTTCCTCATTCAAGACTTCTCCATAACGCTTGTGCGCACCTTCCAACGCTAATTTCTTCAGATAATCAGCTTCCAGTTTAATACGATAGAGTTTGTCATAACCACCCAGTTTCTCTATTTTGGCTTTGGCGGCCTCCTCACTCATTACCACGTTACCGTTTTCATCTTGAGTGAACTCATCAAACAAGTCCTTTTCTGTATATTTCTTCCGATACCCCTCTTCTGTCCCAAAATCTTCAGGAATAGCAAAAGTAGGCATAATCGGTGCATGATCTATACTATAAAATTCCACCTGATCACAAATATCCACCGTATTTGAAAGAGCCTCGGGGACATCAGCGAAAACTTCATTCATCTCGGCACGTGTCTTCATCCACTCTTGCTTTGAATAGAGCATACGGTTAGGATCATCCAAATCCTTACCCGTACTCAGACAGATCAGCCTGTCGTGTGCTTCAGCATTCTCTTCATCTACAAAGTGAACGTCATTAGTACAAACCAGCTTGACATTGAATTTTCTAGAATACTCTATCAACTTTTCGTTAGCAATTTGCTGCAATTTATAAGCTTCATGATTCGCACGAGGAACCGTCGCTTTATGACGTTGCAATTCCAAATAGAAATCATCTCCGAATACACGTTTATACCATTGGATAGCCTCCTCTGCCTCTTCATATTTTCCAGCTATTATATTTCTAGGCACTTCTCCGGCAATACACGCTGTACAAACAATCAGCCCTTCATGGTATTTTTCCAATTCCACACGATCAGTACGCGGACGCATATAAAACCCTTCCGTCCATGCCTTTGACACTAATTTTATGAGGTTGTGGTATCCTTTTTCATTTTTAGCAAGCACTACCAAGTGATAACCACTTTGATCGGGTTTTCCTTCTTTGTTAAATAAACGACGGCGTGCCACATACATCTCACAACCGAAAATCGGTTTAAACAATTTCCTCTTTGCCGCCTCCAACTTCTCCTTGCACGCCACAAGTTCCGCCTCGGGATTATCACATTCCACCGTACCTTTTTCCAGTCCGGCTATTCTTTTCTTCAAATCCTTTATCTCACCGTTAGTACTGCTATTCTTCTTATTCACATAATTGAAGAATTCCTTGATACCGAACATATCACCATGGTCTGTTACGGCTATACCTTTCATTCCATCAGCCATAGCCTTGTCTACCAAACGTGGAATAGACGCCTGGCCATCAAGGATGGAATACTGGGTATGGACATGTAAATGGACAAAATCCTGCATAATCGTTACTCTCCTAAAAAATTGTCTAAAGATACTCCGCTTTCATAAAACCTGCAAAAAGATAAAGAAGAAGTTATCAACATTCGCTTTTTTTATCTTAAATGAAGTCGAAATAGGCATTTCTAACAACTTTTATTTGCAGGGTTTTCAAAATAAGTTTATTTTTGCACGATAATTGGTTTTATACAATCATGAACCGACTGAAGAAATTAAAGAAAATAAGACTACATAGAGAAGGAACAAGCATTTTAATTGTCAGTGCCATCCTATTAATTGGTATCAATGCCCTGTTGTTTTGGGGAATTGAGTGCAAAATTCCATTCTATATATTTGCCGCCGCAAGTATCGTTGTTTACCTGTTAATGGTTAACTTTTTCCGTTGTCCCATTCGATTATTCGAGCACGACACCGAAAAAATCGTAGTAGCCCCGGCAGACGGAAGGATAGTAGTTATAGAAGAAGTAGACGAACATGAATATTTTCATGACCGCCGGTTAATGATTTCTATTTTTATGAGCATTGTCAATGTACATGCCAATTGGTATCCCGTAGACGGAGTAGTGAAACATGTAGACCATCATAACGGTAAATTTATGAAAGCATGGCTGCCTAAGGCCAGTACGGAAAATGAACGTTCTATGGTCGTTATTGAAACTCCCGAAGGACATACCGTCATGGCGCGCCAAATAGCAGGAGCAATAGCCCGTCGAATCGTGACCTATGCCGAAGTAGGAGAAGATTGCTACATTGATGAACACATGGGTTTTATTAAATTCGGTTCGCGTGTAGATGTTTATCTTCCCTTAGGAACCGAAGTCTGTGTCAAGATGGGACAAGCGACTGTAGGTAACGAAACCGTCATTGCTAAACTAAAATAAAAAAATCACCAATGGCAAACTGTATCACACGCCACATTCCTAACGCAGTAACTTGCTGTAATCTATTCTCCGGTTGTATTGCCAGTGTCATGGCATTTAATGAAGACTATACCTTGGCCATCTCTTTTATTATACTAGGTGCTGTATTTGATTTCTTTGATGGCATGTTGGCACGTTTGTTCAAAGTATCAGGTCCTTTAGGAAAAGAATTAGACTCGTTGGCCGATGACATCACTTTTGGATTCGCTCCTTCCGCCATTGTCTTTTCCTTATTTAAAGAGGTACACTATCCTGATTTTCTATTGCCTGTTGCCGATTATATGCCTTATACCGCATTCCTTATTTCCGTATTTTCAGCTTTGCGTTTAGGCAAGTTCAATATAGACCCACGTCAGAGCAGTAGTTTTATTGGTATGCCCACTCCGGCTAATGCTTTATTTTGGGGATCATTGACTGTAGGAGCACATTCTTTCCTTATATCCGATTCTTTTAATGCGGCATATCTTTTCATTTTTGGTAGTTATTATGTCATTATTGCTGGTGGCAGAAATCCCAATGTTCTCATTAAAATTCAAGAGTCTTGCCTGGAAACAGAACAAAGTCAGCTATATTTTCCTCATTGTATGCATCCCCCTGTTGTATTTTTTTAAAATCAGCAGTTTTGCAGCTATCATCCTGTGGTATATCATTCTATCTCTTTTAAACTAAAAAA
>ENA-OQJE01000019-OQJE01000019.1-human-gut-metagenome-genome-assembly--contig:-NODE-19-length-35124-cov-3.847844_pt1 | contig 35124 bp, 29 predicted proteins | sample MGYA00242594_ERZ504760 | MGnify/ENA primary metagenome ERZ504760 (study PRJEB26092, sample SAMD00036358) | human gut metagenome | host: Homo sapiens | study: EMG produced TPA metagenomics assembly of...
CGTGCTTCTTGCTCATATCCGGACATTCGTCAAAATAAAAAAAACAGAGGCAAGCGAGCTTGCCTCTGTTTTTTTATTTTTCCTTCATTGTCTACGATTACATCATGCCCATTCCGGCGCCGGCTCCGGCTGGCATTGCTGGAGTGTCCTCTTTGATTGTAGCTACTGCTGACTCTGTTGTGAGGAGTGTTGAAGCTACTGATGTTGCATTCTGTAATGCACTTCTTGTAACCTTTACAGGATCAAGGATTCCATTATCAACCATATCTACATACTCTTCTGTAGCTGCGTTGAAGCCTGTTCCCGGAGCTGACTCCTTTACCTTGTTGATGATTACTGCACCTTCAAGTCCTGCATTTGCAGCGATATAGTAAAGTGGAGCCTCGAGTGCTTTAAGGATAACCTTTGCACCTGTCTTCTCATCTCCCTCAAGTGTATCAACAAGCTCTGCAACCTTCTTTGATGCATGGATATATGCTGATCCACCACCTGCGATGATTCCCTCTTCAACTGCTGCTCTTGTAGCGTTAAGGGCATCCTCCATACGAAGCTTAGCCTCTTTCATCTCTGTCTCTGTTGCAGCACCTACACGGATAACTGCTACACCGCCTGCCATCTTGGCAAGACGCTCCTGTAATTTTTCTTTATCAAACTCAGATGTTGTCTCATCAATCTGACCACGGATCTGGCTTACTCTGCCTGCGATAGCATCCTTGTCTCCGGCACCGTCAACGATGACTGTGTTCTCCTTCTGAACCTTAACTGACTTAGCACGGCCAAGCATATCGATTGTTGTATCCTTGAGCTCAAGTCCAAGATCAGAGCTGATCACCTGACCACCTGTAAGGATTGCAATATCCTCAAGCATTGCTTTTCTTCTGTCACCATATCCAGGAGCCTTTACAGCTACTACATTGAATGTACCACGAAGCTTATTAACGATAAGTGTTGTAAGAGCCTCGCCCTCAACATCCTCAGCGATGATAAGAAGTCTTGCACCGGCCTGAACAATCTTCTCAAGTAATGGAAGAATATCCTGGATGTTAGAAATCTTCTTGTCAGTAATAAGGATATACGGATCATCAAGTACTGCTTCCATCTTGTCCATATCTGTGCACATATATGCTGAGAGGTATCCTCTGTCGAACTGCATACCTTCTACAAGGTCAAGCTCTGTCTGCATTGTCTTTGACTCTTCAATTGTGATAACACCATCGTTTGTAACCTTTTCCATAGCGTCTGCTACGAGATTGCCAACTTCCTCATCTCCTGCTGAGATAGCTGCAACCTTAGCGATCTGCTCTTTGCCTTTTACTTTCTGGCTCATATCCTTAAGTGCCTCAACAGCTTTGTCTGTAGCCTTCTTCATACCACGACGAAGCACGATTGGGTTTGCTCCTGCCTCAAGGTTCTTCATTCCTTCCTGAACCATTGCCTGTGTAAGAACTGTAGCTGTTGTTGTTCCGTCTCCTGCTACATCATTTGTCTTTGTGGCAACTTCCTTGACAAGCTGTGCTCCCATGTTCTCGAAAGCATCCTCAAGCTCAACCTCTTTTGCGATTGTAACACCATCGTTTGTGATGAGTGGTGCACCGTATGATTTGTCAAGTACTACGTTTCTTCCTTTTGGTCCAAGTGTTACTCTGACTGTATTTGCTAATTTATCTACTCCAGCTCCAAGTGCTGCTCTGGCTTCTGAGCCATATTTAATTTCCTTTGCCATGATTTATACGACCTTTCTATTTATATATTTGATATTTAATTCCAAAATGTAAGCAGCTATGACCGGATATGTAAAACGTACCGGATCTTTAGCTTCTATCCGTAAATTAATCTTACTCTACTACTGCAAGAATATCATTCTGTCTAACGATGATGTACTCTTCTCCGTCAAGCTTAACCTCTGTGCCTGCGTATTTAGAATAAATAACCTTCTGTCCGACTGTTACCTGCATCTTAACTTCCTTGCCGTCAACCATTCCGCCAGGTCCTACTGCGATAACCTCAGCCTCCTGTGGCTTCTCCTGTGCTGAACTTGTAAGGATGATTCCCGATTTTGTTGTTTCCTCTGCTTCTAACTGCTTTAATACTACTCTGTCTGATAATGGAACTAATTTCATTGTATTGCCTCCTTTTATCTCTGTTAGCACTCATTTCTTTCGAGTGCTAATTTCTTTCTGTAAATAAAATATCACTATTGCATTTCAATGTCAACAGTGATATTTCATTTTAATATTTATTTTACATTTTCTATATCAATCCGTAATGCTTTAACGCATTTTTCACTCCATCATCTGAAATATCCGATGTGACATATTCCGCAATTTCTTTAACCGGTGGCATTGAGTTGCCCATCGCGATTCCATGTCCTACACTCTCAAGCATTTCAAGGTCATTTACACTGTCGCCTATCGCATAGGTTTCATCAAGCGGAATATCCAGATGATTACACAGCCATTTGATGCCGGTTGCCTTTGAGGTTCCCTTCGGCACGAACTCTACGACATTTTCCACATGCTCAAGTATCAGAAAATCATCGGCAAACTCTGCCTTCACACGCTCATAATCAGTACCATCTATCACGTCAGCGGAGAATTTATTAATTCTTATCTCGCCGTCATATCCTCTTATTATATGTGCATGCTCACCAAGTGACTCAAAAAGGTAATCCACATACGGATCATTCTCAAAGCCCTCGTCATCTATCCAGTAGTCCGTGGAGCCCTCAAGCACTACAGGCATTTTACACTCAGAAAGAACCCTTATGACCTTTTGTACCATATCTGCGCTCAGGTCATTTTCGTATATTACTTTGCCATCCATTTCAATATAGTTGCCACATGCCGCAATTATTCCATCAAAACCCATATTTAATAGCTTCTCTGACCTCACACTGGCTCTGGCACGTCCTGTACATATAAATGCCAGATGTCCGTTTGCCTTGAGGGCTGCCACAGCCTCTATTGTGCTTTCAGGAATTACCATGTCATCGTCCCATATTGTTCCGTCTATGTCAAAAAATACTGTTTTACTCATTTGCTGCTCCTAATATTATTATTATCATGTCAAACACTGCTATCTTAACATCTTATAAGTCAAATTTCAATCAGTTTATCCACAGTGCCAACACCTTTAGAAAGCAGTAATTTTGTATGTCAAAAATCCCGGTGCAATGCACTGGGATTTTGCTATAAAATGTATGAAATAAAATTTATTAAGAAGAATTGCTATAATAGTTTGTTACTGTACTGAGAGATATGAATATCCCATGAGACTCTCATCAACCTCTCTGGCAGCCTCACGTCCCTCTCTGATAGCCCATACTACAAGGGACTGTCCACGGTGGTTATCACCTGCCACGTATACGTTTTTTACGTTTGTAGCGTAATGTCCCTCCTGTGTACTTACGTTTGTTCTGGCATTAAGCTCTACACCAAATGCCTTTGCCACGTAGCTTTCTGTTCCAAGGAAGCCTGCTGCTATAAGCACAAGCTCTGCCGGAAGCTTTTTCTCTGATCCCTCTACCGGAACCATCATGAATCTGCCTGTCTTCTCGTCCTTTTTACTCTCAAGACTTACAATTGTAAGCTCCTTTAGATTGCCGTTTTTGTCCTTGTGGAACTCTTTTACGGTTGTCTTGTAGATACGTGGGTCATGTCCGAATACTGCAATAGCTTCCTCCTGGCCGTAGTCTGTTTTTAAGACCTTTGGCCACTGTGGCCACGGATTGTTTGCGGCACGCTCTGTAGGCGGACAAGGCATCATCTCAAGCTGTGTGACTGATTTGGCGCCCTGACGGATTGCAGTTCCGACACAGTCGTTTCCTGTGTCACCGCCACCGATAATGACCACATTTTTGCCCTTTGCAGATACAAACTTGCCATCTGTCAGGTTTGAATTTAAAAGGCTCTTTGTATTCTGGGTAAGGTAATCAACAGCAAAGTAAATACCCTTTGCATCTCTTCCGTCTGCCTTTATGTCTCTTGGATTTTTGGCACCACAGCAAAGGATTATCCTGTCATACTTCTTGTAAAGCTCTGCCGGCTTTATATCCTTTCCGACATCACAGCCTGTGACAAAATGAATGCCCTCTTCCTTCATTATATTAACTTTTCTGTCAATAATGCTCTTATCAAGCTTCATATTTGGAATACCATACATGAGCAGGCCACCGACGCGGTCCTCTCTCTCATATACTGTAACCTCATGGCCTCTCTGGTTAAGCTGGTCTGCTGCCGCAAGTCCTGAAGGACCCGAACCAATGATTGCCACCTTCTTGCCGGTTCTGACCTTTGGTGGCTTTGGAGCTGCATATCCGTTTGCATATGCAGTCTCTATTACACCATGCTCATTGTCCCTGACTGACACCGGACTGCCCCAGTGTCCACATGTACATGCCTTCTCGCACAGTGCCGGGCAGACTCTTGATGTAAACTCAGGGAAATTATTGGTCTTGTGCAGACGATTATATGCCTGCTCCCAGTTGCCGGTGTATACAAGGTCATTCCACTCCGGAACCAGGTTGTGCAGAGGACAGCCTGATGTCATGCCTGCTATTGTCATTCCCGACTGGCAGAAAGGAACTCCGCAGTCCATACAACGGGCAGCCTGTTTCTGCTGATTTTCTTTTGAAAGGAACACATGGAACTCGTTAAAGTTCTTAATACGCTCCTTTGGCTCTACAGACGCCGCTTCGCATCTGTCATATTCCATAAATCCTGTTGGTTTTCCCATTATCTGCGTCCTCCTTAGCCTCTTGTGCTGGCATAAAATGCCTCAATCTGTGCCTGCTCTGCGTTAAGACCCTTTTCTTCCATCTGTACAATAGCCATCTGCATACGGTTGTAATCGTAAGGAATAACCTTCTTGAACTTAGGAAGATACTCACTGAAATGATCAAGGATTTCCTTACCCTTTTCTGAGTTTGTAAGTGTTACATGCTCTTTTATCATTTCCTTAAGCTCTAATACATCGTACTTGTTTGAGACCTCCTCAGTAAATACCATCTGCTTGTTGGTTCTCATGTAAAGGTCATTGTCCTCATCAAGCACATATGCTATTCCACCGCTCATACCTGCTGCAAAGTTTTTTCCGGTCTTTCCAAGGATAACTACGCGGCCACCTGTCATGTACTCACAGCCATGATCGCCGACACCCTCAACTACTGCTGTTGCACCGGAATTTCTTACGCAGAAACGCTCACCGGCAACACCGTTTATGAAGGCCTTACCGCTTGTAGCTCCGTAAAGTGCTACGTTTCCGATGATGATATTATCATCCTTCTCAAACTTGACTCCTGCAGGTGGATATACGATGAGCTTTCCACCTGAAAGACCCTTTCCGAAGTAATCATTTGAATCTCCGACAAGCTCAAGTGTAAGTCCCTTAGGGATAAATGCTCCAAAGCTCTGTCCGCCTGCACCGTTACACTTGATAACAAATGTGTCTTCATCCAGCGTATCGTCATATTTCTTTGTAATCTCAGAACCAAATATTGTTCCGAGAGATCTGTTTGTATTTGTTACCTCAATCTCAATCGCGCGCTTTTGTCCGCTCTCAAGTGCGCTCTTAAGCTGTGTCATGATCTCAGTCATATCCTTTGTCTTTGAAAGCTCAAAGTCATATACCTGCTTAGGATCGAAGATAACACTCTGCTTTTTGCCGTCAAACGGATTATTAAGTATGCAGTCAAGGTCAATCTTTGACTGTTTCTCGCTTAGATTATCACGCTTCTTTAAGAGATCTCCACGTCCAACGAGCTCATCCACTGTCTTTACGCCAAGCTTTGCCATATACTCACGAAGCTCTTCAGCGATGAAACGCATGAAGTTCTCAACGTACTCCGGCTTTCCTGCAAAGCGCTTACGAAGCTCAGGGTTTTGTGTGGCAATTCCTGCCGGACATGTATCCAAGTTACATACTCTCATCATTACGCAGCCCATTGTTACAAGCGGAGCTGTCGCAAAACCGAATTCCTCGGCTCCAAGACACGCTGCTATTGCCACATCACGGCCACTCATCAGCTTACCGTCTGTCTCAATTCTTACTTTATTTCTAAGACCATTCATAAGAAGAGTCTGGTGTGTCTCTGCAAGCCCAAGCTCCCATGGAAGTCCCGCATTGTGGATTGAGCTGCTAGGTGCGGCTCCTGTTCCTCCGTCGTAGCCTGAGATAAGCACTACCTGTGCTCCGGCCTTTGCAACGCCTGCCGCAACAGTTCCTACACCGGCCTCAGAAACGAGCTTGACTGAGATTCTTGCATCTCTGTTTGCATTCTTTAAGTCGAAAATAAGCTGCTCCAAATCCTCGATAGAATAAATATCGTGGTGTGGTGGTGGAGCGATGAGTGCAACACCCGGTGTTGAAAGTCTTGTCTTTGCAATCCAAGGATAAACCTTCTTTCCAGGTAAGTGTCCGCCCTCACCCGGCTTAGCACCCTGTGCCATCTTAATCTGAATCTCCTGTGCGCTTGTTAAGTATCTGCTTGTGACACCAAAACGTCCTGAAGCAACCTGCTTGATTGCTGAACAGCGGTTCTTTCCGTCTTTTCCGATTGTGAGACGATCCTTGTCCTCTCCACCCTCACCGGTATTTGATTTTCCGTTGCAGATGGTTCATGGCAATTGCAAGTGTCTCATGTGCTTCCTTGGAAATAGATCCGTATGACATAGCACCTGTCTTGAAACGTGTCACAATTGAGTCAACGCTCTCAACCTCCTCGAGCTTGACACCCTTCTTAGGATAGTTGAAATCCATGAGTCCGCGGATGTTTGTATTTTTCTCTTCCTCGTCCACAAGTGCTGTGTACTGCTTGAACAGATTGTAGTCACCGCGCTGTGTCGACTGCTGGAGAAGATGGATTGTAGCCGGATTGTACAGATGGTCATCAGCTCCGCTTCTCATCTTGTGTCTGCCCTTGCTGTCAAGTGTAACATCTGTCTCAAGTCCGAGCGGATCGTAGGCCGCAGAGTGAAGCTCATTCACATCGTTCTCGATATCCTGTAATGTAATTCCACCGATACGGCTTACTGTATTTGTGAAATACTTGTCAATAACACTCTTGTCAATACCGATTGCCTCAAAAATCTTTGAGCCCTGATATGACTGAATGGTTGAAATACCCATCTTTGCTGCAATTTTTACGATACCTGTGATGATTGCATGGTTGTAATCATCGATTGCTGCATAATAATCCTTGTCAAGCATATGCTCGTCAACAAGCTGCTTAACTGTATCCTGTGCCAGATAAGGGTTGATTGCACTTGCACCAAAGCCAAGCAGTGTAGCAAAATGATGAACCTCTCTCGGCTCTCCTGACTCAAGAATGAGCGAAAGCGATGTTCTCTTTTTTGTCTTTACAAGATACTGCTGCAATGCAGCAACTGCAAGCAGTGAAGGAATTGCAACGTGGTTCTCATCAACACCCCTGTCTGAGAGGATAATAATATTGGCTCCGTCCCTGTATGCACGGTCAGCCTCTATATAAAGTCTGTCTACTGCTTTCTCAAGACTTGTGTTCTTGTAATATATAATAGGTAAAACCTCTACCTTAAAGCCATCAGCCTTTAAATTCTTAATCTTCATAAGGTCGGTGTTTGTAAGAATTGGGTTGTTAATCTTAAGTACACGGCAGTTTTCCGGCTTCTCCTCAAGCACGTTTCCGGCCTCACCGATATAGAGTGTGGTTGATGTGACAACCTCCTCACGGATTGAATCGATAGGCGGGTTTGTTACCTGTGCGAAGCGCTGCTTAAAGTAGTTGAATAACGGCTCCCTGTTACCTGATAAAGCTGCAAGCGGTGTATCAGTACCCATGGCCGCTGTGCCCTCAACACCATTTTTAGCCATCGGAAGGATTGAATCCTTGAGTGACTCATATGTATAACCGAAGGCTCTCTGCATTCTCTGGCGCTCTTCCTTTGTATACTCAGGTACTCTCTGGTTAGGAATCTTTAAATCCTTAAGATTTACCATGTATCTGTCAATCCACTCACCATAAGGCTGCTTGTCTGCATATCTCTCCTTGAGCTCATCATCATCTATGATTTTTCCTGCAACAGTATCCACAAGGAGCATCTTTCCCGGACGGAGACGATCCTTTTTCACAATCTTTGTAGGGTCAATCTCAAGTACTCCGACCTCAGATGAAAGGATAAGGTAATCATCATCTGTCACATAGTAACGTGATGGACGAAGTCCGTTTCTGTCAAGCACTGCTCCGACTAAATCACCATCTGAGAATACGATTGAAGCCGGACCATCCCATGGCTCCATCATTGTAGCGTAATACTGGTAGAAATCCTTCTTCTTCTGAGTCATGATTGAATTGTTTGCCCATGGCTCAGGAATCATTATCATAACGGCAAGTGGAAGCTCCATACCACTCATTACCAGGAATTCAAGCGCATTATCAAGCATTGCTGAGTCAGATCCTGCCGCATTGATAACCGGCAAAACCTTCTGGAACTCTTTTTTAAGCTTAGGAGACTCCATGTCTCCTCACGTGCTGACATCTGTCAGAGTTTCCAAGAATAGTGTTAATCTCACCATTGTGTACGATAAATCTGTTTGGATGAGATCTCTCCCAGCTTGGGTTTGTATTTGTAGAGAATCTTGAATGTACTGTGGCGATTGCTGACTCATAATCAGGATCCTGTAAATCCATGAAGAACTGTCTGAGCTGCTCTACAAGGAACATTCCCTTATATACTATTGTTCTGCTTGAGAAGGAAACCACATATGTATTGTCGTTTGACTGCTCGAAAACACGTCTTGCAACATACAGCTTTCTGTCAAACTCAAGTCCTCTCTCAACATCCTCAGGTCTTTTTACAAAGCACTGCATGATGCATGGCATACAGTCTCTGGCTTTTTTAGAAAGCTTATCAGGCTCTGTAGGCACTTCTCTCCATCCGAGAAATTCAAGCCCTTCCTTCTCCACGATAACCTCAAGCATCTTCTTTGCCTGAATAGTCTTGAACTCATCATTAGGGAAGAAAAACATTCCCACACCGTAATCTCTCTCGTCTCCAAGCTCTATTCCAAGTGGCTTTGTAACCTTCTTAAAAAACTTATGAGAAATCTGAAGCAGGATGCCGACACCGTCTCCGGTCTTACCGTCAGCGTCTTTTCCGGCTCTGTGCTTTAAGTTCTCAACAATCTTTAAAGCATTCTCGACTGTCTCATGTGTTTTGATACCTTTGATATTTACTACTGCACCAATTCCACAGTTATCATGCTCGTAGCGAGGATCATATAATCCCTTGGCTGTGGCTGTGCTTTCATTCCATTGTTTACTCATAGGTTCTTCCTTTCCTAGTGTAAATTTGTTAACGGATAACTTATTAAGAAGTGAATCATTTCCTGTTTATGATTTTTACAACTATGAAAGCTCAATGTAAATAGTTTTTTTCTCGCTATTGTCTGATTATTTGATAACTTAATATTATAAAGTTATTTTTCTGACTATAATTGTATTTTTATCTTATTTATAAGGTTATACGCACAATTTACTGTTTCAAATTTCAAAACTTTTTTCTAATAACTCATGTAAAAAAAGTTACTTATAACAAATTGTGTCTGAATTGTGTATGTGTTACAGTAGCTTTTCATGTCTTATATCATAAAAAAATCAGCTATACTTTTTATTGTATAGCTGATTACCATAACAACCAGTAACTATTCTAAATTGCACTTCCCATATTCGCAAAACCGCACGATACTCGTGCTTTGTCTACACTCCGTTTCGGTCCATGCTAAACAGTTTCTTCTGTGTGCTTCGCATAATAATAAAATATCACAATGCCAACACCAAGGCACATGACCGATACCACCCATGCCATTACACTGCCATCAACAGTACACTTCAAAATACCGGTCTCTGTCCTTATAACAGCAAACGCATTTGCGGTAATATGACCAATCATAGCCGCATACACATGCCCTGACTTATACATAAAAGCTGCAAGCACAAGGCCAAGTAAAAAAGCATAAACAAACTGCACTATATTAAAATGAATGAGCCCAAACAAAAGCGCCGATAAAAATACAGCCTGTGGCACATTCATTATTTTGCGCATATTTCCAAATACAATGCCTCTGAAAACGAGCTCCTCCATAATCGGAGAAAGAATTGCCGAGCCAATCAGCTCAATTACAAGAGTGCTTGCATAAAAGCTCTCATTCGCCCTGGCATATCCTTCTGAGAGCCCGATAAGCGGTGACATTGTGATGATATTATTGAGCGCAAATGAAATAAAAAGTGTAATCACAATCACCCAGAGGACATTTATAAAAAGTGCCCTGTCCATCTTTGGTTTTTTAACAAACATCTGCTGTGTCGGCTTATAGCTTGCAAAATACATAAATGGTATTGTAATTGCTGCAGATATTATCTGCGCTATCATGTATGTCGAAGCTGTGTGTCCGATGAACGCAAAAATAAAGTACATTGCGCTCAGAAAAACAATGTAGTAAAGCACAATCGGGACAATTATTTCCCACACTATCGCTCTTAATTTTAAATTCTTATTCATGAAATCTCATTCCTATCTACTGTTTATAACCTCAGGTCTCAATGCATTGCATTTTCATAAAAGCTAATCGAAAAGCTTTAAAAGTACATCCGGAAGCTGCCTTAAATCATCTATCACAGCTTTTGCTCCTGCACTCACCATCTCGTTAACATCTCCAAATCCAAAGCTTACCGCTATGCTTGGCACATTGACACGATTTGCTCCCTCGATATCAAACATAGTATCTCCGATTAAACACATCTCATCCCTTGGAATGTCTGACCACCGGCGCATCACCTCGTTAAGCACCTCTTCCTTTGTATCTATCCTGCCGTCAAATGTAGCTCCGACCACCTCATCAAACATATCCAGTATTCCAAAATGCTCCAAAATACGCTCACACGATTTTTCCGGCTTCGATGATGCAAGTCCTATCCTATAGCCGGCTGCTTTAAGCGCCTCTATGCATTCCTTTACTCCCGGAAAAAGCGAGCATTCAAATATACCTATTTTGTTATAGCGCTCTCTGTACTTTTCGACCGCTTCAAGTGCCCTCTCCTTAGTAAATCCGTAATGCTCCATAAATGTGTTTATGAGCGGCGGTCCTATAAAGAAAAACAGACTGTTTCTGTCCGGCTCATCTATGCCAAAGTGTGAAAGTGCATATTGTGCCGACTTTGTGATGCCCTCGGATGAGTCAATCAGCGTTCCGTCCAAATCAAATAATATTGCTTTCATTTGTTATCTCCATTGCTTTAAATTTATTGTACTTTTAATTAAAATGCTAGGTCAGTATCTCATTTAACACTCGTCCGACAGCATCGGCAAACTCGTTGATACTCTTTATCTTCACGAGACTTCTGCCGAATATCTTTGTTGCAAGCTCACTGTCATGCGCACTTCCCATGAAGATGCCAATTACGTCTATTCCATGGTTTTTAAGCCTCTGCACCTCATTTACGGTGTCCTTAACAGCAAGAGCATCAGTGTACTCCCGGTCCTTATAAAAGGCTCCCTCCCCTGCTATCTGATCATCCTGGGGACTTGCATCCGAAAACATGAAAAGTAACTTCTTTGGCTTTGGACTTAGCTCCATCAGATGTGATGCCGCGCGCAGAGCAAGGCCATCCCTGTTATTTCCTGCCGCAACATAATGAAACAGCTCATCCTCCACACCATAATCATCATATTCCTTAAAGATGTGCATCACCGTATAGCCTCTTATGCTGCAGTATGAGTAAATCTGCACCGGTATGCCACAATTTGTCAGGCTCTTTGACAGTACATATGCCTGTGCTGCTATCTTCTGCTGCATCTGTTTTCTGGAAGAAGACGCATCCATCAGTATGTCGACAGAAAAGCCCGGTGTCTCCACCTCATCTTTTCGCTCAAAAACACGCGGATTGTCCAGATACAGCGCCTTCCATACTCTCGCAGGCTTTATACGGCCGTGTGTTGAAGCATCCATAAATGTCTCATCTGCTGTCTCCAGGTGCATTCTAAGGCTTTCTGTAAGTCTCCTTATACTGTTTTGATACACTGCCATGTTTTTTTCAAAATGCTTTTTATTCTTGTCGTATTGCATGGCTGTCTCTTTTGTAAATGCAAGAATTTCCCTGCGCTCTCTTTTGTTGTCAATCTCATCAGGTACAGTCTGCTTTTTCTCCGGCGCAATACCTCTGGTAAAAAGCAAGTGACAGTTTTTGTGATTTCCTACACAGAGCTTTTTCTCCATCTCGGCCTGCTGCCTGTCAGAATACATGCTTTTTCCAAAGCAGGCTGTCACATACCGCTTCGCTTCTATTGGATCTTTCTGCAGTGCAAACTGCAGCAGATATCTCTTTGAATGCTCCATAGACAAAGCTGCTGTGTCCGAGGCCATATTTTTATCATAAAAGCTATTCGCTCTGACATACTGTGTGCTGACTTTTCCTATTGAGTGAAACGCTCCTGCTACCTTCTGTAAAAAATATATGCCCTGCGGCTTTACCACCTTTATCGGCTTATACGAGAAATACTTCCACAGATTTTCTCTCGTTTTCACTATAATCTCATCCGTTGTCATATCAGGTGTAAACAAAAAGCATGCAGTATCTCTTCATCCTCTTTGCAAAGACCTGATGGCTTTCCAAGTATCCTTCTGCAATGTGCATTTCTGATTATATCAATCCTCGAATACTCCCTGTTTTTATTGACTCCTGCAAGGCTCTTTTTCGCATACTCAAGCCTTAAATCATATAAGGCAGGCCTCGTTTGTCTCTCCTTTTCATACAGGGCATTTTCCAAACCTATCCATAAAAGCCCCTCATAAAGCATGGCGTTTTTTCCTGTCAGCTGATTGAATAAGGCATCTATCTTGTCATGCTCATACCACTTGTATTCAAGCCCAATAATCAGATTCAGATAAATATCAGCGGATCCATCAGGTGCAAATGCCAGAAAAAGCGGCTCTATGTCATAGTCACAGGCCGCCATCCATATGAAGTTTCTTGCTCTTTTTGCTTCCTTTATATCCTGTTCTTCCATATGTTCCATTCCTTCATATGTCACAAACTCATATCAACAAAACAGCTGCTCTCTGCTCATCTTCCTTGAGATTCTTGCACGGATTGTATCACGGATAAGTGTCTGCTCATATTCATCAAAGCTCTTGTTTGTTATTCCCATATCCAGAGCTGTATATATATTTAAGCCCTTTTCCATCATACCAATTGAACCGATGAGACCACGCAGATCAAGTGACTTTGATGATATTTCGCCATTTTTGCACTTGGTATGCAGTTCAAGAAATACCTCCGCAAGCTCATTTGCTCCCGCTTCACGTATTGCAGGATAATGCTCCTTTATGAGCTTCACAAGGCTCTCTTTTGAAATCATAGGCATCCGGATTACCGCAAAACGTGATACAAGAGCCTCATTCAGCTCCTTTGTGCCTGCATAGCCGTAATTCATCGTGGCAATAAATCTTGTTGCCGGATGAAGCGACAGTCTGTCATAGCCCGGCACATCTATTGTACGTCTGAAATCAAGTGTGGCATGAAGCACTGCCATAGCCTCACTTTTTGCCATATTAATCTCATCAAGCACCGCAAAGCCGCCTGTTTTTGCGGCTGTATACACAGGTCCCGGCCTGAAGGTTACCTCTCCGGCGCGAAAAGTATCGGTTCCTATAAGTGATGCTGCATCCATATTTACGTGAAATGACACATCCCAGCGTGGTCTGTTAAATACACCTGCCAGATTCTCTGCGAAAAGATTCTTTCCTGTGGCCTTTTCTCCGACTAAAAGCAGATTTTCTCCACATAAAACGGCGGTTATAGCCTGCTCCCACACATCGCTTCCGTAATAAAACTGTGTAGGCACGGGGATTCTTGACTCATACTCCTTGTCCACCGGATACTGCGAGCGAAACTTTTCAATTTCCTTAATCAGATTTTCTGAAATGCCAAGCTCTCTTAATTTGTCCAACAAGCTCATCGCTTCCTTTCATGTCAGATATTTTAACTGTTATAGGCCATACATACTCAAAACCGTACACAGTTTATGCTTTACATTATATTGTCATGCGATATATTATTTCTTCACGCCCTTGGTGTCACGGTTTGCAATGTGCAGCCTGTGAAGCGCCACCTGCTTCCCCTTTACCTCGACCTCTTTTTCCTCCTGGTCATTAAGCAGATAAATGTCAGTAAGCTCATCCTCTCTGTCAAGCCTCATTCCCCTGACACCTACTGCTGCCTTTTTCTTTTCAGGAATAGTGCCACAGTCGACTCGAAGAAACATTTCCTTCTTTGAACGCATTACCATTGTAGCATTCTCTGAAAGCATGTCAACAAACAACAGCTCATCATCATCCATGAGCTTTGTGGCCTGCGAGGTCTTTCGTGTCACCACAAACTCAGCACCATCCACGAGCTTTATCATGGCTGACTTCGTTCCAAATATAAGCTTGTGCTTTTCAACATCCATAAGAGGTGCTATAAATACTATATCCTCCTTACTGCTGTCATAGTTGCTTACATTGTCAATAGGTGTGCCCTTGTCACGGAATTTGCCGTAAGGCAGGTCTAACACCTTGACAAGATGCATGTTTCCGTTGTTTGTAAAAATGCACAGCTTATCTATATTTTTGACCTTTAATATCAGCTTGTTCTCTGCGTCAGCTGTATCTTTGTTTCTATCATAGGTTGAAGTATCTACTGTCTTCACATAGCCGAAGCGGTCCATAAGCAGCACTACATCCGATACCTCAAGCTCTTTTTTGACCACAACAGCTTCCTCGAGATTGTCAAGCTCCGTGCGTCTGTCCCTTGCATACTCCTTGCGGAACGCTTTAAGCTCCTTCATAATGACCTTTGCCATGGATGAGCGATGCTCTAAAATATCGCTGTACTCTGCAATCTTTGCCCTGGTCTCCTCATGCTCCTTAATCAGAGCCTCAATTTCGAGTCCAATCAGCTTGTACAGACGCATTTCAAGGATAGCAGCTGCCTGACGCTCAGTAAAGCAAAGCTGGGCTGCCATGGCTTCTGAAGCCTTTGACTTGAATTTAATCCCCTCTGTCTCTCCGTTTATGAGACATGCCTTTGCCATTTTCTGGTCACGGCTTCCTCTTAATATTTCAATAATCAGATCTATCACGTTACAGGCCTTTATGAGTCCCTGCTGTATTTCTTCTTTCTCCTGCTCCTTTGCAAGAAGAGTCTCATACTTTCTTTTTGCAATCTCATACTGGAAATTGACATGATGCCTTATGATGGGTACAAGACCAAGCGTCTCAGGTCTTCCATTTGCGACGGCCAGCATATTTACACCGAAAGTATCCTCCAGCTTTGTCTTTTTATACAAAAGGTTCTTAAGCGCCTCAACATCAGCACCTTTTTTAAGCTCTAAGACAATTCTTATTCCCTCTTTCGATGACTGGTTGGTTATATCCACAATATCCGTTGTCGCTTTTGACTCGACAAGTGAATAGACATCATTTAAGAATTTCCCTATATTGGCACCAATCATTGTGTATGGGATTTCCGTAATGACAAGCTTGTCCTTTCCTGCCTTACCCTTCTCTATTTCGATTTTTCCACGGATTTTTATCTTTCCCTGTCCGGTCTCATATATTGCTGCAAGATCATCCTGATTTGCAACAATGCCTCCTGTCGGAAAATCAGGCCCCTTTATATACTGCATCATCTCGGCAGTGGTGATATCAGGATTTTTCATATAAGCAATCACGCCGTCCACCACCTCGCCAAAATTGTGTGGCGGAATACTTGTCGCCATGCCGACTGCTATACCCTCAGCTCCATTTATCAAAAGGTTCGGCACCTTGACCGGAAGCACCTCTGGCTCTTTTTCTGTCTCGTCGTAGTTTGGAATGAAATCAACCACATTTTTGTCAAGATCAGCAAGATATGCTTCCTGTGTGATTTTTTGAAGTCTTGCCTCAGTATAACGCATGGCAGCGGCTCCGTCTCCCTCGATTGAGCCAAAATTACCGTGTCCATCGATAAGCGGCATGCCTTTTTTGAAGTCCTGTGCCAAAACAACCATCGCATCATAGATTGATGAATCGCCGTGCGGATGATATTTACCCATTGTATCACCGACTATACGCGCACTCTTTCTATATGGCTTGTCGTACCTTATGCCCAGCTCATGCATATCATAAAGTGTACGCCTTTGTACAGGCTTAAGCCCATCGCGCACATCCGGCAGGGCTCTTGCTATAATGACACTCATCGCATAGTCAATATATGATTTCTGCATCAGCTCCGAATATTCGGTCTGAATTATATTGTTGTCTACATTGTTATCTATATTTCTATCCATGTCTTTCTCCGATTATAAATACTGCTTAACTATTCAGAACCACTGAGAACCAAAAGCAGAAGCGTCATGCTTACACATCCAGCTCCGCGTCATGCGCATGCTCGTATATGAACTCTTTTCTCGGTGGCACATCACTACCCATAAGCAGTGATGTCACATCATTTGCCAGGCGTCCATCCTCTATTTCAATACGCTTTAGCATCCTTGTTGCGGGATTTAGTGTGGTATCCCAGAGCTGATCCGCATCCATCTCTCCAAGACCTTTATATCTTTGCAACGTAAACTTGCCTGTATGTGTCTTTCTGTACTTGTCAAGCTCCGCATCGTCATACAAATATTTTTCCTCGCCCTTTGACGGAATAGCCTTGTAAAGCGGAGGCATGGCAACATATACATGTCCCTCTAAAATAAGCTCAGGCATAAACCTGAAGAACAGAGTCAAAAAGCAGTGTGGAGATATGAGCTCCGTCCACATCGGCATCGGCCATAATGATGATTTTGTCATAGCGAAGCTTTGTTATATCAAAAATCATTTCCATACCCTTCCGAAAATCCGCAGCCAAACGCATTTATCATTGTCTTTATTTCAGCGTTTGCCAGTACCTTATCAATACTTGCCTTTTCAACATTCAAAATCTTGCCTCGAATCGGCATAATTGCCTGAAACATACGGTTTCTTGCCATCTTTGCCGAGCCTCCGGCCGAATCTCCCTCGACTATGAAAATCTCGCACTTAGAAGCATCCCTGCTCTCACAGTTTGCAAGCTTTCCGTTTGAATCAAAGGAAAACTTCTGCTTTGTGAGCAGATTGGTCTTTGCCTTCTCCTCAGCTTTTCTAATCTTTGCGGCCTTCTCAGCACATGATATTACCGTCTTTAAGACCTCAAGATTCTTGTCAAAATAAAGCGGTACCTCGTCATTTGTCACCTTGGCAGTTGCACGGTTTGCATCCTGATTGTCAAGCTTTGTCTTTGTCTGACCCTCGAATCTAGGGTCAGGATGCTTTACTGACACTACAGCAGTCATGCCGTTTCTGACATCTGCTCCGTTGAAATTCGCATCCTTGTCCTTTAATATACCAAGTTCTCTGGCATATGAATTGATAATACCTGTAAAGGCTGTCTTAAAGCCTGTGATATGCGCTCCACCCTCAGAATTGTATATATTGTTGCAAAAACCTAGAATATTCTCATGGAACTCGCTTGTATACTGAAAAGCCACCTCAACCTTTATATCCTCACTCTCTCCTGTAAAGTAAATGACATCATGCAGCTTTTCTATATTTTTATTTAAATCCTTTACAAAACCGATAATACCCTCAGGCTCATGATACTCAATATGCTCTGTCGCATCACCTCGTTTGTCCTCGTATATGATGGTAAGCTTCGGATTGAGATACGCTGTCTCCTTCAGTCTGTTCTTTACATCCTCTTCCTTGAATCTTGTCTTCTCAAAAATCTCCGGATCCGGCAGGAAATTAATCTTTGTTCCTGTTTTTTTGGTTTTGCCTAAAGTAGGAAGCAGGCCATTTTCAAGCTCCACAACAGGAACACCCTTTTCATATCTGTCATGGTGGATATAGCCATCTCTGCTTATCTCCACATCCATATATGTGGATAATGCATTTACAACCGACGAACCAACTCCGTGCAGACCTCCACTGGTCTTATATACAGAATTGTCGAATTTACCTCCTGCGTGCAGTGTCGAGAATACAACACGCGCCGCAGATACACCCTTAGCATGCATACCTACAGGTATTCCACGTCCGTTATCCTCCACCGTACACGAACCGTTTTTCTCAAGAGTTACCCTTATGGTATCACAGGCACCTGCCAGATGCTCATCTACGGAGTTATCCACAATCTCATATATCAGATGGTTTAGTCCCTTGGTTGTGACACTTCCTATATACATACCCGGTCTTTTTCTGACTGCCTCAAGTCCTTCTAAAATTGCTATGCTCTTCTCATCGTATGTTTGCTTCTTGGCCATACTTGTCTCCTACTTCTTTAAATTGCGTAATAATTATATTATCTGCCCTGCCTGCTATCCTTGATATGCGCTAACACCATCGTTGCTATTTTGAATATCATAGCATCATCAAAGGTTCTGATATCAAGACCTATCGACTTCTCAATACGCTCTAGCCTGTACACAAGCGTATTTCTATGCACATAAAGCTGTCTTGCAGTCTCTGAAATGTTCAGATTGTTCTCGAAGAACTTGGAGATTGTAGACATTGCCTCCTCGTCATCAAGTATCTGTGGCACCTCATCACCAAAAACCTCACGGATAAACATCTCACACAGACTCATTGGAAGCTGATAAATAAGTCTTCCTATGCCCAGCCTGTCATATGCCATAATTTCCTTTTCCACGTAAAACAGCCTGCCGACCTCAAGAGCCATCCTGGCTTCCTGATAAGACTCTGCAATCTTTGGAAGAACATCCGTCGGATTGCCATAGCCCACCCGTACCTTAATCATAGCCTCTGCAAGCAGATTGTCAACCAGACTTCCTGCAATAGATGAAAGCTTTTCCTGAAGCTTTGGTGAATCTATATCCTCAACATCCTTTACCAGCACTACATTATGCTCATCCATCGCCACCACAAAATCACCGCTTCTGATATCTGCCAGATTCTTTACAAGCTCAACTGCTATCTCATTGCTGTTCTTTCCGGTATCTATAACATATACTACTCGTTTTCTGTTCTCTATATGTAATTTCTTGGCACGGTTTATTATATCAGAACCAAGCATATTGCCAAGAAGAATATTCTGAATAAAATTATTTCTGTCATATCGCTCTGACTCACCGAGCACAAGTGTACGAAGCTGACAAACTGCCATCCTGCCTATTACAAGATTCTCACTCGTATACGGGCAGAACATTACGAGCACATACTCAAGCTCTGAATCAATTTCAACCGCAAATGCGATTGCATCGTTTTTTTCCCTAACATCATCTTCGGATACTATAAACTCCTTCACAAAAATGTCGCTATGTTCCGGCTCTTCCACCGTACCTGTCAGATGCTTTCCCTTGGCTGAGTATAAAATCGCATCAAACGAAGTAATATTTTTTATTTCCTCAAGTGATTTTTTCAGTTTCTGATTCGTAATCATATTCTTATCCTCTCATTACTGTTCTGACGCAGGCAAGTAAAAAGCTTCCACAAGTCATAAGCTGTAACCCGGTTATAATTTAACACCGTAACTTAACTTTTCAGAACCTCACACACATTCGCAAAAGAAAACCGGGTGTAAATTATACACCCGGTCTGTCAATTTACAACTATTTAATTTTAACGAACTAGTTGGTAATTGTCAATTCAGTTTCTTTATCAAATACATGAATCTTGTGTGGATCAAATGCAAGCTCAATGTGATCACCGTAACGAGCCGGTGTATCTGAATCAACTCTTGCTGACATATTTGCGCCTGCAACTGTGAAGTATAATAATACCTCTGCACCAAGTAACTCATATCCTGTAACATCTGAATCAATCTTGCATGTAGCAAATTTATCAAGATGCTCTGCTGAATCGTAGATATCCTCAGGTCTGATACCGAATACTACGTTCTTTCCAGCATAACCGCCATCGATAAGCTTCTTAGCCTTTGCCTCTGGAAGTTCAACCTGGTATTTATCGAATTTAAGGAATGCCTTTGCTCCCTCAACAACACACTGAGCATCTATAAAGTTCATCTGTGGTGATCCGATGAATCCTGCAACGAACAGGTTGTTTGGCTGATTGTAAAGCTTCTGTGGGCTGTCTACCTGCATGATAACACCATCTTTAAGAACAACGATTCTTGTTCCAAGTGTCATAGCCTCTGTCTGATCATGTGTAACGTAGATGATTGTTGCACCTAATCTGTTATGTAATGAAGAAATCTCAGATCTCATCTGTACACGAAGCTTTGCATCAAGGTTTGATAAAGGCTCATCCATAAGGAATACCTTAGGATTACGAACGATTGCACGACCCATGGCAACTCGCTGTCTCTGTCCACCTGAAAGAGCCTTTGGCTTACGGTCTAATAATTTCTCAAGGTCAAGGATTCTTGCTGCCTCCTCAACTTTTGCCTTAATCTCATCCTTTGGAACTTTTCTAAGCTTAAGTCCAAATGCCATGTTGTCAAATACTGTCATATGTGGGTAAAGAGCGTAGTTCTGGAATACCATTGCGATATCACGATCCTTTGGCTCTACGTCATTCATAACCTTTCCGTCGATGATAAGCTCTCCTGAAGAAATCTCCTCAAGACCTGCGATCATACGAAGTGTTGTTGATTTTCCACATCCTGAAGGTCCTACGAAGATGATGAACTCTTTATCTTCTACTTCAAGGTTGAAATCCTTAACTGCCTCAAATCCGTTTGGATAAACTTTGCAAACGTTCTTTAATGATAAACTTGCCATTTTAAAAATACCTCCTAAGTATTATGTACATATATGTAACTGTTCAGTGCCTTGACTGTCTGTTACCTTGTTTCTTTGTATCTTTATAATACAAAACATATCGTCAATTGGCTATAGTCAATCCGCCAAATAATTTAACGTGTTGTTGTCATTATGACGAAACACAGTCTGATATCGAAACAATTACAAGGTAATTACTGCAATAAACGTACTAATTACAGCTTAGAATATCCAAAGCCATTGACCATAGCCTCAATCGGCAGCCCCTTCTTGCAGAATGGACACTCTGTAACAGGATATGTCTGGTAGTTTACCACATCATCGTCATCAAACAGCTTATCAATCTTTACTCCATTGACCTCATCGATGGTTGAGAATATGGACGCAATACATGTGACCATACCGCCATAATAGTTGATACACTCCATCGCTCTTCTGATCGTCTCACCTGTCGTGGTAGTTGCCAGAAGAAGTACAACATGCTTGCCATCTATAGCGCCCTTATTGTTATCCCTGAAAAGCATCTGTCCGTTGTTAATCTCAGGCGATACAACGTAAATTGTCTCGTGCTTATTCACAGACATAAGTCCGTTTCGCTCAATCTCCTGGCTTAAGAATGCACCAATCATTTCTGTTCCATCCATACATACTATTGTATCTATATATGAATGATGCGGTACCTTGGTGTAAAGAGCCTTTGCAGCTTCCTTTGCCTCGGACACACGGGTCTTGATGCTTGTCACATCTACATAATAATTAATATGCGAATGACTTGTAGCGAAATGTCCCGGTATAGCGTGTAAGTTTAAGCCTGCACTCTCCTTTGATTTAAATTTTACAATACGATTTTCCATGATAAGTCCCCCTTTTTAAGTAAAGATTAGTTTTAATTGTAACTCATTTGTGATTAATTAGCTCCTGTAGAACCGAATCCACCGGCACCACGCTTCGTATCAGAAAGCTCTGACACCTCATTAAACTCAACAGCCAGATATGGCATGACCACAAGCTGCGCTATGCGATCTCCGGGATTAATAGTGCGTGCCTGCGTTCCATCATTGTGAAGAGCCACAATATACTCTCCCCTGTAATCACTGTCACACACACCCACGCAGTTTGCCGGGCGAAGTGCCTGCTTTGCAGCTAAGCCACTTCTGGCAAAAACTGCCCCAAAATATCCGTCAGGAATCTCTATCGAAAGCCCCGTGCCTATCTTTGCTGTCTCGTGTGGCTCAATGACAAGATCCTTAGTAATGTCGGCATATAAATCATAGCCTGCTGCATATTCACTTCCCCTTGTAGGGATTTTGGCTGTGGTTGTCAATTTTTTATATTTATTTTCATTTTATAATTTCCCCTGATGTAATTTTATATATGACCGTCTATAGCCATTTATTACCCAACCTGTTAACTAATTATTTCCACTCCAGACTTGAGTGCTCAATCTTCCTGTCACGAAGCATAAGCTCTGAGACAGCCTCCTTTGCCGGCTTATCCTCAAAAAGCACTCTGTTTACTTCCTCGATAATCGGCATCCTTACATCATATTTTTCTGCAAGGGCAAGTGCAGCCTTTGCTGAATAGATGCCCTCTACAACCATCTTGACTTCTTTTGTTGCTTCATCCATTGTGTAGCCCTGACCTATGAGCATTCCGGCCTTTCTATTACGGCTGTGACGACTCTCACATGTAACAATAAGGTCTCCGATACCTGTCAGTCCAAAAAGTGTCTCCGCCTTTGCTCCCATCTCAATCGCAAGCACAGATATTTCTGCAATTCCTCTGGTAATAAGCGCTGCCTTTGTATTATCTCCATAGCCAAGTCCGTCTGCCATGCCTGCTGCAAGTGCTATGACATTCTTGAGGGAGCCTCCAAGCTCCATTCCAAGCACATCAGGACTGGTATACACACGAAATACCTCATTCATAAAAAGATCCTGTACTATCTCAGCGGTCTTCTGTGTCCTTGCTCCTGCAACAACAGTCGTAGGAAGCAGCCGTCCGACCTCCTCTGCATGTGAAGGTCCACACATTACAGCCACATCAGCGCAAGGTATCTCACTCTCTACCACATCAGATATTGTCATAAGAGTGTTTTCTTCAATTCCCTTTGCCACACAGACAATTATCTGTCCTTCCTTCACAAACGGAGCCATTTTTACTGCTGTGCTTCTGGTGAATACAGAAGGTACCGCAAGTACAAGTATATCGTTATTTTTGATTGTTTCCTCTATATCTGTTGTAAAGGTAATGCTATCCGGAAGCTTTACTCCAGGAAGCTTATCAATATGCTCATGCTTTTCTTTAAGCATCTCAATCTCGCTCTCCACGATTGACCATATTTCAACAGAATGTCCGTTATTTGCAAGCACCAGGGATAATGCTGTACCCCAGCTTCCTGCACCTATAATACCTACTCTACTCATTTTCTATGCCTCGTATTTTATATAATTATTATAATCAAAAACTATTATTTACTTTGCCTTCTGACCAAATTTATTTTCAGTTCCGCTTAAAAGTCTCTTGATATTGGCTCTGTGTCGCCAGATAGCCATCGCCGTAAAACAAGCAGCAAGTATATCAAACTCAACCGCATAATTGCCACTTACTCCAAGCAGCCCCATATGGTTAAACACAATTGCCTGAATCAGAAACGATATAACAACCAGTATAGAACCAAGCGAGACATATCTTGTTATGGCTACAGCAAGAATAAACAATACCAGACATATCGGAGCCGCAATCGGACATACAGCAAGTATCACACCTGATGTACATGCTATTCCCTTTCCTCCCTTAAAACTAAGGAAGAACGGAAAATTGTGTCCAAGCACCGCTCCAAAGCCTGCATAAAGCTCTATGCATTTAACAGCTTGTGGGTATGTATTTCTATATATGAAATAAAATATCAAAACTGCTATGATTGCCTTGAACAAATCACCAAAGAAGGTAACTGCACCGGCCTTCCATCCAAGTGTCCGAAGCGTATTGGTGGTGCCTGAATTACCGCTTCCATGCTCTCTTACATCTATTCCATGTGCCTTACCATAAAAATATCCGGTCTGAAAGGTTCCAAAGAAATACCCTACGACCAATGCTAAAATCCTAGCCAGTATCATTTTACTCATTTTCCTTTCGTTCTCTTGTAATAAACTTAAGTGCAGTTCCCCTGAAACCAAATGTATCCCTGATTCTGTTCTCGAGATATCTGGTATATGAGAAATGCATAAGATTCTTGTCGTTTACAAAGATTACAAAGGTAGGCGGCTTAACCGAAACCTGAGTCACATAGTATATCTTAAGTCTCTTGCCCTTGTCTGTAGGTGGCTGTTGCATAGCAACTGCCTCCGTAACTATCTCATTTAACACTCCTGTTGCAACACGCATTGAGTTATTTTCTATAACAACATCGATGAGCTCAAATATCTTATTGAGTCTCTGACCTGATTTTGCCGAAATAAACAGTATCTCTGCATATGGTATAAAGCTTAATATCTGTCTGATTTTCTCTGTGTGCTGCTTTACGGTATTATTATCCTTTTCAATGGCATCCCATTTATTGACAGCAATGATAATTCCCTTTCCTCTTTCGTGGGCAATACCCGCAATTTTAGCATCCTGCTCAGTAACTCCCTCTGTAGCATCTATCACTACAATGACAACATCAGCTCTCTCAACTGCGGAAACTGCACGTATAATACTGTATCGCTCTATATCCTCTTTTATCTTATTCTTGCGCCTGAGACCGGCTGTATCGATAAATATATACTCCTTACCATCATATTTTATGGCTGTATCGATAGCATCTCTTGTGGTGCCTGCTATATCTGACACTATTACCCTGTCCTCACGGGCAAGCTTGTTGATAAGCGATGACTTACCTACATTAGGCTTACCTACTATAGCAACTCTCGGTCTTTCATCCTCATCGTCCTGCTTAGATGAATCCGGAAAATGCTTTACAACCTCATCAAGCATATCTCCGAGTCCCAGCATTGAAGCTGCAGATATAGGATGTGGATCACCAATTCCTAAGTTATAAAACTCATACACATCAGTCATGTACTTTTCAAAGCTATCCACCTTATTGACAACCAATACAACCGGCTTGTGTGAACGACGAAGCATATCCGCCACCTTTGAATCTGAATCAACAAGCCCCTGCTTCACATCTGTGATAAAAATAATAACATCTGCTGTGTCGATGGCAATCTGTGCCTGCTCTCTCATCTGCGACAGTATCACATCTCCTGATTCCGGCTCAATACCACCTGTATCAATCATGGTAAAATTGTAATCAAGCCATGATACATCCGCATATATTCTGTCTCTTGTGACACCCGGAGTGTCCTTTACTATAGATATCCTCTCTCCTGCAAGCGCATTGAAGAGAGTTGATTTTCCAACATTTGGACGGCCTACGATGGCCACTACTGGTCTGCTCATATACTCTCCTGTTCTAAATTCATATTAGATTATAGACTAATTGTAACTATTCAGAATAACGATAAAATAATAAACAAAACATCTATAACAGAGTAATTATATCACAATACCATTTACAGAGACAACTATTCATATGTCAAAAGTGGTTCTTTTTGATGAAATTAATCCATTTTCTTTAAGAACAGCTATCAGATTAGTACAGTTTTCACCAAACCTAATGTTGACCGAATACGTTTCAATACCATCGGAACGGGCATCCCCAAAATCAGAATACTCCTTTGTTACCCCCAGTATATCCAACAGCTCCTCATACCATGTGAAGCCATCGACATTCCAGCTTTTTCCAATCCTGTTGCCCTTTGGCACTGTAAAATTCAGCATAAGATTGTACATATAGCTGGTATCCTTATCCACTCCGTCAAGCATTCTCTGCAAATTATATTCCTGCATCACACCGGCCTCAACATCCTTCTTTACAGCATCAAAAATATCCGCAGCAACTTTTCCGTTAAAGCGCTCATTCAGCACATCTACATATTTATCATTATACTGCTCTGCCGAGCCATTGATAAAGGTAATATCTGTCGTATCACACTGCATTATGGCATTAATAATATTCTGTGGTTTATTTTCCTCCGCCATAATCGCCTTACACTGCTTATGTGGATTAAAATCATCCGTTATATGATATACACGGTTGACCTTTTCTCCATTTTTTAATGTATATGAGATTGTAATATACCCGGAATCATCATATCTCTTTTTAAAATAATCCTTTTTCTGCGCCATAAGTATCTTTTGAGTCTCTAAAATCTTTTCAACATCCTTTCCCTCCAGATTGATATCAAAATCTATGGCTATACAGGCAGAATCAATATCCGCAAGCTTCGGTATATAATTTTCCTGCACATTTCCGTAAACTGTTATACCTCCAAATACAACTACAACAAAAGCACCAAAAGCAATGATTTCCTTAAATAGTGCTTTAGAAAAAATTTTAAAATTCTTCCTTATAATCATCTCTAAAAGTAAGAAGGCTATGATTCCAAGCACCACTGCCAGCATCATAATTGCAGGAACACCAATGCTGATTCTAAGTCCAAGCAAAAGCGACGCTGCAACAATAGATAAAATCAATCCTCCCAAACTGCCAAGCCCCCATCTGAAAACCGGCTTAAGCTTTGGAATGGCAATAAAACTTCCTGCATTTTCCAAATCTCTATGCTTATAAATCTTATAAGAAATAAAGTATATAACTGCAGCCGCGATAACATAGACTACGATAGTATTTGTGCCTCTGAAAGTATATTTAATACAGTAATAATCATCTCCTGCTTTCTTCATGGTCGGATGAAAGCCTATCCGATTGAGAAGCTGTAACATGGGTGCAAACCACGTAACACTTATTTTCTTTACAAATTCCATATATGGAAGCCCGTACGATACATATGTGAGCACATTGGCAATGGCAATAACCGCTCCTCCATACAGCAGATTGACAACCGCATACATCACTGCTACAGAAACAAGCTGCCCTGTAATCATTGCGCACAGACACACCAGGCTGTACATAAAAAAAGATATTCCCATTGTAGCAAGCAGATTGATTCCAATATGTACCACCTTCGTATTGCCATATGATATACATATAACAAACGACATAATGTACTTAACTATCTGCGGAATCCACATAAACAGCAGACCTGTCAACACATTAGTCGAAAAAAGACTGACGTCTTGTCACAGGCATAGCGTGAATCATATTACATGCTCTCGAATTATACAGGTAACTGAACATTGCCATGCCTGTAACCAATGCCATAACAAAAATAAATATCATATCTGCCTCCATGCTGATAGCCGGGGACATTATATCAAGCATATACTTATGCCAATTTGTGCCATAAATAAATTCTGCACTCTTAAATCTGCTCCACATAGAAAACGGGCCGTTAAGTAATAGCACTATTGTATACAGTGTCCAGATTGGCCAGTAAAGCTTTACATTCTTTTGCAGCATTGTTTTATTAATAAATGATGTCTTTGACTTCATAGTCCTCTCCTCCCATCTCATAGATAAATATTTCCTCCAGAGTAAGAGGCAGTACATCCACTACCTGCGGACTGTCCTTGCCATCTGTATAGCCTTTACAACAGCCTCAGGCTCTCCACGCACAATAACTGTGTATACTCTTCCTATATTTGACATATGAAGTACTTTAAAATCCTGCGGTATCTTAGGCATGCCATATGGACATGCAATCTGAATCTTTGAAATATTACCCTGCGGCTCTGTAAGAGAGCGCTCTATCATAATCTTTCCCTTATTGAGAATACCTACATGATCACACACATCCTCCAGCTCGCGCAGGTTATGAGACGATACAACCACTGTAGTATTATTTGCAGCCACATCATCAAGCATGATAGACCATATCTGTCTTCTCATGACAGGATCAAGCCCATCAACAGGCTCATCGAGTACAATAAGCTTTGGTTTACAGCACAGCGCAAGCCAGAAGGCAACCTGCTTCTGCATGCCCTTAGAGAGCTTTCTGATATTCCTTTTAACATCTATAGATGGAAAAAACTCCTGCATCCTGTAAAACTGCTTCTCATCAAAGCCCGGATACATTCCCTTATAGTAATGCATCATATTAATCGTATCAGACTGCAAAAAATAAACAATATCATCCGGAATGTAAGCCATATGTCCTTTAATCCTTGCATTTTCATATACAGGCTCACCATCAATAAACACTTCCCCTGCATCCTGTCTCATTACGCCTGTAATATGTCTGATAAGTGTAGATTTGCCGGCTCCGTTTGGGCCTACAAGCCCATAGACAGCTCCTTTTTCCACGTTCATATTCACACCATCAAGTGCCGTAAAATCGTCAAATTTTTTCACTAAATTATTTATCTGTATCATCATTACCCTCTGTCACAACATCTTCTGTCTGCATATCTTGTGTTACAAATCTGACTAAGTCATCTTCCATGCTCAGCTGCTCTTTCGCATCATCCATTCTTGTTTTCAATTCCTCAACAGGTGTTTCAAGCACAAATAACTCTGTCACCACCTGGTCAAAGAGTATTTTCAAATTCCTTGTCAGACTCTGCCTGGCTGTCTTAGCATCAGCAACAAAGGTTCCTTTACCACTTTTAGTATAAAGATAGCCTTCCTCCTCAAGTTCCCTGTATGCTTTTGCGATAGTGTTAGGATTGATTGCATACTTGCAGGCAAGCACACGTACAGACGGTAGCTTTTCGTCCTGCTTAATAACATTCATAACAATCATTCGTCTGATGCCTTCCTTAATTTGTTCATAAATAGGCTTTGAATCTCGATAATTTAACTGCATATCGTTCTCCCCTGTTCATATACGCCAGTACCGCTGTGACTTTTATATTAACTCAAAGAACCAAAAACTGTCTGGCAGCATCAGTTCCCGCACAGTGTACTATCCAACGTGATACACCTATTTTAACACATATAGCTTTAGGCATTTCTTATTATTTCCTTAATAGATTGTGCGAAAATTACTTAAGAAACATAAAAGCTCCAAGATTTCCACGCTTTCCATGACTTGCTCTATGCGAAAATAAAAGAGAGGGATTACAACAAGTGCATATATTGCTTATGGCAATATTGTCTTCCTGTACTCCTGCCTCCACCAGCACTCTCCTGTTACATTCCCAAAGATTGAGCTGATATTTGCCAGCTCCCTTATAGAGCAGAATATCACTTGCGTGAGGATCGTCTGTTGTCGCAAACTCGTCCACAAAATGCTCTGCAACATCCTGACTTATCTCATAGCAATCCTGACATATTGAAGGTCCTATCGCAGCTATAACATCATGTGCCTCGGTACCAAACTCCCTGTTCATAGCAATAAGTGTCTGTTTTCCCATACGATTTACAGTACCTCTCCAGCCCGAATGGCTAAGCCCTATTGCCCTATGTACCGGATCAACAAAATAAAGCGGTACACAATCAGCATAAAATGTGGCAAGCACAACATTTGGCTCATTCGTGATAAGTCCGTCCACATCTGTATATGGTCTCTTTCTTGTCACCCCGATGCCACACTGCTTTTTCCAACTCTCAAAACATTGGTAGTATGTGTCTGGTCTGTCGTAACAATCTGCCCTGCCTCCGCTCCGATTGCCTCCGCCACTCTTTTATAGTTTTCTAAGACACTTTTCTCGTCATCACCACGTGTAAAGCTTAGATTTAAGCTTTCAAACATCCCTTCACTGAGTCCACCAAGACGTGTTGTAAAGCAATGCTCTATCATAGAAAGCTCATTTAGCTTCCTAAAATGTAACAAAGGAACAACACTTCCGCTTGAAAGGACGTGCTTTTTTAATTCCAGAACATCTTTATTATTCTTTGTAGCAAAATCATTTATAGTAATTTCATCAACATTTTTGTGTATGTTTTCAGCCTGCATATTCTTATCCATCTTTATATTCTTTTCCTTCTTTATATTCTTATCAATCTTTATATTCTTATCAAAGTCTGTCTTCATATTTATATCTATGCAACTATATTTTACCGATAACTATTGCTGTTTATAATTGATATTTATAGTTACTTCGTAACTATTAAGTACAGAAATATGCGGTTGTGTAATACCTGTCCGTAACTTCCAAGCCAATAGTTATTAACTGCCCTCAAATGCATTCTTCAACACAGTAACCTCGTCATCATCCACTGCTATCACATCAAATCTGCATGGTGTCCACTCATCCAAACCATGTTTCATAAGATAATGCCTTGCAACTGATATAATTTTTTTCTGCTTGCTATAACCAACTGCTTCAAGAGCCCTGCCACAGCCGTTATCTCTACGATATTTCACCTCACAAAAACATATTGTATCTCCATCCTTTGCTATTATATCTATCTCTCCAAAGCGGTTTCTGTAATTGCAGGCAAGTACACTATATCCCATATTTATTAACTGCTCAGCTGCAAGCTGCTCATATATACTTCCAACACTTCTTTTATTCATAACTGCCTCACATGTCATATAACCTACACACTATCTTTGGTCAATTTTTGCCTTAAGCTTATCCAGATCATTAACAAAAACAAGTATCTCTGCAACAACCTCATACAACTCCGTTGGTATCATATCACCTATTTTTAAGCCTAGACAGTGTATCAGCAAGCTTATCGTCCTTATATGTAGGCACATTGCTTTCCTTTGCCCTCTCAATAATTTTGTCAGCAATAACTCCCTTGCCTGTAGCTAGTATTTTAGGTGCTGCTTCTCCCGGCACATACTCTATAGCTACGGCTGTTTTGCCTATGTCTATTCCATTATTGTTGCGATTATCATTTTCGCCATGCATACAACTCACCTGTCCTTCTGAAGTAAGTTTTAATCATCTGTGACTATTCGTAAATTATCTTATACACTGCTACGCCCTAATGTCAAAGGAATATCTATGCACCTGACCTGTAGGTGGCAAATCCTTTTTCAGAAATCCAGCGACAAAATTCATCTGTTTCAAACCACTATTTACATTCAATTCACAATTATAGCCCTTATCCTGTAATCTCTTTTCCAACACCGGCAGAAATTGCTTTACCAGTGCATATGACTCATCACTATCCAAATAGAAATTAGTTGTAACCTTCCTATGAAGCATTTTAATTGACACATCTGTCCCACCGAGATGTTCTAAATCCAAATGTAAAAATGCTGATAATTCTTTGTCCGGATTGGACATACTTTTCTTATTTGTATACACATACAACTGTCCGCTGGCGTTTTTTTCATTCATCTTCAATGGAACCTGCACATATGTATATGCCTCGTTTATCTGATTCATAAATTCAATATTTCCACGGATATTATCTGCCAGTGCCTCTGCTTTAGGATTCACCACTCCTGATGTTTTCAAAATAATTTCCATATTTGTTATCTGTTTTTCAATTTTGTCGTACAAGCCATCAAGCTTCTTAGGATTCTTCTCTAAATCTCCCGGTTTAATCATCCATTGCTGTTCTAAAGCCTCCTTCAACATAAGCTTAAAGGCTTCTCCTGAAAACAAATGTCTCAGTGTACCGGCATTTGCCGGTGTATTTTCCAACATACTTTTTATATCGTTAAGTATTCCTACGACACTGCTATCCTCTGAATACAAAGAAATATTGTTTTCCTGTAAATCCGGAAGCAGCATCCTGACCTGTTCATTAAGCTCTTCTATCTGCTTATCCGATAAAAGAAATCCAATAGTATTTGATTTTGTTTCATTCTCCTGTAAAAGGATGGTATCTGTTGCCGGAGCATTGTTTATTTTCTGCGTTGTGTGAATGTCCTGTGATTCACCGGAAACACTGTTTAATGATTCAAATAATTCAGCAATATTAAAGTGTTTTTTTACTACAGGTGCCGATTGATTATCACGAATTATTGCCTCATACTGTGACATATCAGAAGCTTCACTTGATATAAATGCCTCTTCAGTCAGCCCTTCTGTAACAATATTTAAAATATCCCTCGCCTGGGTTACAAGCTTATACATTGATAAATCTTCGGCTGAAAGAGCATTCGGCAGTTCATCTATCAAACTATCCATAGCAATTGTAATAGCCTGTTTGTCATTAGCATAATTTTCAAACTGAGCTGCATTTACCTGATTAATTTCAATTCCAAGCCTCTTTAACTCAACAAGTGTAGTCACATTAATATCCTTATTATCCTGCACAAGCTGATACATCTGATTAAGGCTTGTCTTATCAATTGGCATCTGCTCTTCCATCATCTTGTTCACCATCGACAAATTTATGCCATCTACCGGCAGTCCTGCAGCCTTTAGCGCATCCATAAGTGTGAGGTTGGCTCCCTCGCCATCAACTGTATATGGTTTTATTTCTATAGTGCCTCCATCATTATTTTTCACCTGAAAAAACACAGACTGTCCCTGTTCAAATGAAAACTTTCCTGCCAGCCTTGCCAAAATCTGCTGACCATTTGACAAGGCAAGCTTAACCTGATTGCCACGGACACTGCTTACTGTTCCCTCAAATATCATCCCTTTTGACATTTCATTTAAAGAAGATACCAGCTTTTCAACTCCCTTTGCTCCTGTCATAGGCTCACCATTTGCCACTGAATTGTTGTATTGACTTACCAAATTTGATATCTGCATAGCATCACCCTGATATAGTATCGTTATGTTTAAGTATACATGTATAAATTGTATCATTTATTGGTATTTCTGTCACTATATTACTGTTCACACACCACAGTGTAACCGCAACAATTTATTTCTTTCAAAAATCAGGTAAATTCCACCATATTCTTCCTATACCACTTTGGACAAAGATTGCGCTGACATTGTGGATTGAACCGCTCCCTTATATCAGTGTGCTCAAAATACACCTTCCATAACTGCTCAAAACTGTCTGTCTTCACCGGCACACTTATCTCAAGCTGCTTAAATTCACTTTCATTGATATAAAAGCACTCCTTAAGCCTCGGGTGAACCACTGCATACCTTCTTCTATCATCATAGATTACAAAATTTTCCCCGGGATACCTGTCCACAAAATGCCACATAACAACCGGTATCATATCGCATTTTGGTTCAAAGTGCGCCAGCAGATAGTTTCCATTATCACTAAAACGAATAAACCCTCTTATCTTGTCAGCCTCTTTATTTACCTTTCTTGAAAGCTCAAATACCTCCATAACATATTTATCGGTCATATGCTCCATAATCCTTTGTCCCACCTTAAATGCTCTGACAAGAAATCCAAGCACTATTGTTGCTCTATTACCAGAATAATGGCACAAAGCATCAAATACAGTCTCATATATCTTAAAGCCAAGCTTCTTTTGAATTGTCAAAATTGTCTTTTGGACCTTTACCTCATCTGTTTCAATATCTATCATCTTTGAAAAAAGTGTATAGTTTCCTCCAATGCCTATCTCAATAGAAATATTGTCCCGGTATACTTCGTGATTTTCTTTTTGCATTTGATTTTTGTATACAAAAGCATCATATATAGCGGTAAAAATCCCATTTATATTATTATCACATCTAAGTATTATATTATCCATGCATACTTCTCCCTGCAGCTTTACAAAAATATTGTCTATTCAGATATAAAATCAAATATACTCATCTGCTCATAAGTACATGATTTGTTATCAGCTAAAAGCATAGTATCCGGCCTTTCGTTATATATGAGATGCCTTGTAATATAGCTTTCATCAAGCTTTGTATTGTACATCATACGACCATCACAGGTAATAAAGTACAGTGCTCTTTTTAGCACGACACCCATTTTCTTTAAATCTGTAAACGAAAGCTTTGCATGCTTTCTGGCTTTTATAATACGCCTGACACTGTTAGTGCCTATTCCCGGGACCCTGAGAAGTGTATAATAATCCGCCGTCATAATCTCAACCGGAAAACACTCCAGATGCCCTACAGCCCACTGACACTTTGGATCAATATAATCATTAAAGCTCTGATTATCCTCCGACAATAGCTCTCCTGCCTTAAAGCCATAAAATCTCATAAGAAAATCTGCCTGATAAAGCCTGTGCTCTCTCTTTAACGGTGGTGGCTGCCCGATACCCGGTAATGACTCATCCATATTAACATTCACAAAAGCCGAGTAAAATACTCTCTTCATATCAAACCTGTTGTACATTGCTTCTGCTACAGATATAATCTGATAATCACTCTCTCCGGTTGCTCCCACAATCATCTGTGTACTCTGCCCCGCCGGCACATAATATCTGTCCGGTCTTTTGATACTTAAGCCTGTATTATTGATGTAATCACCATCTCCATAAGAAACGTCCGTTGTCTCACAGACAACTCCCGGATCAAGCTGCACTCCCAAGCCCCAGCTTTTTCTGCAAGCTTATCAGCCTTCCCGCAATCTGTAGCAACCCTAAGGCTTCTGTGATACTCTGATAATCTTGCAGTACTATCTTTTATTTCGGTCCATCTGCTCATAATATGCCTGCTCATCTATATACATACGGTTTTTCATACTGCTATTGCCATGATACATTCGGCTGTCCTTTATACCATTTTGAATAAATCTCATAGGTGTAAGAATGTTTTTACGCGCCTTATTCGGAGCAACTGCCCTAAGCCCTTCCGCTGTGGGCAACTCCAGATTAACACTCATCCTATCACAAAGATATCCAATCATCTCAAGGACCTCAGAGGAGGCTCCCGGTATACCCTTGATGTGTATATACCCATTGAAATGATATTTGTTTCTCAAAAGAAAAAGCGTGGTATATAAAAGCTGCATAGTATGCTCGGGCGATTCTATGATACCTGAGCTTAAAAAAAGTCCCTCTATATAATTGCGTCTGTAAAACTCAACAGTAAGCTTACATACCTCCTCAGGCGTAAACGTCACTCTTTCAACATCATTAGTGCATCTGTTGATACAGTATTTGCAATCATAAATACATTCATTTGTAAAAAGTATCTTAAGAAGCGATATACACCTGCCATCAGCTGTAAACGAATGACATATTCCACTGGCAAATGCACTCCCCATATCAGTTCCATTACCCGAACGGGATGCACCACTGGAAGTGCATGCAACATCAAACTTTGCCGCATCAGACAGAATCTTAAGTTTTTCCATAATATCAGCACTGATTGACGTTAACATAAGGCCTCCTCACATTTTTTCGAACATCTGTTTGCATTATACAACATATGTTCGGGTAAATCAAGTGAAAATTTTTGCAAAAATATTGTTATGGTTCATAAGCACAAAAACCATAGATATCTTAAATGCATTAAGATACTATGGTTTTTATTTATAATAATTATCGTAACTATTCAGTTGCAAAAAATATCGTAGCCTTTATAAACAGACTTTATTCCGACTAAAAAAATT
>ENA-OQJE01000023-OQJE01000023.1-human-gut-metagenome-genome-assembly--contig:-NODE-23-length-33980-cov-4.466281_pt1 | contig 33980 bp, 26 predicted proteins | sample MGYA00242594_ERZ504760 | MGnify/ENA primary metagenome ERZ504760 (study PRJEB26092, sample SAMD00036358) | human gut metagenome | host: Homo sapiens | study: EMG produced TPA metagenomics assembly of...
TGGCTGCTTACAGTGGTTTCGCTGAGGAGGACTACGACAGCGTATTTATCACACTCGATAAGATGGACAAGATAGGAGTGGAAGGCGTTGCAAGTGAGCTTGCACAGGATGGCTACCCACAGGAAAATATTGACAAATATCTTGATTTGTTCAAGCTTTTGGAGCAGACAAGGGATGTGACTGAGGGTGTAAAAATACTTTCAGAAAAGCTCGGTGAATATTTAGACGAAGAAGTGGTTACAAATATGACAGAGATAGCTACGGCTGTCAATGCCACAAAGGGAGCAAAGTTTGAGCTCGTATTTGACCCTACACTTGTTCGTGGAATGAGCTACTACACAGGAACTATTTTTGAGATATCAATGCCTGAGCTTGGCGCAGCCTGTGGCGGTGGCGGACGATATGACAAGATGATTGGAAAGTTCACCGGAAATGATGTACCGGCCTGTGGTTTTTCAATCGGTTTTGAGAGAATTATCCTGCTTCTCATGGAGAGCGGCTTCAAGATTCCTGAGAGTCCAAAGAAGGTGGCTTATCTGGTTGAGAAGAAATATCCGGCAGACAAGCTTGTTGATGTCATGAACCAGGCAAAAGACGCAAGAGCAAACGGACAGCAGGTGCTTGTTGTGCGCATGAACAAGAATAAGAAATTCCAGAAGGAGCAGCTTATGAAAGAGGGCTACGAGGAGTTTGTTGAGTTTTTTAACAGATAGGAATCTGATAAGCAGCAGTTTAGCTGTGTAGCAGTGGTACTAAACAGTTATTAGAATAAATATATAGTAGAAATATAAGGAGTATAAAATGGCAGAATCAATGCAGGGCTTACATAGAAGCCATAGATGTACAGAGGTATCAAATGCCAATATCGGTGAGAAGGTCACCGTGATGGGCTGGGTACAGAAGAGAAGAAATTTAGGAAGTCTCATTTTCGTAGATTTAAGAGACAGAAGCGGAATACTTCAGATAGTATTCGGTGAGGAAAATGTAGGTGCAGAGGGCTTTGAAAAGGCAGGCACCTTAAGAAGTGAGTTCGTCATCGCAGTTGAGGGAACTGTCCAGAAGAGAACAGCCGCTGTCAATGAGAACTTAAAGACAGGTGATATCGAGGTTATCGCTACATCAATCAGAGTGCTTTCAGAGGCACAGACACCTCCGTTCCAGATTGAGGAGAATTCAAAGACCAGCGAGGACATCAGACTTAAATACCGTTATCTTGATCTTCGCCGCCCTGATATCCAGAGAAATCTCATGCTCAGAAGCAATGTGCTTCGCGTGATGCGTGACTTTATGGCAAACGAGGGCTTTTTGGAGATAGAGACACCAATCCTTTGCAAGTCTACACCGGAGGGAGCAAGAGATTATCTCGTGCCAAGCCGTATACACCACGGACATTTTTATGCGCTTCCACAGTCACCACAGCTCTTTAAGCAGCTTCTGATGGCTTCAGGCTATGACAGATATTTCCAGATTGCACGATGCTTCCGTGATGAGGATCTGCGTGCAGACAGACAGCCTGAGTTTACACAGGCCGATATGGAGCTTTCATTCGTAGATATCGATGATGTAATCGAGGTAAATGAGAGACTGTTAAAGCACCTTTTTAAAGAGGTCATAAATGTGGATGTTGAGATTCCGTTTAAGCGTATGCCTTGGCAGGAGGCTATGGACAGATTTGGTTCTGACAAGCCTGATACACGCTTTGGTATGGAGCTTTGCGATGTTTCGGAAGTGGTAAAGGACTGTGGTTTTGGAGTATTCACAGGAGCTCTTGAAAATGGTGGCTCTGTCCGCGGTATCAATGTAGAGGGACAGGCAAAGATGCCTCGTAAGAAGATTGACAAGCTTGTAGAGCACGCAAAGGGCTGTGGAGCAAAGGGACTTGCTTATCTGTGCATCAATGAGGATGGCACATACAAGTCATCATTTGCCAAGTTTATGACAGAAGCTGAGCTTGATGCACTTGTTGCAAAGATGAACGGAAAGCCGGGAGATTTACTCCTTTTCGCAGCAGACAAGAATAAAATCGTATGGAATGTACTTGGAGCGCTTCGTCTCATGCTTGGAGCTGAGCTTGGCCTGATTGATGAGAACAAGTACAATTTCCTCTGGGTAACTGAGTTCCCACTCCTTGAGTGGTCTGATGAGGAAAACAGATTTATGGCAATGCATCATCCATTCACTATGCCTATGGAGGAGGATTGGGACAAGATAGACTCAGATCCGGGCGCAGTTCGTGCAAAGGCATATGATATCGTACTCAATGGTACAGAGCTTGGTGGAGGCTCAGTGCGTATCCATCAGGATGACATTCAGGAGAAGATGTTTGAGGTGCTTGGCTTCACAAAGGAGCGTGCACATGAGCAGTTTGGATTCCTGCTTGATGCATTCTCATATGGTGTACCGCCACACGCAGGACTTGCCTTCGGTGTTGACCGTATCTGCATGCATATGCTGCATACAGACAATATCAAGGAGGTTATTGCATTCCCTAAGGTAAAGGACGCTTCGGACCTCATGTCAGAGGCACCCGGAACTGTAGATCCAAAGCAGCTTGAGGAGCTTGGAATAGCTGTAGCTGCAGAGGAAGATGAGGAATAACACTATAATATGAATTTGAAAAAAAATATTTTCAATGCGATTACCATAATACTGCTCGCCGCACTTATTGCGGGGGCAGTATTGCTTAATAACAGGATAAAAAAGCTCGAGACACAGATGTCATACACCTCAGACAACACATCGGTGATACTTTCTGATGTGCAGACCATGCAGGATGATATCAAGTCCACTCTTGAGGAGGAGGCCAGCCTCATAACAGACTGGGATATTTCCTTAAAAAGTGCAGATTTTACCGATATGACATACACAGTCTCTGTCTCGGTGGTGCCAAAGGAGTACACAGAGGATACAAAAACCAGTGTATTTTTCGGTACAAACGAGATACCGCTCGAGCTAAACGGACATCAAGTATACGGGTGAGGCCACCCTTCCACTGTCTGAGGACTATGCAGGCAATGTGACATTTCTGTTTGTTGACGGAAATAAGAGAAGCACAGAGGTGCTCGATGAGTTTAAAGGTGTGACATCAGTGTTCAAAAATGTAGCATCCGGCATACTTGCCAATAAACCAACCTTTGACAATGGCAGCATAAAGCTTGGCACAGATGTAGATGTAGCGGTCATGGGAAATGATTACTTTGACTTTAACAGTGTGCAGCTCGTAGTTGCAAGCTCAGATACAGAGCTAAAGACATACGATATCCGACAGCTGTTGGCAGAAAACGGCACAGACAGTGCAGACTCTGCGGACACAGATTCAATCACATCCGCCTTAAGCCGGAAGGATGATGCCAAAAAAGATGGCTCAAAGAATGACACGGAAAATGATACCTCTGATGCCTCAAAAGAGGACGACGGTAAGCTCCATAGCCTCGAAGGCACAGTCAAAATCGAAGACTTAATCCCTGTCACAGCCGCAAGCAATATCAAAATATATGTCAAAGCAGTATCGGCACAGGGCTACACCTTCACATATGACCTGTTCGATGGTATCGTAAATCAGGACATCACAGACTTTGAAACTACAGCCGACATATCCGGCGGCGACTACACAGTAACCGACCCGGCCGGCAGCAAATATGAACCGTAAATATGATATAAGCGTAATTATTTAAAATCAGTTTTTCTTGTGTTTTCAAGGCGGCTCAGAATATTTATAAACAATATATAACTATTAAATAAGCTCATTTCGCATAAGTGAAATGAGCTTTAAATTTTAAGAAGAAAAAAAGTGCCGGACAAAATTTCACGCCAGTGAAATAAGTCCGGCACTGCCAGAATGCAAGGTAGCAAAGCACCTCGCTCGTAAACCTGAATTAGCCGGAGCGTACACGGTGTGTTCCGAAGAAAAATGTGAACTGCCGCGGAGTTCCATAAAGTAAAAAAGAAAAAAATGTAAATAAAACCATAATCTGCCCGGACAAATAACCGCGGCTGACTTCACATTTTTCTGAGGAATATACTGTGTGCTGTGCTCACCCTTCTTTTTTGCTGAGCGGCAGCGTAAATATAAACTCAGTTCCCACACCCTCAGTGCTTATCACATTTATATTCTCACCATGCGCCTGCACGATTTCTTTAACTATAGACAGGCCAAGTCCCGTACCGCGCTTATCCTTTCCGCGGGATAAATCACTCTTGTAGAAGCGCTCCCAGATCTTTGAAAGGCTGTCCTTTGGTATACCGATACCATGATCCTTTACTGAGATAAACACCTTTTCATTTCTGATACTCGTCTCAATCTTGATACTCGAATCATTATTTGAAAACTTCACAGCGTTGTCTATCAGGTTGTAAAGAATCTGCTGGATTTTGACCATATCACCGCGCACGAAAAGCTCTTTTCCGGTGAGCAGCAGGTCAAAGCTTAAGCCCTTTTCACTGCATTTACCCTCGAAGGTGAGGATTGTCGTGCGGATCATTGTATTGATGTCAAAATCAGCAATATCCAGGTGTATGCCGTGATGACCGAACTGGTTCAGATCAATAAGACTCTTGGTGAGCTTATTAAGCCTCTCGGTTTCAAAAAGTATGATATTTAAATACTTATCCTGCATCTCAACAGGGATGGTTCCGTCCAGCATGGCCTCCACGTAGCCCTTTATCGAGGTAAGAGGGGAGCGGAAGTCGTGTGACACGTTGGAAACAAACTTGCGCTGATCCTCCTCAAGCGTATCAAGCTCAGTTGCCATGTAGTTTAGTGTGTTTGCCAGATAGCCGATTTCGTCATTGGAATGTACATCAATCTGGGCAGTGAAATCACCCTTTGCATACTTCTTTGCGGTCTTTGTGATTTTGGAGATAGGACGGTAAATGGAGCGGCTCATCATGAAAAGCAGAACAAATGCAAAGGCAAAAATGAGCGCTACAGTGTAAAAGGAGATATTCATAAAACCGTTTACACCTGCCGTGATATGGCTCATTGTCTTGTGAATGACTATGTAGCCGATATTCTGGTACGAGACATTTACCGGGGAAAATACGGACAGCATCTTATGCTTGAAGGAGCCATAAAAATCTCCAATCATATAGTTGTTGCTGCCAAAATCGGTGACATCAAAGCCATTTATCACTACAGGCTTAGAACTGTCATTTTGGATATCAATGCCTATTGACGGATCATCTGAGTCCATGAGCAGCTCACCGTCAGGGCTGACCACCCATACCTTGGCATCCATATAGTCGGCTACGATTTTCATGTGATTCTGGAAATCGCTAAGCGACATGGATGAGTCAAAGTATTCGGCGGCGTAATCACCTGCAATGATGGAGGCTTCCCTGTAGAGATTGGATGCCTCCTGCTTTTCAATATAGTCTGTGGTGAGATGCTGTGTAAATGTGCATATAATAGAAAAAAGCGATGACACCGTAAATCAGATAGCTGATTAACATTTTAGTGTAGATGGTATGCTTCATTATTTATTTTACCTCAAACTTGTATCCGATGCCCCAGACAGTTGCGATACGCCAGGTTGGCTTGTCCTTGATTTTCTCGCGGAGACGCTTTACATGCACATCGACAGTGCGGGTGTCGCCGACATATTCATAGCCCCATATGTTGTCCAGAAGCTGCTCCCTTGTAAACACCTGATTTGGAGACGAGGCAAGAAAATATAAAAGCTCAAGCTCCTTCGGCGGCATATCAATCTGCTGTCCGTCATAAGTGACAGAGTAGTTGGACAGATTTACAATAAGCCCCGGGTACTCCACACACTTGATATCTACGGAAGCATAGGCCTCCGGCTTTGCAGGCTGGAAGCGTCTGAGCACGGCCTTGACTCTTGCCACAAGCTCCTTTGAGTCAAAGGGCTTGAGTATATAGTCGTCGGCACCAAGCTCCAGGCCTAAAACCTTGTCAAATACCTCGCCCTTTGCGGAGAGCATGATAATCGGCACATCGGACTTTGCACGTATCTCACGGCATACCTGATAGCCGTCTATGCCCGGAAGCATGAGGTCCAAAAGAAGCATGTTTGGCTTGTAGTGCTCAAACGCGATAAGAGCCTGCTCACCGTCATTTACGATTTTGGTGTCATAGCATTCCTTGGTCAGATATAGAGATATAAGCTCTGCTATATTGTTGTCGTCGTCTACTATCAGTATTTTCTGTTTAACAGCCATTTCTAATCTCCTTCTTAAAAATTATTTATATTCCGTAAAAGTAAATTGTCGTTATTTAAAGGTTGCGATGGTTACTCCGGCATCGCCCTCACCAAACTCACCGAGATGGTATTCCGCAATAGTTTTTGTCCTCTTAAGGAGTCCATGCACAGCCTTTCGCAGTGCACCGGTGCCTTTTCCGTGGACAATGCGCACTGATGAAAGATGAGCGATATATGCGTCGTCTAGGTATTTATCCAAGAGAGCAAGTGCCTCATCCGTAGTCTTTCCAATCAGGTTGATTTCTGATGAAACTGACAGCGATTTGCTCATCTTGATCTTGCTTCCGCTGCCGCCGTACTTCTTGGCATGAGAAACATCGTCGTTTAAGAGCACGAGGTCATTAATATTAACCAGCGAGCGTAGTATACCCATCTGCACATACAAATCGCCCTTGGCGTTTGGCAGAGTGTGGACAGTTCCCTTCAGATTGAGGGAGAGCACAAGCACAGAATCACCGATGCGCAGCTTCTTAGGCGCCTTGTGATTTGCCTTGGCAGTGTTTTTCTTGATGTCTGACAGCTTCTTTTCCTTGTCATTCATCTTGTCACGAAGGGCAGAGCGCTCCTTTTCCATCTGGCTCATAGGAGCCTGTCCCTGTCCGTATTTGTTGAAATTGCGGATGGTTTTGTCGGCAAGTTCCTTTGCATCCTGCAGTATCTTGTAGGCTTCCTCATTTGCCTCGCGTAAAATCTTGTCTTTGCTCTTGTCTATACGCTCGTTTTTCTCTTCGAGCTGTTTCTTGAGCTTTTCAATCTCGGCCTTGTAGCTGTTGATTTCAAGCTGTTCCTTTTCGATAGTTTGTCGCTGTGACTCGAGGCTTGCAATCAGATCCTCAAAATCAAGGTCGTTATCATTAATTCTGCTTTTTGCATCCTCGATGATGTTTTCGTCCAGACCAAGCTTTGATGAGATTGCAAATGCGTTACTCTTTCCAGGAATACCGATTAACAGGCGGTAGGTAGGGCTTAAAGTCTCAACATTGAACTCACAGCAGGCATTTTCCACACCGTCTGTGGAAAGCGCATATACCTTCAGCTCACTGTAGTGTGTGGTGGCCATGGTGATGGCGCCATACTGGTGCAGCCTGTTTAAAATTGAGATGGCAAGCGCCGCGCCCTCTGTCGGGTCGGTTCCCGAGCAGAGCTCATCGAACAGGCAAAGGCTTCTGTCGTCAGCTTTTTCAAGAATTTTTACGATATTGGTCATGTGAGACGAGAAGGTACTGAGACTTTGCTCAATACTCTGCTCATCGCCTATATCCGCAAAGACATCCTCAAAGATGGCGAGCTTTGACCTGTCAGCCGCAGGAATGTGAAGACCTGCCTGACCCATGAGAGTTAAAAGTCCGACAGTCTTTAGTGAAACCGTCTTACCGCCGGTATTTGGTCCGGTGATGATAAGCTGCTTATATTCCTCGCCGAGCCGTACATCTATAGGAACCACCTTTTTAGCATCCAAAAGCGGATGACGGCCCTTTCTGATATTGATATGCCCATCGGTGTTGAAATCCGGTGCCACACCGTTATATGATTTAGCCAGATTTGCCTTTGCAAAAATGAAGTCAAGCTCTGAAAGAATCTCATAGTCCTGCTCCAAAGCAGCCGCATTCATTGCAACCTTGTCGCTGAGCGCTGCAAGGATTTTTTCAATCTCCTCCTGCTCCTTTATGAAAAGCTCCTTGAGCTCGTTATTCAAATTGACGACAGCCATCGGCTCGATAAAAAGGGTAGAGCCGGTAGATGACTGGTCGTGCATCATGCCGGGTACATTGCCCTTTGCCTCAGCTTTTACAGGCAGACAATATCTGCCGTCGCGCATGGTCACAACCGCATCCTGCAGATATGTCCTTGTTGTGCTGTTGTTCATGAGCTTGGTGAGCTGCGCATGGATTCTGTCGTTCATGCCGCGTATGCTCTTTCTTATCTTAAAAAGCTCAGGACTCGCATCATCGGCAATCTCTTCCTCAGATAAAATGCATCTCTTAATCTCATCGCAGAGCGCAGAAACCGGTTCAATCCCTGCAAACAGACCGGAGAGAGAATCCTGCTTCTCATTGTCCATGGCGCTTCTGCCATAAGCCTTCACGCGCTTTGCAACCTCCAAAAGACTGCAGATGCGAAGAAGCTCGATTGTATTCAGTGCACCACCGATATCAAGCCTCTTTAGGGAAGCATGTACATTGTGTATGCCAACGAAGGACACTCCGCTGTCCTTATACAGGCGGCTTAGTGCATCGGCAGTGGTGGTCTGCAGATGTCTGATTTCGTATAAATCGGTGATAGGCTCAAGCGAAAGACACCGCTTCTTTGTCTCATCACATGCTGCGTAGCTGCTTAGCATGGTGAGGATTTTGTTATATTCCAATGTTTTGTAAACTTTTTTATTCATTTCTATATCCTTATATTTCGGTAGTTGAATATTAAATTCATATTTACTGTATAGCTTATCATATTATAGCTGAAAATCTTCAAAAAAACCATAATAAATATGTATTAAATGATAATTACAAGATGATAACATAAAGTTTAATACATAACAAACCAGTTTGTTAAACGAGCCAAAAAGTAAGGGCTTGCGACATGTACCCGCCGGACTGCTGCACTGCTCCCAACGGTGCTACGCTGCGTGACTAAGATTCTGTATGGATTATGCATTTACTTTTTCTATACATGACGAAACCGTCGCTACTCGCCTTCCATGGCTCGATAGCTCCTTGCCCCGGCATCCATGCCGTGGCATTTCTGTGTTATGAGCATAATCCTACAGTATCTAAGCCACTGCGCTATTCGCACTGTTGGGAGCAGTGCAGCAGTCCGGCGGGTACATGCCGCAAGCCCGTACTCAAAGGCCGTACTCAAAAAATATGGTTGCAACGCAATATAATTCAGAATATAATGTAAGATAGTAACTAAAGACATCTAATCAGGGTGACAATATGGAGCAATTTATCAGAGAAAAGATAAAGGATAAACCGCTGAATAAAAAAAGACTTGCAAAAAAAGCAGGCACAGCAGCACTCTGCGGAGTGGTATTTGCAGTGGCTGCAAGCATTGTTTTTGCTATATTTCTGCCGGTTATCAACAGACAATCAAAAAAAGCTTCAGATGGAAAAAATAATAATGATGTGCAGACAGCTACACAGCAGTCAGGCATAGATGACAGCAGTGATGCATATAGTGAAAATGGTACACAAAGCACAGAGTCCGGCACTTCTTCGGAGCCGTCTTCGCAGACCTATCAGCCTACACTCGCAGATTATCAGGCAGTGCAGAACCAGCTCTACAGAGTGGGCACTTCGGCCACGAAATTTGTAGTAGGAGTCACGGGTGTGACAGATGCCACTGATATTTTCAATAATTCCTATGAGACCGAGGGTCAGGGAGTGGGAGTGATACTGAGGGACAATGGAAAGCAGCTAATCATTCTGACAGAGAAAAATGTAGTGGATAAGGCGGATAAGCTTAGTGTAACCTTTGTAAACGACATGATGGCTGATGCTGCGCTGGTCAAGTATGACAGCAATACAGGTATAGCAATCATTTCCGTGGATAAGTCGCTTCTGGACGACGCCACAATAAGGGCTATAGCGGTTGCGGAGCTTGGTAATTCAAATATTGTTTCAAGAGGAGCATCTGTCATTGCACTTGAGGCAAACTATGCCATTCTCACAGGTCTTGTAACGTCAACAACCAACGAGCTGTCGGCGCAGGACAACAATTACTCGGTGCTCACCACAGATATCGCAAGCAACAAGTTGCAGAGCGGTATACTGATTAATACAGATGGTCAGGTCATAGGGCTTTCGTTGCAGGATTTCAATCCGGCGGAGGAAAACAATACGCTCACGGCTGTCAGCATAAGCGACCTGTCACCTGCCATTGAAAAGCTCGAGAGCGGCGCGGATGTGCCGTACATAGGCATCACCTGTACTACAGTTACAGAAAAAATAGCAAACAGATATAACATCCCAAAGGGTGTTTATATAAAGCAGGTTACCATGGATTCACCAGCATTTGTCTCGGGGCTTCAAAGCGGAGATGTGATAGTTGCGGTAAACAATACAGAGGTGTCGAATGTGTCCGCGTACAACACACAGCTTATGAAGCAAAAGCCTGAGGATACCTGCAATCTGAAAGTAAAGAGAAAAGGAAGCAACGGCTACACGGAGATTACCTGTCAGGTGAAAATCGGAGTGATGAATTAGCCGAAATTAGGAGGATATATGAAGTATATTTCAACTCTCCGCGAGGGAGAGAGAATCAATGAGATTTTTTTATGCAAGAGCAAGCAGACAGCCATGACCAAAAGCGGAAAGCCTTATGACAATGTTATCCTGCAGGATAAGACAGGCACGCTGGATGCCAAGATATGGGATGTGGGCTCAGTAGGCATTGAGGAATTTGATGCAATGGATTACATAGCCATAACCGGTGATATCACAAGCTTTCAGGGCAATTTGCAGTGTTCCATAAAGCGTGCGAGAAAGGTGAACGAGGGAGAATATGACCCTGCGGATTATCTGCCGGTCAGCGATAAGGATGTCGAGGTCATGTATAAGGAACTCATGGGCTTTATCGGCTCTGTAAAGAATCAATACCTGTCACAGCTCTTACATAGCTTTTTTGACAATAAGGAGTTTGAGCGCCGTTTCAAGTTCCATTCAGCCGCAAAGAGCGTGCACCACGGCTTTGTAGGAGGTCTTTTGGAGCATACACTCGGTGTGACGAAGAACTGTGATTATTTTGCAAAAATGTATCCGGTCTTAAACCGTGACCTGCTTCTTACAGCAGCTATTTTCCATGATATCGGAAAATTAAAGGAGCTTTCTACTTTCCCGGAGAATGACTATACAGACGCTGGTCAGCTCCTCGGACATATCATGATTGGTGCAGAGTGGGTAGGCGATGCGATTAAGAGCATCGACGGCTTCCCGGTAGTGCTCGCAAACGAGCTGAAGCACTGCATACTTGCCCACCACGGCGAGCTTGAGTTTGGCTCTCCGAAAAAGCCGGCACTTGTCGAGGCACTTGCACTTAGCTTTGCAGACAACATAGATGCCAAGATGGAGACATTCAGGGAGCTGCTTGTAAATGTGCCTGAAAACGATACAAAGTGGCAGGGCTACAACAGATTTATGGAGACAAATTTCCGCAGAACAAGTGTGTAAAAAGCGGACGATATTAAATATAGCTATGGTGTGATTTTTGGTGTGAAAGCTTGCACCGGATACAAACATTATAAAGAGTAATTATATATATAATAAAGAAGAGAAAAGCATGAAAAAAAATGACATATTTGAACTTGAAATAACAGATATGGGAACAGATGGCGAGGGTATCGGACATTATGATGGCATGACCTTTTTCGTAAAGGATGCACTGATTGGTGACGTTATAACAGCCCGCGCAACAAAATTAAAGAAAAACTATGGCTACGCAAGAGTGGAAGAGATTAAGACCCCTTCCACTTTTCGCGTTGAGCCGCAATGTGAGCTGCACAAGAGGTGTGGCGGCTGCCAGATACAGGCGCTCTCTTATGAAAAGCAGCTTGAATTTAAAAATAATAAGGTGCGCAACAATCTCATGCGTATAGGTGGATTTTCCGAGGCAAAGCTGGACAGTAAAATGCAGCCGCCTGTTGGCGCAGACAATCCATACCGCTACCGCAACAAGGCACAGTTTCCGGTGGGATATGACAGGGATGGCAATATAGTGACAGGCTTTTATGCATCGCGAAGCCACAATATCATCCCGGTTGAGGACTGCAGGCTTGGGGTGCCGCAAAACAAAGAGATACTGGATATCATAAAGGAATGGATGAATGAGTGCGGCATCACGCCGTATGACGAGAACACACACAAAGGGCTCGTGCGCCATGTGCTTATCAGATATGGATTTACATCAAAGCAGATTATGGTGTGCCTTGTGATAAATGGGGACAGTCTTGAAGCAAAACGCCGAGCCGGGAATGCAGCAGATATACTGTGCGAAAGACTCTCAAAAATCGATGGAATGACTTCGATTTCCTACAATATCAACAAGGAAAACACAAATGTCATCCTCGGCAAAAAGACAGTCTGCATATGGGGAAGACCATATATTGAGGACACCATCCATCTGCTTTCTTACCCTGATTTCACACCACAGGGGACAGGCATCACATATCAGATTTCGCCACAGTCGTTCTATCAGGTAAACCCGAAGCAGACAGAAAAGCTTTACAGCACGGCACTTGCATTTGCAGGGCTCACAGGAAATGAAAATGTCTGGGATCTCTACTGCGGTATCGGTACCATATCGCTCTTTTTGTCACAGAAGGCAAAGCAGGTGTACGGAGTGGAAATAGTGCCTCAGGCAATCGAGGATGCCAAAAACAATGCGAAGCTCAATGGCATCACAAATGCACAGTTTTTCGTAGGAAAGGCTGAGGAGGTGCTGCCACAGTTTTATGAGAATGCAAAGAAAAAAGAGAATATCACTGATGATACAGCATCCACCGGACATACAGATATGCTTCGCCCGGATGTGATAGTCGTTGACCCGCCAAGAAAGGGCTGTGATGAGAAGTGCCTGGACACAATGCTTGCGATGTCACCGGAGAGGATTGTATATGTGAGCTGCGATTCGGCAACATTGGCAAGGGATTTGAAGATACTCTGTGAAGAGAAGTATGAACTCATGAAGTGGCAGGCATTTGATCAGTTTTCTCATACGACGCATGTAGAAAGTATTTGCCTCCTCGAGCGGGTGAGCAACTGAAAAATATTGATATGAACTAAGTAAATTTATAGACATTTTCTTATCGTAAAGCTATAATATTAAAATCATATAGAACAGATAGACATTGATTTTAGAAAGTGATACAAATGAAAAAGCTAAAAAAGAGATTCATTATTCCGGCAGTGGTATTTATATTGGGCATGTGTGCGTTAATCGGCGCTATATATGTAGTCGGCAAGAGTCAGGAACAGCAGAACAGGACAAATGCAAAGCTCAATGCGATGACATATACGGAGCGTATATATGGCGAGCTTATGGAGGGAATAGGAGTTACCGATAGCTTAAAGCAGGTTGTCATAAGTGGTGATGGAAATATAAATAGGTTTTATGATATTGCAGCAAATATGATGGACGATTCGATTCAGAGTATACAGATAGCACCGAATGGAGTTGTGACTGAAATATATCCAGAGGAGAGTAATGAATCCAGTAAGATTGATCTGATAAATGATAGTGACAGGGGAGAGATTTCGCGCTATGCGAGGGATAATGACACTGTAATTATGCAGGGACCATTGGAGCTGAAGCAGGGCGGATATGGTATAGCAGTGCGCAATCCGGTTTATTTGGAGGATGAAAATGGTCAGAAGAGCTTTTGGGGCTTCACAATTGTTATACTGAAAGTTCCGGAAATTTTTTCTGAATCTGTAGAGGCTCTTTCCAGTTTTGGATATAAGTACAGTCTGCAGAAGTTTGCTTCGCCGTGGGATGATACGTATGAGTGGGTTTACGGTTCAAAGGAAGAGTTGAACGATCCGGTGATATATGACTTTAACGTGTATGGAGACAAGTGGAGGCTTGAGATTTTACCCAAGAGTGGGTTTTACAATAACAGATATCTGCTATATCTGTTCATCGGAGGTGGAGTTATTGTCCTGCTTTTGGCAGGGCTTACAGCAGCGTTGATTTCAATCAATGAGAACAGGAAGAATTTCAAGAGACTTGCTGTGACTGATGCACTGACCGGTATCTACAACAGGCACGGCTTTGATGAGCAGGTTGAGCAATATATGAGACAGAATCCGCAAAAGCATTGTGTTGTGGCAATGCTTGATATTGACGATTTCAAGCTGGTCAACGATGTGTATGGACATGCGGCAGGTGATGGTGCACTGCAGAAGCTTGCAGAGAGCATGAAGCAATATTTTTCAAAGGATGTTATACTAGGCAGAAACGGAGGCGATGAGTTTAGCATTTTTATGCCGGATTGCACGGTAGAGGAGGTTAAGCCTTTTCTTAAGAAGTTTACAGGAGAAACCAAGAAATTTTATTGTAAAGGTGAAGAACATACATTTACCATTTCACTGGGCTTTGCGGAGTATCCTGTTTTGGCTGATGACCGTTCACAGCTCATGCGGTGTGCGGATATGGCACTTTATGAGGTGAAAATGCGTGGGAAGAACGGCTGCATGGCATACCGTGAGGGTGAGCGTATAAAAAGCCGTGCGAAGCTTGGATTTGCCGTGAAGGATATTATTGACAATATGCCGGGAGCGTTCATTGTTTACAGGGCAGATAAAGAAAATGATGAGATCCTGCTTGCAAACAATGAGCTGCTTAGGCTTACAGGCTGTAAAAACATGGATGAGCTGCTTGCATATACAGGTAAGAGCTTCCGCAATCTGATACGCCGAGATGAACAGGAAAGCTGTCAAAAAAGCATATGGTCGCAGATTAACGGAGGCCACTCAAATGATTATATTTTCTTTCATATGCGAAAAGCAGACGGCACATATATTTCAGTGCTCGACCATGGCAGGATAGTGGATTCAGTGCACAATGGCAGAGTATTTTATGTGATGATCATGGACTTAAATGCATTGCAGAGACACTATGGAGACTGCCTGGAGCTGGTGGAGAAGTAGAAAAAAGCAGATTGTGAACACATGAGTTCACAATCTGCTTTTTTAATAGTGCATACACAATTTATTTATCCGAATAAATCACATTTCCACCGCATACGGTGTACTTAACCTTACCGGTCAGTTCCATGCCGGTAAAAGGTGTGTTTGATGACTTTGATGCATATTCGCATGGTACCCATTTTTCGTCAGGATCAAAGATGACAAAATCTGCAGCAGCACCCTCTGAGATAGTACCGTAAGGCATGTGGTACAGCCTGGCAGGATTGATAGTCATCTTTTCCAAAAGCTCAAGCATGCTCAGATGGCCCGGTTTGACAAGGCTTGTGATACCAAGAGCAAGAGATGTCTCAAGACCGATGATACCGCTTGGTGCTTCGGTTACAGGCTTTGATTTTTCCTCGGTGCTGTGAGGCGCATGATCTGTTGCGATAAGGTCTATTGTGCCATCGATAAGTCCCTCTATAATCTTTTGACGGTCTGCTTCAGTGCGAAGAGGCGGATTCATCTTGGCAAGGGTGCCGTGCTCTAAGACAGCATCCTCAGTCAGCGTGAAGTGATGTGGAGTGGCCTCGGCATGGAGCCTTGCACCAAGCTTTTTGTAGGTGCGGACTATATCAACAGATACACCGGAGCTGATGTGCTGTATCACAACGTCGGCGCCACTGCGCAGCGCAAGCAGACAGTCTCTTGCGACAAGGGCTTCCTCAGCGATGGATGGTGAGCCGTAGATACCGAGAGCGTCAGATACTTTTCCATGGTTGATGCCGTTGTTTTTGATAAATGCAGGGTCCTCCTCATGGAGACTTATCGGCATATCCAGCTTTGCAGCATTTTGCATGGCTCTGTAGCAGAAAGCAGCATTTGTAAGCGGGATGCCGTCATCGGTAAAGCCACATGCTCCGGCTTCCTTTAAAGTTGCCATGTCAACCTCATCCTGTCCTTTGAGGGAGTGCGATATTGCAGCGGCCTGATACATACGGATTTTTTCCTGCTTTCCACGTGTGAGGTTGTCCTTTAGAGTATCCACATTGTCCACTGTAGGCTTTGTGTTTGCCATGCATACAACAGTTGTGAAGCCACCCTTTGCGGCAGCCAGGGAACCGGTGTGGATATCCTCCTTGTATGTGAAGCCCGGATCACGGAAATGCACATGTGTGTCGATAAGTCCAGGTCCGACAATCATTTCGGATGCATCTATTATTTTTTCTTTTTCAGTTGCAGCAGTGTCTGACGTACATGAGATGTCAGGTGCTATTTTTACTATTATCCCATCTTTTACAAGTATATCCATCTGTTCGTAGAGACCTGATGCAGGGTCTGCTACAATGCCGTTTTTTATTATCATGATAATCCTCCTGTAGATTGTACTTATTTTCTGATACTATGAGTATATAGTATAATGAAGCGTACGAATTTGCAAATAAATTTCGTAATTGTTCAGTGCCTTCATAGCTGCGTGGCCGCAATCATAATCGTCTGTATATATGGACAATAGAAAATTTTATAGATATAATATGATTTAAGGGATCCTGAATTGGATACCTTTTGACTCTCACATCATTTTACTAAGTAGGACTAAATTGGCATAATGTACAATAGCCATAGGTTGATAGCATAGTAGGCAGGCACTGGGGAGCTGTAATTCCTAAAACTTTTAAAACAGCACCCAAAATTCAGCCCAAAGGCCGGAAAAATAGCGAGAAAAGTAGCTGAAACTGCAGAAATCTCCAAAACAGCTCCTAAAATTCAGCCCAAAAGCCGGAAAAATAGCGAGAAAAGTAGCTGAAACCGCAGAAATCTCCAAAACAGCTCCTAAAATTCAGCCCAAAAGCCGGAAAAATAGCGGGAAAAAGTAGCTGAAATCACTATAAATCACAAAACAGCTCAAAAAAAATTAAAGGGAGAAAACACAATGAGCTTAATAAAAGGTATACATCACGTATCTATGAAGTGCAGCAGCACAGAGGAATATGAAAAGACAATAGATTTCTACAAAAACATTCTGGGAATCCCGGTCGCAAGGGAATGGCAGGCAGGAATCATGCTTGATACCGGAAACGGAATTGTTGAGATTTTTAACGATGGAGATGATGCACCGGACAAAGGTGTTATTCGTCATTTCGCATTCGCAACAGATGATGTGGATGCGTGTGTAGAGGCTGTAAAAGCAGCAGGATACGAGGTATTTATTGAGCCGAAGGATATAGAAATCGCATCAACACCGGTATTTCCGGCGCGCATAGCATTCTGCAAAGGACCACTTGGCGAGGAAATCGAGCTGTTTGAGGAAAAGTGATAGAACGGATTAATGGTTTTATAGGGGTATTATGCTATGGGAAAAACTCCAATTAAGCACACGCTTGCAGGCTATATTATAAAAAAACAGACACCGAAGGATACCGGTCAGGAAAACTAACCGGAGAAAAACATTTTAACAAAATAACAGAAATGATGGAATTTGTTGGTGGACGCCGGAAACTAATCGATCAGGCAAGGTTCATAGAGAATAATACACAAGCAGGCCACGATGGGAAGATAAGAATTAGTTGGATTCAGGTCAACAGCGATATTAAAAAAATTGATTGTGATGTCAGCAGCATACCGGAGCTGTGTCGGCTTGAGGGTGTTGAGGATTCAAGAGCAAAACAGCTAAGATTGATAGAGTCTGTAAAGCAGTGGAAATCAGAGGTTGGTGACTGCGATTGGATATGCAGATATTATGATGATATTTTGGGGCGTCTGGAAGCCGGAAAGAGTGTCACAGAGGCTGAGGAGGATATGCGTTTTAAGTGTATCAATGCTATAACAAGAATAAAGGAGCCTGTGTGGGAGCGTGTTTTTAGTGCAAAGGTTTTTAAAGATTCAAAGAAATTTGAAAAATGCTATCGACAAAAGATGGTATCAATTCTGACTAAATATTCTCCATATTATGAGAAGGATATGGAGGATTATGATACAGAGGGAGAGGAAGATGATGCCAAAGAGGATAAAAAGAAGTCGGGGCTTGAAATTTTGAAGATGCATGGCATTATGTCATATGCACAGACAATGGAATGGAAGGGACCATTGTCATATAGAATTGATAATACATGTGTTATTGATACGTCAAAGCAGATTTATGGAACCATTATTAATACGCAGACACTTGAGCATGCAAGTCCGGTTTCGCTTGTAGGATGCAAAAGAATTATGACCATAGAAAATAAGGCTAACTATGAAAGTATGCAATATGATGAGAATACCTTGTATATTTTTTGTCATGGTTATTTTACTCCTAAGGAAGTGTATTTTCTAAAGAAATTAAGCCTTATTGTATCTAAGGAATGTGAGTTCCTCCATTGGGGAGATATGGATTTTGGAGGGATAAGCATATTCTTGTTTATTAAGGATAGAATTTTTGAAAAACTAATGCCTTATAGAATGGGGGTAGCGGATTTTGAGGAAGCATTAAAAAAAGACGCTGGAATACCACTTAAGGCTTCAACTAGGGAAAAACTTCAAAAAAAGGATGCAGGATTGCTTGCTGAATTAAAAGAAGCAATTCTTGAATCGGATAAAACAATAGAGCAGGAAAGGCTCTTATGAGGCTGATTCGGAAAACTCTAAATACACATATATATTTGACAAATTATTAGAATGTGATTCATACGCACAGCATACCTCCTTCGTGCATACAATAGCATGAAGGAGGTATGTTTGTATTATGAATCCATTTAAAATGAGGCCGGAGAGAACCGGCGATTTATTTGTTGACTGGGAGAAATTCTGGGTAAAACCATATAACAAAAATGAGGTAAATCCGTATACAAGGACGAGAATCATATTGATGAATGGTACAGAATTTGAAAACGTGTGGTTTTCACATCAGTTTTCAAGAAGCGTAGGTGATGATGAGCTTAGACGAAAGCTTGCATACATCAGGAAAAGTGAGCAACAGCAGCAGAAAATACTCACACATTTAAAGCCGGCAGATGAGTCGGCATTGGAGCACACCATAGGCTACGAGCAGCTTGCGGTTGATCTGACTGCGCATCTTGCAAAACGAGTAAATGACAAAAATATTAAGTCTGCGCTCGATTTTGCCTTGCTCGAGGACTTTGATCATTTGTACCGCTATGCAGATTATCTTGATTTTACCACAGGTGAGCATGCAGAGAAGCTTGTCGGAGGCTATACGGAGATCACACCGGGCAGACCGACTATTTCACATCACAGGCATCCATATGATTCAATACGATATCCGATGACGGATAAATGCCCTGTGACAATGGATGTGCTGGCTGCAAACGTAATCACAGCAGCAGAACAGCAGACTATGAACTACTATATGAACACAGCGGCACTTTGGCCTGATGAGATGGGACGCAGGCTATATCAGGAAATCGGAATGGTCGAGGAGCAGCATGTCACACAGTATGGCAGTCTGTTGAAGCCATGCATGAGCCGCCTTGAAAATCTCCTTGTGCATCAGTATGTCGAGTGCTGGCTGTATTGGAGCTGTTATGAAACGGAGACGGATACAAGAATACGTGGCATATGGCAGTTTATGTTTGAACAGGAGCTTAAGCATCTGCATATTGCACTTGAGCTACTAAGACAGTACGAGAAAAAGGATTGGCAGGAGGTCATCCCGGACGCTGAGTTCCCGGCTCCTCTTGTGATGGAGAGCAATATTGAGTATGTCAGGTGTGTGCTTGGCAGTACGGTAAACGATACAGCATGCCGTGAAAGGTATGTGGATGTAAGAACAAATGCTCCTGAAACATTTATCAGATATCAGCGCCTGGTCAATGACCCGGTAAGAAATGTAATGAGCCATACTTTTATTGAGGATTATATCCGCAAAAACGGGGAGGACTATCGCTTCGAGGTGGCGCCAAATCCGGTGCCGGAGCTCCGTGACCGTACCAAGGATAATATATGTGTGGGAAGACAGCCTCTTTGCAAGAATCGGTATTAGAAGCCGTTTTATATGTCATCTGTGGCATGTGATACCCGGCCCTGACGTTTTGTCAGGGCATTGCTGTGCAAAGAAGTATAACTCGATTGTATCTAAGCTATGGAGTAGCTTGTACTCGTTGCTGGTCACACTGTTAGGTGTGAACAGTAACGAGTAAGGCTCACAGAAGCCGGTTGACGAAATTATATAGGTGTATTAAACTGTAATCGGGTTAGAGAAGACTAATTACATACAGCTGTTTTACATTAAGTGGTTTTGAATATTCAGTTACTGCAAAAGGATATACGAAACGATATAAGAAATAATATGTTGAATAATAAAATATTCAAACTTCCCATATTTTATTTTGTGATATCGGCCTAGCATACAGTGTATTCCTCATATTTTTTTCTTCGAAACAACTGTATACTCTCCGGTAAATATAGTTTTATATATGGGAAGTTTGTGTAAAATAGAAAAACAGCAGAATAGGAGGCAACCATGATTACATCAACCATATTAGGTTTATTAATACCATTTATAGGCACGTCGCTCGGTGCGGCATGTGTACTTTTTATGAAAAATGAGCTTTCCGTAAAGACCACAAAAATGCTCAGTGGCTTTGCAGCAGGCGTAATGATTGCGGCATCAGTCTGGAGTCTTCTGATTCCGGCACTTGAGCAGTCACAGAGCCTTGGAAAAATGCAGTTCGTCCCGGCAGTAGCAGGCTTTATGCTTGGAATGTTTTTCCTATTGATACTGGATACAATCACACCACATATGCATCTCGATAATTCAGTCGAGGGTCCAAAGAGCAACTTCAGCAGACAGACAATGATGGTGCTTGCAGTTACATTACATAATATACCGGAGGGCATGGCAGTCGGAGTGCTCTACGCAAGCTGGATATCAGGAACCACCACCATCACGAGGGCAGCAGCCCTTTCACTGGCAATCGGAATAGCCATACAGAATTTCCCGGAGGGCGCAATCATATCCATGCCATTACATAGCACAGGAAGCTCAAAGCTAAGAGCCTTTGTATACGGAGTATTGTCGGGAATAGTCGAGCCGATAGCGGGAATACTTACGATACTTGCCATCGGAATAATAGAGCCGGTGATGCCGTACCTGCTAAGCTTCGCCGCCGGAGCCATGATATATGTAGTCATAGAAGAACTCGTGCCGGAAATGTCAGAGGGAGGTCACTCAAACCGCGCCACCATAGCATTTATGGTGGGCTTCTGCCTCATGATGACACTCGATGTGATGCTGGGCTAGGCACAGAGCGAGCCCACGGCAATAGCCGTGGGGAAAGCGTAAAAGAATAGCAAACACGCACAGAGCGAGCCCACGGCAACAGCCGAGGGGAAAGCGTAAAAGAATAGCAAACACGCACAGAGCGAGCCCGCGGCAACAGCCGAGTGGAAAGCGTAAAAGAATAACAAGCACGCACAGAGCGAGCCCACGGCAACAGCCGAGGGCAAAGCGACAAGAAGGTAAATAGAGCAACAGCGTGAGGAACCCGGGCGGCAGGCACACACAGGCTCGGGAGGGCGAATAGCGAAGCTGCCTAGATACTGTAGAAATTATGCCCACGAAGCACAGAAATGCCCAGCCATGGACGGCTGGGCAAACATATCAAATAGCACTTTTATGAAAACGCAAGCTTGACACTATGCTGTCAAGCTATGCGCCATAACCTATATTTTATGCAATTTCAGCCCCATGCATCTTCTGATGCATTAAAAATGGCTGAAATTGCTACTGGTCACGCTTTTTGTGACCGGTAGTATGCGCCATGGACGGCGCATAAAAGCCGGTTTCGTCAAGCAAAGAAACCCTGCAAGCATAATTTCGTACAGAATCTTGGCAGCGTAGCGTAGCCCACCAGAGCCTGTGAGTGCCTGCCGCCCGGGTTCCGTACTATAGCCACAACCCCGCAAGTTAAATGAATTGTGAAAAACTGTGAAAAAAAGGGAATTCCTCCCGAATTATTTGGAAATTTTTTAATAAAACGCAAACAAAAATAAATAAAACTAAACATCCCCAAAACGCAATAGAAAAACTGCACAAAAATAAAAACATAAATTGTTGAAAATAGTATAAAAAGACTAACTAAAAAATAGTGAAACTTTGCCAGCCAAACAATATAAAAACGAAACGTTGACTTTATAAAACGATGTGACTAAAATCAAGTACAACGATAGTTGCTTCTTATTAAATCAAGACCAAACAAACATCAAAGGTCAGACAGAAAACATCTTGAGTTATTAAGAAACAATTTGCGTATCAAATTTCATATAGCAAAAAAGAAAGGAGGTAACGCAGATGGATGCTCTGGTAGATGGACTGTTAGAGGAACTCAATTGTGACGTGGTATTCAAGATACCGATATTCGGAGGCATACCTATATACGAGTCGGTAGTAGTCACATGGATAATAATGGCAGTGGTATTTTTACTGTGCTTTTTTCTCGGCAGAAATCTTTCAGTTGAAAATCCCGGACGCAGACAGGTAGCCGTAGAGGCAGGAGTCAAATTCCTTAATGATTTCTTCAGTGAGACACTCGGAGAAAAAGGAAAGGATTACATACCATATCTGGCAACAGTAATCATCTATATAGGAATAGCAAACCTGATAGGCTTGCTTGGCTTCAAACCGCCGACAAAGGATATGAACGTCACCGCAGCACTCGCTGTAATGAGTATAGTTCTTATTGAGGTGGCAGGAATCAGGGCAAAGGGCACCAAAAGGTGGCTTAAAAGCTTTGCAGAGCCAATGCCGGTAATACTACCTATCAATATCCTTGAGATCTTTATCAAACCATTATCGCTGTGTATGCGATTATTTGGAAACGTCCTTGGTTCATTCGTAATCATGGAGCTTTTAAAGATGGTCGTACCGGCAATCGTCCCGGCAGTATTCAGTTGTTATTTTGATATCTTTGATGGACTTATACAGGCATATGTATTTGTATTCCTGACAGGACTTTTCATCAAGGAGGCAACCGAGTAAGAAGACCTGATGAGGCATGAAACACCACATCATTTAATTTCACATCGTAAGCATGGAAAATGTAACCTTGCTTACAAAAGAAACAAAATAATTGCTAACCAAAAGAAAGCATATAAGCAAGAAAAGGAGAACACATTATGTCATCAACATTATTAGTAGCAATCGGAGCTGGAATCGCAGTATTAACAGGAATCGGAGCCGGACTTGGAATCGGTAAGGCAACAAGCAGCGCAGTAGACGCAATCGCAAGACAGCCGGAGGCTGAGAGCAAAATCTCTAAATCACTTCTTTTAGGATGTGCCCTTGCAGAGGCAACAGCTATTTACGGTTTCGTTATCGCATTACTTATCATCCTCTTCCTTAAATAATCAGGCAGCGTAACTGACAGTTACAACCAGATGAAACAGAAAGGAAGGTAGAGCAATGTTAAAAATTGATCCATGGAACATAATATGGACAGTAGTCAATCTGCTTTTCCTGTACTGGATATTTAAGAAATTCCTCTTTGACCGCGTGATGGGCGTGATCAATCAGAGAGACGAAATGATTCAGAAGCAGTTCTCGGAAGCAAAGAAGAGTCAGGACGATGCAGAAAGCTTAAAGAGCGACTATAAAAAGAAGCTCGAGAGTGCAAAGACTCAGGCAGACCAGATAATCCTCGATGCCAGGGCAAGAGCTGAGGCTGAGCAGGAGAAGGCTCTTGAGAGAACCAGACAGGAAGCAGACAGTATGCTTGAAAAAGCAAAAGCGGACATTGCTAGCGAGCAGGATAAGGCAACAAAGGCCGCTGAGGCTGAAATTGCAAAACTTGCCATCTTAGCAGCGAGAAAGATTGTAAAGACAGGTGAAGCTAATGACACAGGCAGCAGTAAATAATGCAATAGTTTTGTACAGGCTGGCTGTAGAGCGTCGTGATGTGGAGGAAGCACAGAGAGTATACTTTGTGACAGAAAAGCTTGCACAGACGCTCGCAAATCCACTTATACCGCTGACCAAAAAGTATGACATCATAGAAAAGGTATACGGATTTGAGAGTGAGCCAAAGCTTATCACAAGCTTCATAAAGGAAATGGTAAAGCTTGGATATGCCGCTGAAATGAATGAAATCTTTGAGGCATATTACAGATACTGGGATGAGAAAAACCATATCATAAGAGCTGAGCTTATCAGTGCAGAGGCCGCAACCGACGAGGAAGCAAATGACGCCAAGGCGCTGCTACAAAGCAAATATCCGGAATATGAAATATCCCTTACACAGAAAGTGGACGAAACACTTTTAGGTGGATATGTGATTAAGACTCTTAATACAGAGTATGACAGAAGCTACGAAGGAAAGCTTCGTGAGCTTGAAAGAAAATTGACCAGGAGGTGACCCCTGTGGGCGCAATCAGTGCAACAGACATAATCTCCATTATCCAGAGCGAGATAGAGAATTTCGACTTCGATACCGAGAGCCGTGAGACCGGCGAGGTAATCTACGTCGGTGACGGAATCGCCACAATATACGGCATCGACCATGCCATGTACGGTGAGATCGTAGTATTCGATAATGGAGTAAAAGGAATGGTTCAGGATATCCGTCAGAATGAAATCGGTGTAATCCTTTTCGGAAGAGACCACGGAATCCATGAAGGAACCAAAGTAGTAAGAACAAAGAAAAAAGCCGGAATCCCTGTAGGCAAGGGCTTTATCGGCCGAATCATCAATGCTTTAGGTGAGCCTATTGATGGAAAGGGCGATATCAAAGAGGAAGATTACAGACCAATCGAGAATGAGGCACCGGGTATCGTGGACAGAAAGTCAGTAGATACTCCACTTGAGACAGGAATCCTCTCAATCGATTCAATGTTCCCAATCGGACGTGGACAGCGAGAGCTTATCATCGGTGACCGTCAGACAGGAAAGACATCAATTGCCACAGATACAATCATCAACCAGAAGGGCAAGGATGTTATCTGTATATATGTAGCAATTGGCCAGAAAGCATCAACAGTAGCAAAAATTGTGTCAACTCTGACAAAACACGGCGCAATGGATTACTCAATCGTGCTTTCATCAACAGCCAGCGATCCTGCATCACTGCAGTATATCGCACCATACGCAGGAACAGCCATGGCAGAGCATTTCATGCATCAGGGCAAGGATGTACTTATCGTATATGATGACCTTTCAAAGCATGCGGTAGCATACAGAGCACTTTCACTGCTGCTCGAGAGATCACCGGGACGTGAGGCATATCCAGGAGACGTATTCTATCTCCACTCAAGACTGCTCGAGAGATCAAGCCGTCTGAGCGATGAGCTTGGCGGAGGCTCAATCACAGCACTCCCAATCATCGAGACACAGGCAGGAGACGTATCAGCATATATCCCTACCAACGTAATATCTATCACAGACGGACAGATATTCTTAGAGAGCAACCTCTTCAACGCAGGTATGAGACCGGCTGTAAACGTAGGTCTTTCAGTATCCCGAGTTGGTGGAGCTGCCCAGACAAAGGCCATGAAGAAGGCATCAGGAAGCATCCGTATCGACCTGGCACAGTACAGGGAGATGGAGGTCTTCACACAGTTTGCATCAGACCTTGACGATGCCACAAAAGCACAGCTTGCACATGGAAAAGCACTTATGGAGCTTTTGAAGCAGCCACTTTGTCATCCGCTGTCACTGCATGAGCAGGTAATGACACTTATCATGGCAAACAATGGTGTGTTTGATACAATAGAGACAAAAGAGGTCAAGAAATATCAGGGCGATATCCTCTCATACATGGATCTTTCTTATCCGGAAATCGGACAGAAGATCGAAGAGAACAGAGCCATTGATGAAGAGCTCGTAAATAAAATCATGGATGCAGTAAAAGAGTATAAAGGGTAACAGGTAGTATTATGGCAAACACGAAGGAAATACAGGATCGAATAAAAAGTATCAATGATACGCTTAAAATCACAAATGCCATGTATATGATTTCTTCTTCGAAGCTGAAAAAGTCCAAAAAGATGCTGGCAGATACAGAGCCGTATTTCTTCACACTGCAATCAGAGATGAGCCGAATACTCAGGCATCTGCCTGATATGGAGGACATCTATTTCAAGACCAACGAGGATAAGCTGCCTGAGGACAGAAAGGTCGGATATATCGTAATCACAGCCGATAAAGGACTTGCGGGCTCATACAACCACAATATCCTGAAAATGGCTGAGGAGCACTTAAAGAATCATCCGAACCATTCACTTTTCGTACTCGGAGAGCTGGGACGTCATTATTTTGAACAGCGTGGAATTGAGATTGAAAAACAGTTCCACTACACAGTTCAGAATCCGACACTCAACCGTGCCAGAAATATTGCAGAAGAAATTTTGGAGCTATATCTACATAACGAGCTGGACGAAGTTTATATTATCTATACCAGCATGATAAATGCGATTCAGGAGGAAACACAGATGTCACAGCTTCTGCCACTGAAAAAGGCAGACTTCACTGTGCAGATTCCTATAGACATACCGAGGGAGGAACTGGCACTCAAGCCATCGCCTGAGGCAGTCATGGATCGTATCGTACCAAACTACGTTGTTGGATTTGTCTACGGTGCTCTTGTAGAGTCATTTTCATGTGAGCAGAACGCCAGAATGATGGCGATGCAGTCCGCATCAAACAGTGCGAGGGACATGCTTGCAGAGCTTGACATTCTTTACAACCGTGCCAGACAGGCAGCGATTACACAGGAGATTACAGAGGTAATAGCCGGTGCTAAATCGCAGAAGAAAAAGAGAAAGTAGGCTTTTTGATGAAAACAGGAAAAATTATCCAGGTTATGGGTCCTGTTGTCGATGTAGAGTTCGAGGATGAGAACCTGCCGGCAATCAGAGACGCACTAGAAGTTTTAAATGGTGACAAAAAAAAGTGTGATGGAAGTCGCACAGCATATTGGAAATAATACAGTACGCTGTATCATGCTTGCTTCCAGTGAGGGACTTCACAGAGATATGGAAGTAACAGCCACAGGCGCCGGCATCAAGACACCTGTCGGAGAGCAGACTCTCGGCAGACTGTTCAACGTGCTCGGTGAAGCTATTGACGGCGGAGCACAGCCTGATACAGAAGAAAAGTGGGAAATCCACAGAGAACCACCAACATTTGAGGAGCAGAACCCTGCAGAGGAAATCCTCGAGACAGGTATCAAGGTCATCGACCTCCTTGCCCCATATGCAAAGGGTGGAAAAATCGGACTCTTCGGAGGAGCCGGAGTAGGAAAAACAGTCCTCATCCAGGAGCTCATCAGCAATATCGCAACAGAGCACGGCGGCTACTCAATCTTTACAGGAGTCGGAGAGCGTTCCAGAGAGGGAAATGATCTCTGGACAGAAATGAAGGAATCAGGAGTTCTGGAAAAAACAGCCTTAGTGTTCGGACAGATGAACGAGCCACCAGGAGCACGTATGCGTGTAGCTGAGACAGGACTTACAATGGCAGAGTATTTCAGGGATGAGAAGCACCAGAACGTGCTGCTTTTCATCGACAATATATTCCGTTTCACACAGGCAGGTTCAGAGGTTTCAGCACTTTTAGGACGTATGCCTTCAGCCGTAGGTTATCAGCCTACACTGGCTACTGAGATGGGTGAGCTGCAGGAGAGAATCGCATCTACAAAGAACGGTTCGGTAACATCGGTACAGGCCGTATACGTACCAGCCGATGACCTCACAGACCCGGCTCCGGCTACAACTTTCGCACATCTGGATGCCACAACAGTTCTTTCAAGAAAGATTGTTGAACAGGGTATTTACCCGGCAGTAGACCCGCTTGAGTCTACATCACGTATCCTCGAGCCTGATATCGTAGGCGAGGAGCATTACCAGGTAGCACGAAAGGTACAGGAGATTCTCCAGAAGTACAAGGAGCTGCAGGATATCATCGCAATCCTCGGTATGGAGGAGCTGGCAGATGAGGACAAGGTGCTTGTATACAGAGCAAGAAAAATCCAGAAGTTCCTCTCACAGCCATTCCACGTAGCCGAGAACTTCACAGGTATCCAGGGTGTCTATGTGCCTGTAGAGGATACTATCAAGGGCTTCAAGGCCATCATAGATGGTGAGATGGACGAGTATCCTGAGAACGCATTTTTCAATGTCGGAACAATCGAGGACGTCAAGGAAAAAGCAAAGACTATGCAGCAGTAAAAGCATAAGGAAGGACAAATCGTATGGCAACAAATACATTTTATCTAAAGGTAATAGCTGCTAACAGAGTGTTTTACTCAGGAAGATGTCGTTCCATAATAGTCCCTGAGTTCGATGGCCAGAAGGAAATCCTCGCCCACCATGAGGATATGGTCATAGCCGTCGATGAGGGCGAGATGAGATTTCAGCCGGAGGGCAGTGACAACTGGGAGTACGCGGTAGTGGGAATGGGCTTCGTAGAGATAGTCAACAACCGTGTGACACTGCTTGTCGAGACAGCCGAGCATCCGGAGGAAATCGATATAGCAAGGGCAAGAGAGGCAAAGGAGAGAGCTGAGGAGCAGCTTCGCCAGAAGCAGAGTATTCAGGAGTATTATCACTCAAGAGCTTCGCTGGCCCGTGCCATGACACGACTGAAAGCAACTTCAGGAAAATAATAAATGTTAATAAATTACAAAAAAGAGGTTGTGACAACCTCTTTTTTGTTTACATTACACATGAAATGAGTTACAATGGCTATATATAGGTTAGTAATATGGTCATAGAAGACAGGTGGGAATATGAGGATAGTATATGGACTGGGAGTATTGCTGGAAGCAATACTGATTGCACATTGCGCAATCTGTTCCTTTAAAAAACATGACAGACTCGGTAAAAGTGTGTGTATATATGAGACGTTGACATTTGCCTGCGCTATAGTCTTTTTTGTTTTTACATTTGTGCCGGGGCACACTGTTACAGTACTTGCGAAAGGGCTTACTATGGCTCTGTTTGACTGGATGCTCATCGCTCTTATGTTTTATACACAGTATTATACAGGTGCTGTAAAGACCTTCAAGGGAGTGCAGGCTGCTTCCATGATATTTGCGGTGCTGGACACATATATGCTTATAGAGAACACCTGGACTAATAAGATTTTTGATATAGAATCCATAAAAGCTGAGAATATTAAGGTGGTATTCAATAATGACAGCCTATGGTACAGGCTGCATTTTATATTCACATATGCGTTTGTGATTCTGATTATTTTTACATATCTGTATATGATTATCAAATCATCGCGCATGTACAGGGAGGCATATGGGGCTATAGCGGTAGTTATCTTTATCGGCTTTTCGTTTGACATTGCTACTATAGGTTCGGACTCCATATATGACCTCACCATGATTATATATGGTGCTATAGCTATTATCATATATTACCTGACATACAGATATGTGCCGAATGAGCTTATAGAAAATATGCTCTCTCTTGTGGTCCGCGATATGAACAATGGTATCATCTGCTATGACAGAAAGGGCAGGTGCATATATTACAATGACCTGATGGAGGCTATTTACAGACATGGCGGCAATATGTCTGTTTATGAAAGTAAATATAGTCAGTGGATTGAAAAGCTGGGAGATGACAGAAGGGACAGTATGACCTTCCAGACAACAGATATTGAAATAAACGGTGAAAAGCACTACTTTGAGATTGCTTACAAGCGCATATATGATGAGAGCAATCGCGTTATATGTGATTATTTTGTATACAATGACCGTACACAGATGTATGAGTCGTGGGAGCAGGAAAAGTACAAGGCATCGCATGACAGTCTGACAGGACTTTTGAACCGTGACCAGTTCTATGAGGATGTGCACGATATGGTGAACAAGTATCATGACACAACCTTCTACCTGATTTGCAGCAATATAAAGGATTTCAAATTCATCAATGAGATATTTGGAATGGAGAAGGGCAATCAGGTGCTCATAAAGCAGGCGAAGCTCATGGCATCGAATCCATCTGAGAGGACCATTTGTGCAAGGCTTATGAATGACCGCTTTGCGCTGTGTCTGCCAAGAGAAGAGTTTGATGAAAAAAGAGTGGCAGATTCAGTCAAAGAACTGCAGCGTGAGTTTTCGGGCAATTCTTTCCATCTGCATACATACATGGGTGTGTATGAGATAAGAGACAGGGATGAGGCTGTCAGCATTATGGTAGACAAGGCTAATATAGCGGCAGACACCATAAAGAATAATTACGACTGCTGTGTGGCATACTATGATGAGCATCTGCTTGAGATATCAATAGAGCAGAGACGCCTGCTCGGTGAATTTGAGCCGGCACTGCAAAAGGGTGAGTTTGTCATGTATTTACAGCCACAGGTGAACCGTGATGGTGCTGCAAAGGGCGCAGAAGCGCTGGTACGCTGGGCTCATCCGTCAAGAGGCATCCTGACACCGTATGCTTTTATTGATATTTTAGAGAACGCAGGTCTAATTTACAAGCTTGACCTCTATATATGGGAAAAGGCGGCACAAAAGCTTGCAGAGTGGAAGGAAAAGGGATACGGAAGCTATCATATATCTGTAAATATATCTACAAAGGACTTCTACATTATAGATATATATGAGACCTTTACAGGGCTGATTAATAAATATGGCATAGCAGCGTCCAATCTGCATCTGGAGATTACAGAGACAACGCTGATGACCGATTTTGAGAAGAATATGAATATCATCCACAAGCTTCAGGATGTAGGCTTCAGGGTGGAGATTGATGATTTCGGAAGCGGTTACTCATCACTCAACATGCTAAAGGACATCAGTGCTGATGTACTGAAAATCGATATGGGCTTCCTTCGCAAATCTGAGAACGAGGTCAAGGGACAGGATATATTAGAGAGTATCATCACGCTTGCAGGCAAGATAGGCATGGACGTCATCACAGAGGGTGTGGAGACGAAAAAGCAGCTTGATATGCTTACAATGATGGGATGTCATGAGTTCCAGGGATATTATTTCTCAAAACCGGTACCGGTATCTGAGTTTGAAGAAAAGTATCTGGTATAGCTATGATGTATATCTATTATGTATATCCAATATATATTTTAGGTATTGTGCAAAATTTAATACACTGTATATTTGGGGCGGGTATTGAAATATCCGCCCTTTTTTTCTATAATAATAAACCGTGTGGATTGCTGTAAATATGTAATTGCTGTGGGTCACACGAGGGTGTGGCAGCTAACAGCGAATATGAGAAAAAGAGGCGAAAAAATGACTGAAAAAGAAAAAATAAGGATTCAGACATCAGAGACCTTTTTGCTGAGTGCGATTCTGGCACTTTCCGGAGGCTTTCAGGATGCCTACACCTACAACGTGAGAAATGAGGTGTTCTCGAATGCGCAGACAGGAAACGTAGTGCTGATGAGCCAGCATCTGATGATGGGTGAATGGATGAAGGGACTATCGTATCTTTTCCCAATCCTTTCATTTGCACTCGGTGTGCTTGTGGCAGAGAGAATCGGGCATAGATATAAGAAGGCAAAGCGCATCCACTGGCGTCAGATAGTGGTGATGATAGAGATAATCATACTGTTTGTGGTCGGCTTCATACCACACAGATACGACATGATAGCGACCATGCTTGTATCATTCAGCTGTTCTATGCAGGTGCAGTCCTTCAGAAAGGTAAACGGCTACGGCTATGCCAGCACCATGTGCATCGGCAACTTAAGAAGCGGCACAGAGAGCCTGTCAATATATCTGCGTGACAGAAATATCGGGGCACTGAAAAAGACCGCGCACTATTATGGAATCATTCTGATATTTGCAATAGGAGCAGGTATAGGCGGAGTGTGCTCACTGCACATAGGAATACGCGCTATATGGGCTTCAAGCGTGCTGCTTGCCATTGTATGTACAATGATGGTCAGGGAACACAGATAAACAGTTACAAATAGTCACGAAATATATATAACGGAGATACAATATAAAATGAAATTATTAAAGCAATTTCTCATCATACTTGCGATTTCGTTTGTAGGTGAGATACTCAAATATTTACTGCCATTGCCTGTTCCGGCGAGCATATATGGTATGGTTATACTTTTCATAGGTCTGCTGACAGGCCTGATACCGCTTAACTCTGTAAGGAGTGCAGGCAAATTCATGATAGAGATAATGCCTGTCATGTTTATCCCTGCGGGAGTGGGGCTTATGTCATCCTGGGGCAATCTTAAGCCGGTGCTCGTACCGGTGATTGTAATCACGGTTGTGGCACTTCTTACTGTAATGATTGCTACAGGACATGTTTCACAGCTCGTAATCCGTATGCAGAAGCGCAAGAGGGCTGATGCTGGAGAAAATAAATAAGATAGAGGATAATCATAATGGATAATTTGTTTCAGACATCGCTTTTTGCCGGTGTCACAGTAAGTCTGGTTGCATATCTGCTAGGTATGCTTTTAAAGAAAAAGTTTAAGCTTGCAATACTCAATCCGCTTCTCATTTCAATAGTACTGACCATCATAGTGCTTGTTGTGGCAGATGTGGATTATGACACATACAATAAGGGGGCATCGTACCTTAGCTGGTTTCTGACACCGGCCACGGTATGCCTTGCGATACCGCTCTATGAGCAGTGGACACTGCTCAAGAAAAATATAGCAGCAGTCGCGCTCGGACTCACGGCAGGCGTCATAACAAGTCTTGTGACAGTGCTTGTGTTGTCAGTGCTTATGGGGCTTTCACACGAGGACTATGTCACACTGCTGCCAAAGTCCATCACGACAGCTATCGGTATGGGCGTATCAGAGGAGCTCGGCGGATATGTGACCATTACTGTCGCAGTTATCGTCGTGACAGGTGTGCTTGGAAATATACTCGGAGAGTTTGTTTGCAAAATATTCAGAATCACTGAGCCTATATCGAAGGGACTGGCGCTTGGCGCGTCATCACATGCCATCGGAACAGCGAAGGCTATCGAGATTGGCGAGATAGAGGGCGCCATGAGCTCTCTTGCTATCGCGGTGGCAGGAATACTTACGGTGGTGTTTGCATCGGTGTTTGCAAACTTTTATTGATTTGTCTGAGTGTGTGGTGCAAATGACGGAAGCGCGAGGCTGCGCATATCTGCCTTCGCTTCCTACTACGCGGCTAAGGGCTTGTAGGAATTGTGATACAGGTTGTGACAGGTAGGACGCAACCGACTTTTACGCGCCGTCCATGGCGCGGTAACGTCTCGCCCGTGCTTCCGTGCACGGGCGTTGCTGGATTGCAAACACAATTCCAACAATCCCTAGGCCGCTTCGTACAAGCTCAGGCAGATATGCGCAGCCTCGCGCTTCCTGCGCGTTGGCTTTCCCAACCATAAGATAAGTTCATTAAATAGTTATAGATGTAGACAATTGGTAAGAGTATATGTATGATTCAAGTCATATTAGTATTCTACAATCGTTGGAAAGGAATATTATGATAATTACAATTGCTAGAAAGTGCGGTTGCGATGCAGATACTATCGGTAGAGCAGTCGCTGAGAAATATCATTTACATTTCATGGACAGAGAGGCTATTGCGGCCGGTGCCAAAGAGGCAGGCTGCTACGATGAGTATGAGGAGTTTTACAGTGAGAGACCGGTTAATTCCCTGCTTTACTCTATTGTGATGGAGACGGAGGAGGATAATGTGCTGCATGATACTCCGGCTATGGCTCTTACATTTATTGACAGGCTGCCGCTTGAGGACGGCTGTGAGGGATATGTGATTCAGGGACGATGTGCAAACTTTGCCTTTCAGGGAAGAGATGATGTTGTCTCAGTTTTCCTGACAGCGAATGATGCATTCTGCGTTGATACTGTGGCTGATACACATGGAGTCTCAGTGAGAAAGGCAAAGACTGTTGTGCGTGAGACAAATGACAACAGAAAGACCTATCACAAATACTATACTGGACAGGAGTGGGGGCAGGCAGAAAACTATGACCTGTGCCTGAATGTGGCAAAGCTCGGTGTAGATGGTGTGATTGCGATGATTGACAGCTTCATACAAAATAGAAAATAGAAGTGTATATACAAAAGCCGAATCCATGGGAGTGTGAATTCGGCTTTTTGAGTTTGTTTTTGAAAATAAAAAATCATCGTTGGAAAAATGTACGGAATTATGTTACAAACACAGCAAAGAATATCAAGAATAATGTTGCAAATACATAG
>ENA-OQJE01000024-OQJE01000024.1-human-gut-metagenome-genome-assembly--contig:-NODE-24-length-33750-cov-3.430301_pt1 | contig 33750 bp, 28 predicted proteins | sample MGYA00242594_ERZ504760 | MGnify/ENA primary metagenome ERZ504760 (study PRJEB26092, sample SAMD00036358) | human gut metagenome | host: Homo sapiens | study: EMG produced TPA metagenomics assembly of...
GTGCTTCTTTTAATTGATAATTGTTTTTGAGAATGGAACAAATATAAGTACGCATATCTGCATTATCTTCAACAATGAGGATGGTTTCCTTTTTCTCGTTTCCATTGGCAGGAATGGAAAGTGGGTGTTCATTCTGCTCATATTTTTCTTTTTCTGATTCGGCTTGGGGGATACCTTTTTCCAAAGGTAATAGTATTCTGAAGAAAGCTCCTTGCTTGGGATTGTTTCCTGCATAGATGTTGCCTCCGTGTAGAGAAATGATTTTCTTACATAAGAATAGTCCGATTCCTGTGCTGCTTTGTCCATAAACGGGATATTTGATGCTCTTTTTGGATTGGTAGAAGCGTTCGAAAATACGTTCTATATCTTCGGGTACGATACCATTACCTGTATCTTTTATATCTATGAACAGCCAGGTATGGTTGTCTTTGTCGGTAAGGGAAGCCACATACAAACTTATTTTTCCATAATCGGGAGTGAATTTAACAGCATTGGATATCAGATTAATAATGGCTTTGCGCATATATTCAACATCAAATATCCAAAACGGGGTACAGAGCCGGAAGTAGGTGATGATGTTTATGTTCCGTTCATGGGCAAATACTTCGAAAGGCATTAATATATTTTGTATAAGGCGGATAAAGTTTTCGTTTGTCTTATTTAATACAACTTTGTCTGCATCTAACTTTCTGAAGTCCATTAATTCATTGACTAGTGATAGCAGATAATTGGAATTCCGTTCAGCTATTTGTAGCTGTTTCTTTACTTCCGGCTCATGGCTTTCGTCAAGGGCGCGTTGGATGGGACCGTTGATTAAAGTGACTGGTGTCCGGAATTCATGAGTGATATTGGTGAAGAAAGCAATTTTTTCTTCCGTTACCTCCTCGACGTGTCGTGCCATTATTTCTAGTTGTTTATTTTGTAACTCTAACTCATGGGTGCGTTGGGCTACTTCTTTTTCCAGTTGTTTTTTCTGTTGACGGTACAGACTTATTTTCCATTGATAAAAATAATAGCTGCCTACGGTGATCAGAATGGCAAGCAATAAATAGAACCACCAGGATTTATAGAAATAAGGAGTGATGGTTACTTTGACTTCCGTTATTTTATCAGACCAATGTCCTTTCTCGTCTGTGGCACGGACTTGGAACACATATTTTCCGGAGGGAATGAAATTGTATCTAGCAGTATGTTCGCCAGGAAGGGTTTCTGTCCATTCATTCTCATAATTTTTCAAGCGGTAGGCATATTTCACTCGGTTACAGTTTCCATAGTTTAAGGTGGAAAACTCGATGGAAAAACCATGATCTTTTTCGTGCAGACGGATGGTATGTAAATTTGTTACCGCGCAGGGAGTTTTTCCGTCTGCTGGAGGATAGACCATGGTACCGGCGACACTGATTGAGGTCAGTTTGACTTTGGCATCCTGCTTTTTTATCTTGGCTATATCGGGGGTGAAAGCGACTAATCCGTTTATAGTACCGAAATATAACAGATTATTTTGGGGAGAATAATAAGATGCGTTCCAATAAAACTGATTATTGGGCAGTCCGTCTTCTTTTGTATAATTGGTGAAAGTCATGGTTTGTGTATCCAGTTGGGCGATGCCGTGGTTGGTGGACATCCACAGATGTCCCGTTTTATCTTCCACAATACCTATAATGGTATTATTGGGTAACCCATCCTTGCGGGTGTAGTTATGAAATGTGAACTGTGTTCCATTTTCTTCCGCTAGTTGATATAGTCCGTTTCCATTTGCTCCCAGCCAGATGGTACCATTATGATCTTCTATGATACAGTTTATTTTTTCTAATTGCAATGAAGTGGGTTCCGTCAGTTTATGTTTTAAATAGGTATAGCTGAATTGTGTGGAGGAAATGGAGAACGAGTATAAATCCATAATGAAAACTCCTTCAGATGTTCCCATCCAAAGACGTTTCTTGCGGTCGATAATGATGGACCCTACCGCATCGAATTCATTGTCGGAACGGTCAAACAAGACCCGGGTGAAACGCTTGGTCTTTTTATGGTAGAAATGAAGCCCTCTGGTAGTACCAAACCATAAACCATTGTTCATGGTGTCTTCACAGGCGCTGCTTAGAAAATCTCCCTCCAATCCTATGGAGTCTTCCCGGATATGGCGTTGGAAAGTTTGGTTATGGGGTATATTTAGATTTAGTTCATTGATTCCGACCCCCCAAGTATATGCCCATAAATGATTTTCGGAATCAATGAGAATGCCACGGATGGAGTTGTTACTAATGGAAGTGGGATTATTCTGGTCAAAAGTATAATGGATGAACTCATCGCTGCCTTTGCTCTTTTTGTTGAGTCCTCCCTCTACTGTTCCTACCCATAGATTTCCGTCTTTGTCTTCGCTGATGGCATTGACCGGATTGGGGGAAAGAGAGGTTTCTCGCAGATAGTTGTATTGCCACACATACGTTTGCAGACAATTGGGAGTCAATAAATTGATTCCTCCTATCTCAGTCCCTACCCAGATATTCTCATTGTCGGTCAGCAGGCAGTTGATGAAATTACAGTTCAACGATTTGTCAGGCATTTCATTGTTTTGGCGGATATAAGTAAAAGTATCGGTATCCCGATTGTATACATTGAGTCCGTTCAGAGTGGAAACGATGACATCTCCTTTGCTAGTCAGTTTAACTCCGGTTATATAGGCTTGACTTAGCATTCCGGGGCGATGATTGGAGTAACGGTACCGGTTCAAACTCTGCTGGGTATGGTTATACTTGAAGAGTCCGCGATTGGTTCCTATCCATAACAATTCCCCGTCAGTTTCCATGCAGAGAATTCTCCAGTCTTCTGAGAAGGGTTTCAGCAGCTCCGATACCATGCTGGTTTTCAGTAAGTGGTTGCTCCCTTTTTCAATACGGCATACATGATTATCTATGCCTGCACAGATGTATTCTTGCAGGTCAATAACAGCGTGGATGGGGGATTCTGTATCTTTTTTCAGTTTATAGTAATCTTTTATTTGCCCGTCTACGCCTAGTTCCAGATACCATAGATTCTTGTCTGTCGATATCCACAAATTATTCTGCTTGTCCCGATAGATGGATGCAATGTAGTTACTTGCTAGAGATTTCAATTCGGCAGGCAGTTCTTTGTCCGTGTCTATCTGTGTATAATGTTTCAAGTCAATGAGGTCTATTCCTTCTTCCGACCCTATCCAGAGTCGTTGAAACTTATCCTCACAGACTTTATGCACGTAGTCGTTTTTCAAGCGAATGGAGTGGGACTGGGAATTATAATGAATAAATTGATAGCCGTTATACCGTCCTATTCCATTATTAGTAGCTACCCAGATATATCCTTGAGTGTCTTTGTAAATATCATTGATAAAGTTATGGGGTAACCCAGTATCTTCTGTAATAAAGCTGAAATTATATCGGTTGAAAAAGTTATGTAAGTTTTCTCCAAATAAATTCAATGCTCCTCCTATAAGTAGAAAAAGTGCTATGATGTGCGTTTTCATATCAGTACTTGTTTCCCAACAAATGTAAATAATAGTAAGATAGTTCCAAAACATTTGAATGGAAATCTTGTTTTTGAGGGTAATATAAGTAAAATGGCGGGTGGAGATTACAATGGAATTACAAAAGAATGTGATGAAGGCTTTTATTATATATAGTAATAAAAAAGGCTCGCTATCTGCGAACCTTTGTGCTCTTCGTCTTGGACTTGAACCAAGGACCCTCTGATTAACAGTCAGATGCTCTAACCGACTGAGCTAACGAAGAAAATTGCATTTGACTTTAAAAGTGCTCTTCGTCTTGGACTTGAACCAAGGACCCTCTGATTAACAGTCAGATGCTCTAACCGACTGAGCTAACGAAGAAGGTTTTTCTCTCAAATGCGGTGCAAAGATAATAGGTTTTTCCGAAATATGCAATATCTTTGCAGAAAAATTTTAGATAAATGGATAAAATAATTGGAATGGGCAATGCATTGGTTGACGTTCTTGTTACTTTGCAAGATGATTCGCTACTAGATGAGATGAGTTTGCCCAAAGGAAGTATGCAACTTATAAATGAAGATAAATTTCTGAAAATCAGTGGTAAATTCTCTGATATGAAAACGCATAAAGCTACAGGGGGAAGTGTGGGAAATACAGTCTTGGCATTAGCTAATCTAGGGGCACATCCGGGATTTATCGGAAAGATAGGAAACGATGATTTTGGGCAATATTTTAAAAAAAATGGTTTGAAGCAGGGAATTGACATGAAATTACTTGCCGGTGATTTACCTACAGGAGTGGCTTCTACTTTCATTTCACCGGATGGAGAACGTACTTTTGGCACTTATTTGGGAGCTGCTGCCACTATGAAAGCCGAAAATCTGACGTTGGATATGTTTAAGGGATATGCATATCTATATATAGAAGGATACTTGGTACAGGATCACGAATTGATTCTTCGTGCTATGCAATTAGGCAAAGAGGCTGGATTGCAGATCTGTTTGGATATGGCCAGTTATAATATTGTGGAAGGGGACCTGGAATTCTTCGATATTTTGATAACTAAATACGTGGATATTGTTTTTGCTAATGAGGAAGAGGCAAAGGCTTATACAGGCAAGGATGCTTGGGGGGCTATTAATGAAATTGCTTCTAAATGCAGTGTTGTAATAGTAAAACTAGGTGCCCAAGGTTCATGTATAAAGAAAGGTACGGAATGCATCAAACTAGAGGTACCTCCGGTAAAAAAGCTCGTGGATACCACTGGTGCGGGAGATTATTATGCAGCAGGTTTTCTGTATGGGCTGACTTGTGGTTATTCTTTGGAGAAGTGTTCCATTATAGGTTCTATTTTAGCATCCAATGTGATACAAGTGGTGGGTACAACCTTATCAAAGAAAAAATGGGACGAAATAAAGTTAAATATAGAGGTCCTTCTACAGGCTTGAATAGAATAATGTATTAATTTGCGGTTCACAAATACATAAAGTGATGAAGTGGAATAGTAAGAAAATATTGTTAATGATTTGCGTGGGCCTGGCAGGTGGCGCTTTGTTTAGTTTTAATAAAGGTGATGACCGTAATTTCCAAATAGCAAAAAACTTGGATATCTTCAATGCGATATTCAAGGAATTGGATATGTTTTATGTTGATACTATTGATCCTGAGAAAGTGATAAAATATGGTATTGATGCTATGTTGGCGCAGACCGACCCTTACACGGAGTATTATCCTGAAGAAGATAATACACTAAAGGAAATGACTAGCGGAAAGTTTGGCGGTATCGGATCGGTAATACGTTATTATACTCCCCGAAAGCGTGTGGCTATTATTGAACCTTCCGAAGGAAGCCCTGCAGCCGAAATAGGATTGAAGGCTGGTGATATCATCATGGAGATCAATGGAAAAGATATGCTCCAGGGAGACAGAATTCCCAATGATCTGACCTCGTATGTCAGTGATAATTTGCGTGGTGAGCCGGGAACAACTTGTGTGTTGAAAGTTGAGAGACCTACTTCTGATAGTACTTACGTGCCAATGGAATTTAAAATAACCCGTTCTACCATCCGTACAAACCCTGTACCTTATTATGGAATAGTAGACAATAATGTGGGATATATCGTTATCAGTACTTTTGCTATAGAGAATTGTTCAAAAGATATAAAGAAGGCATTGATAGAATTGAAACAGCAAGGTGCTAAATCTATTGTTCTCGATTTGCGTGGCAATGGTGGTGGTTTGTTGGGGGAAGCGGTGAATGTGGTGAATTTCTTTGTACCGAAAGGGAAAGAAATTGTGGTAACAAAAGGCAAGATTAAACAAGCTGGTACCACTTACAAAACAACGAATGAACCGGTAGATACAGAAATTCCGCTGGCTGTGCTAGTGGACGGTTCTACAGCTTCGGCATCCGAGATTGTTTCAGGTTCCTTGCAGGACCTTGACCGGGCTATTGTGGTAGGAAGCCGTACGTATGGTAAAGGGTTGGTACAGGTTCCTCGTGAATTGCCTTATAACAGTAGCATGAAAGTAACTACTGCAAAATATTATATTCCCAGCGGACGATGCATTCAAGCTATTGATTATGCTAAACGTAATGCTGACGGGTCTGTGGCCCGTACTCCGGACAGCCTGACCAATGTATTCCATACAGCAGCCGGACGTGAAGTGCGTGATGGTGGCGGTATTCGTCCGGATGTGGAGGTGAAAGTTGAAAATTTCCCAAACATTATGTTTTATCTGCTTAATGATGATATGATTTTTGATTATGCTACCCAATATTGTATCAAGCATTCTCAGGTAGGGGAAGTGAAAGACTTTACAATAACAGATGCTGACTATGTTGATTTTAAGAAGATGTTACATAAGCGTAAGTTTACTTATGATCGGCAAAGTGAGAAGATGCTGAAGAACTTGAAAGAAATAGCAGAGTTTGAAGGATATATGGATGGGGCAAAAGAAGAGTTTGCCGCTTTGGAAACGAAATTGACGCATAATTTGGATCATGAGTTGGACAGGTTCTCGAAAGAGATAAAAGATGCTATTGCTCAGGAGATTTTGAAACGTTACTATTTCCAACGTGGCGCGATACTGCAACGCTTGAAAGATGATCCTGATCTGAAAAAAGCTATTGAGACATTGAATAATCAGTCTGAATATAGTAAGATACTTTCTGTTATGAAATAATCGAATGAGGGGCGGATGTACGAATCTGCCCCTTATTACTGTGTCATGATACTATTGATGATGCTTTATTTGAATCGGGAAGTGTCTATTGGTTTATGCTGTTTTTCTTATAGCCTCCGAACTTGTAAGTAAAGGATAAAGTTACGTTGCGTGAATAACTGTTGATGTGCATGTCCATATACTGCCCTTTATTGCGCAGTGTTACATCTATATCTCCTTGCATTGAATTGAACAGATCAGTGGCTTTCAGTTGAAGACTCGCCTTTTGGTTGGCAAAATTCCATCGCAACCCGGCATGGATGGCCCATACATTGCTTAAATCATAATTTCCCTGAATGGATGGGCTTAAATAAAGTCCGGTCAGTTCCATGCGTATGTCCGGTTGGGTAGACAGCGTTAGGTTATTCTGTAACATTCCCAATCCAATCCATTTGCTGTGGTTGAAAGAAAGGTCGAAGAATTTATCACATTTCGCCTGCCTGTATTCTGCTTGTAGTGTGGCACGGCTGTCCAGCCAATGGCCTATTTTGAAGGGAATGATGGCAGTGGCTGAAAAACTTTGCTGATAATCCCAGTTCAGGGTCTTGTAAATCAATGTCAGGCGTTCCGTACTCTGATAAGCCAGTTGCTGAAATAAATCGGGCTCATAGTCATAAGCTAGGCTGAAGATATACTTGTTCTTTAAAAATATAATTCAGATTTACGGAATAGTCGGTGGATGGCTTTAACATTGGATTGCCTTGTACTTCTTCATAACCACTTATATAGCCGGTACTTTCGCTCAGATCCCAGTAGCTGGGATAGGTTTTATCTGAAGTGAATGCAAGTTGTAAAATATGCGCTGGGGTCATTACGTATGTTAATTCGGCTGTAGGATAAGCCGCCCATGCATGATAACGGGCCGTTTTGTAGTATTCTCCGGTTATGGATGCGCTGAAAGACAAACGTTCTCCCATATTTTTGCTGAATCCGACATAGAAGTCATATGTATATTCGTTATAACGATTGTCTGTGTTAAGTTCGCTCATATCTGTTCCGTTTTGGGTATGATAGAACTGAGTATTATGGTCACTGGCATAAGTCAAAGAGGTGCCATAATTCAAGGTCCACTCTCGTGGTAGTGTGTGTGACTGGTCTACGTATATTTTCCAGCGGTCTATTATTTGTCCGCTAGTCGTATGAAATTCGCTTGTTGTTTTTTGTTGTCTTTGTTGGTGAATTGCTGATGACTTTCGGAATGGTAGGAGGTATAATTTATTCCAGCTTTCATACCGAAGCCAGAGAGATAATCTAAAGCGAGATTGTGCATTTGAGCCTCCTTTTTTGTCCGATTGTCTGCGGTTGTGATGTTCCCGTCGGAATACGAATGATTATCGTTGTTAGGGTTGAAGATACCGGTATAGGCCAAATTGATATGAGCACTACCATTGAATTTATATTCAGCGCCTGTCCGTACATAATGTGTTATTCCTTTTCTGTCAATGTTATTGTGTTGACAGATATCATATACATTATTTTTTAAGGTGTGGTGTGAGTACGTATCTGTAGTTTGTCTGTTTTGTTCATAATGGGTATTATATAGCAAGTCTATATTCCATTTAGGAGTGGTGTAAAGTAGGCTGATTCCTCCTTGTGTGCCATTTCTGTAATTGTATAGATATCCGGCATTAACTTCTCCTTGTAACCCGCTTTCTTCCGGACGATAAACTTTCAAAAGTAAGTTGATGGCAGCACCTCTTATATGATATTGCGGCGGTGTGCTATACATAACTTCTACCTTTTCTACACGTGAAGCCGGAGTGTTTTTTAATAAAATGGCTAACTGTTCGTGACTCATTGTTGTGGGTCTTCCGTTTAGAATAATGCTCAGATTGTGTGCGCCTGCCAATGAAAGGTTGCCGTTTATTTCTTGTACACCGGGTAATTGCTGAAGGATTTCATAAGCATTGTTCACGATTCTATGTGTGGTGAGTTGTGACAGATCATACGATAATTTTCCTTCTTCCACTTTTACAAGAGGGCGTTCCCCTTTGACGATAACTTCGTCCAGGGCATAATCTTTACTTTTCAGGGTAATCGTGCCTGTGTCTTCTCCTGTAGTTGTCAATAAGAGGGTTTCGTACATGATGTGTTGGAAAATCAGCCGATAAGATGCTGGTTGCCGGTTGAACCTAAAGCAACCGGTGGTATCTGTGATTACGGCGTCCACGAAAGTAGAATCAATGGTTTGTAGGATGACGGTTGCACCGTCAATGGCTTGTGCATGGATGTTTATAACCTTTCCGGTAATGGTTTGTGCAGCGGTTGTTCCTATAATCCAAAATAAAATAGCGATGTGATGATAAAATTTTGCTTTTTCATATCTATTTGTTTTTAATATTTTCTTTAACTTTGACGAAACAAAAGTAGGGAGACTTTTTTCCTTACCTGGTTAATAGCAGGTTAACATTACGTTAACAAAGTATGGATAGGATATAAGTGTATGACAATCAAACATATTCGTTGGGTGGCTTGTATTGGACTGTTGGCAATCATCAGTTTGCAGTACGTTTGGCTTGTAAATACTTATAAGCTAACTAAGGAAAGTATACAGTTCAGAAGCAATGAAGTATTTAGAGATGCAACGATGCGTGAGGTGTTTTATCGCATGGAAGTATATCAAGATTCTTTGCAAAAGAAGTATAAGGACAGAGATACTTCCATTATGGTTAGAATAAGCTTGGATGAAGATTATGATCTTTTTAAGGATGACAGGGTTGATGAAAATGTGAACCAATGGTTGATGTCCAATATGCAGGTTTCCATGCAAGAGATTGTCAAGAGGGATTATAAATTGTCTGTTTCTTTGTCAAGTTTAGATTCTATTTATCGGACAGGTCTTGCTGCCGAAGGATTGGATGCAGAGGTAATAACCTGTGTGACAGATTCGCTGGGGAATATTCTTAGAAGCTCCCGTTCCATACAGGTGGGGGATTATGGTTTGTTGAAAACCGGATTACAACCTATCAATTATAAACGCACGGAGAATCTTCAGGCTTTTATTGTTAATCCTTATTGGATTATTTTCCAACAGATGACCTTGCTTCTCATTGCTACTGTCTTGATGATGGCAATGATTGTCTATTGTCTTGTTTATCAGATTCGTATTATTGCCCATCAGAATAAAATAGCTAGAATGCGTGAGGATTTCTCATACGCCATGATTCATGAGATGAAGACTCCTCTTGCCTGTATCTTGATGGGGACCCGAATGTTGAAATCAGGAAAGTTGGATATTTATCCGGATAAACGTGAGAAGCATTTTCAGATATTGGAGGACGAGAGTGAACATTTATTGTCACTGACCAACAAGGTGCTGACGCTGTCAAAATTGGAAAATGCTCAATTGAGGCTTTGGAAAGAGGAGGTACAACTCCGTCCGATGTTAGAGGACCTCATTGAGAAATATACTGCTAAGGCAGATAAACCTGTACATTTCTCTCTTCGTTTGGAATCAGAATGGGTATATGCTGATGAAGAATTCTTGAAAGAAGCTATTGGTAATTTGGTAGACAATTCTATAAAATATTCAGGTGAAGAGGTGGAAATACAGATTTCATCCTTGCGCCAGGACCATAACTTTTATTTGATAAAGGTAAGAGATAACGGCATGGGTATTCCGTTGAAGGATCAGAGCCGTATCTTCGAGAAATACGAACGTGCTTCGGCTGCCGACCGCAGCCGTAAAGGTGGTGCGTCAGGTTTCGGACTGGGTTTGAATTATGTTTTCCGCGTGGCCGAAGCGCATGGTGGAAAAGTGTGTGTGGAAAGCATTGAAGGGGAGTATAGTGAATTTCTTCTTTTTTTTGCCGAGTGAGGAGAGGGTATAAATGTTTTTTAAAGAAGGAAGATGATATGATAAAACTGTTGTTGGTAGAAGATGATACTAATCTTTGTTACATTATCCGTGGTGGATTGGAGGATATGATAGGTGGATACGAGGTGATGACTGCTTCCAATGGCGAGGAAGGGCTGAGGATATGGAAGGAGCAACATCCCGATATCATTATTTCAGACATTGAGATGCCTGTTATGGATGGTTATGAAATGGTACGTCGTATCCGGGAAACGGATGGATTTATTCCCATTGTTTTTACCTCGGGTAGAGTTTCGCCTAAAGATGTGGTGAAAGGTTATGAACTGGGAGTGAATAATTATATTAAGAAACCTTTTTTGGCGGAAGAACTGGATGCGCATATTGGTGCCTTGTTGAAAATGAAGCAGGGAATGGGAGCTGCTAATGAAAGTGAGGTTTATCAGATTGGTGAAAATTATACATTTGATGCTGTTCATGCAGTATTAAAGTGTTCGTCGTGTGTACAAAAGACAATGACGGAACGCGAAGCGAAACTGCTTCAGATGCTTTGTAAAAAGAAAAATGAACTAGTAAGACGGGATGTTATTCTTTCAAGACTATGGGATACGGAGGATGATTTTTTTGCATCACGTAGTCTCGATGTTTTTGTTACTCGACTTAGAAAACTGTTTGCTGATGATGAACGGATACAGATAAAGACTGTGAAAGGAGTGGGGTTATGTCTTTCGGACAAAGGATGAATATGTGTAATATAACATTCATTGTAAGTTCTTTTGGCATTTTTTGAACATTAAGTGTTTTTAAGCAACTCGAAAAGATGGGCATTGGTGAAATGACCATTCTTGAAAATGGATGTTGTCATTATCCCGACTTTGTTGAAGCCGGCCTTTTCTAATACTCGCATGGAAGGAAAGTTGTGCTCAAAGACAAGTGCGAATATACGTATTGTATTCGTATAAGTGAAGTAATGGTAGATGGCTTCTTGTAATGCGTCGGTTACAATACCTTGGTTCCAATATTTTTCTCCGATAACATACCCTACTTCGGCATTGAAGCATTCCACATCTGTGCCGGGTATAAATCCGATATTACCTACGGCTTTTCCATTGACTTCAATACAAAAATCATGAATACCTTCTTTTTTCTTGATGAGGTCAATAAAGGTTTCTGCATGTTCCAGCCTGTAAGGGTGGGGGAATACATTGCGGCAATTGTCCCAAATCTTTTTGTTATTCAGTTCTTGAACTAATGAATGAGCGTCTTCTGTTTGCCAGGTACGTAGTGTGTACTTTTGCTTTTGTACAAATACAGCATGATAGCGTCTCATGGGGGTGCTGCAGAGTCCGTGGTAATTTTGTTTTTCTCCTACGACAGCAAATCCCAGACTCTGGTAGAAAGGAATGGCGTAAGTAGAAGAATTAACCGTGGTTTCAATGGAAGGATGAAGGGCGAAGACGTAGTGGAAAAGGGTTTTCCCTAATCCTTGCCTGTGATATTCAGGCTTGATAAAAAATAAGGAGATATGTTTACCATTATTTTTTATACCTAAAATGCCTGTTAGGACTTTATTGTTAAAACTACCGTAAAATGTGATTTCGTCTATATATTTTTCGTTATAAATAAAGCTTTTGAAAAATTCTAATCCCTCATCGTTGAAATCTTCTTTGCTGGTAATGGTGAAAACTTGCCAGGATAGTTCGATAGCTTTTGGGAGCTCACCTTTTGTGAGTAATCGTATTTTATTCATAGTGTGCCATATTTGTAAGTTAGTGTAAAAATAGGTAGAGCAGGTTTGTTCTTTGTAAGGTGAAGAAGGATAAAGGTGCATTTAAAAGCACTTTTATCCTTCTCTGGTTATTAATTAGAAATTATAGGCTACGCCAAGATTGAATACTGCTTGATCTAAATCGCTAATTAATTGGTATTTAATGTCGAGGTTTAGACTCCAGCTTTTATCTAAGGTAAACTCCATGCCTGCCCCTAAATTAACTCCGAATTTTCCATCACTTCCACTGACATCGTAATCGCCTACTTTTCCTAAATCCAAATGCCAGTTAGTGTATGTAAATCCTGCTAATGGATATAAACTTACATTGCTTGCTATGGGAAAAAGGTAGTGGATATTTGCATTGATGTCAAACATGCTAAGTCCGTCATTTTTAAAAAAGTAATTCATAGATGGCTCGATTCTGATTTGATCAGTAATATTATATTGATATTTCAGACCAAGACCAATACTCTCTATTTCAGTTCCATAACTTAGATTACCACCAATAGCTTGCTTTCCTTTTTGTGCAAAAACAGAACTAAAACTTAAAAGCGTCATGCATGCTGCAATAATAATTTTTTTCATAATCAATCATTTTAAATGAATACTAACTTTTCTTTATATGTAGAATTATTTTTCTTCCTCCTTAAACCAGGAAGCATACATTAAATATCCATTGGCAATTTTCTGATTGAGCTCTTTGCTCTGTGCCTCGGGAATTTTTTTGACGAATTTGGCTGGAACTCCTGCCCATAGGCTTCCAGGTTCGATGACGGTGTTACTGAGTACTAGTGCTCCAGCAGCTACAATAGCTCCTTCACCTACGACAGCGTGGTCTAGTACGGTAGAGCCCATTCCAATCAGAGCGCCGTCTTTTATAGTCGCGCCATGTATGGTTACATTATGTCCTACAGAAACATCATTCCCGATTTCTACAACTGATTTTTGATATAGTGTGTGTACTACACTGCCATCCTGGATATTTACGCGGTTTGCCTATGCGGATAGCATTAACATCGCCGCGTAATACGGCGTTAAAACCAAATGCTGCAATCTTTTCCGATTACAACATCACCAATAATAGTGGCATTATCGGCTAAATAACAGTTTTCGCCGATTTTTGGAGTGAATCCTCTTACTGATTTTATAAGTGCCATAATTAATTTCTACCGTTTTAAAGGAGATGTTACTTCTTTTAACCACTCGCGTTCCTCGTTGTTCAATTCCGGGCTCAAACAATTGTAAACTTTTTCATGATATTGGTTGAACCATGTTATTTCTTCATCGCTCAGCATATCTGTTAGGATGGCTTCTTTGTCAATAGGGCAGAGGGTAAGTGGTTCGAATTTATAGTAAGTACCGAATTCTGTCTCTTGTGACGGAACAATTAACATGGTATTTTCCGTACGTACTCCATGACGGCCGGCTTTATATATACCGGGCTCGTTGGTTACTGTCATGCCTGGAACAAGTAAGGCTGGCATGTGGTTCATGCGGAATTGGTGAGGACCTTCGTGTACATTCAGGAAACAACCTACACCGTGGCCTGTTCCATGCAGGTAGTTGATTCCGGCTTTCCACATAGGGAGGCGGGCCAGCGCATCTAGTTGTGTTCCGCAAGTTCCATGTGGAAATTGAGCCATTGAGAGTTGGATAAATCCTTTAAGACTAATGTGTAATCCGTTTTTCTTCTTTCGTGAGCGCTCCTAAAACGATGGTACGGGTAATATCAGTTGTTCCGTCCAAATACTGTGCTCCACTGTCCAGCAGCAGCATACCTTCAGGTTTTAAGGGGATATCGGTTTCGGGGCTTGCTTCATAGTGAACAATAGCGCCATGAGCTTTATATCCGGCAATGGTGTCAAAACTGATACCATTGAAGTAGTCTTGTCCGGCACGGAATTCGTATAATTTCTTATCTATACTTATTTCGGTTTCATTTCCAGTAGAAACAGCTGTTTTCAGCCAGCGGAGAAATTTAACCATGGCTATTCCGTCGCGTTTCATAGCGCGATGGAAGCCTTCTATTTCCGTCTCATTCTTTACCGCTTTTAAAAAAAGTACAGGTGAAGGAGCTATTTCTATTAAAGAATGGGTGCAGGCTGCTGCATGAATGGCTGCGTTGATACTAGCTGACAACAGGAGTTTGCCGGTAAAATCTTTTAAATCTTTTTCAATTGTTGAATAAGGTTTCACTGTAACTCCGTTTTCTGCTAGATAGTCTTTTACTTCATCTGACAGTTTATTCTCTATTATATATAAGGTGGAACTATATTCCGTGATGAGAAGGTAACTCACAAAAACCGGATTGCAGTGTACGTCACTTCCCCGCAAGTTTAGAGTCCATGCCACTTCATCCAGTGCAGAAATTAGAATGCCTGTGCAACTGTTACGACGGGTGGCTTCTTGTATTTGAGTGATTTTATCCTTGCAACTGAGACCGGCATATTTCAATTCATGTATAAAAACTTTGTTGTCGGGCAATGCAGGCCGGTCTGTCCATAATTCATTGAATGGATCGGGAGTAAGGGTTAAGTGTATCTGTTTTTTTTCTAATTCTTTCTGTAAGTTGCTTGTTTCTTGATAGCTGTTAACCCAACCGTCTATACCCACATTATCTTCTGAATTCAATACACAGCCCAACCACTCTACAATGGAAGGAGTTTCCGGTAATCGTTCTTTGAATAAAGTAATGCCTGTGTTTTCCAATTGTGCGGTCGCTTGAAGAAAATAGCGTGAATCTGTCCAAAGTCCGGCTTTATCCAGCGTTACGACAACTGTACCTGCCGAACCTGTGAAACCTGATATCCATTTACGTGCTTCCCAATGTTTGGGGATATACTCTCCCGAGTGGGGGTCCGTACTGGGGATAATAAAGGCTGAAAGCTTGTGTTTACGCATGAAATTGCGCAGACTAACTATTCTATTTATAATTTCCGATTTCATTTTAATAGGTTTATAATGGTTTGTACTGGAAAGCAAAGATACGATTTCTAGATTATTTTAAATAAATAATTGCGGAAAGTTTTGTAAATAAAGAAAGTATGTGTAATTTTGCGCCGCAATTTGACTATCTGAAAATATTAATAACAACATATTTAATAATTAAAAACAATGATTGTAGTACCAGTAAAAGAAGGCGAAAACATTGAAAAAGCGCTGAAGAAGTTCAAAAGAAAATTTGAGAAAACAGGTGTTGTAAAAGAACTAAGAGCTAGACAGCAGTTTGACAAGCCGTCTGTATTGAACAGGCTGAAAAGAGAACGTGCTATCTATGTTCAGAAACTTCAGCAAGTAGAAGAATAATTAAAAACTCGCACATTCTTTGAATAATTGAATTCTTTTTCATATATTCGTTGCTGAATTGATAAGCGACGTTTCTTATGATGACAGACTCTTTTTTGGATTATCTTCGGTTTGAAAGAAACTATTCTGAGAAAACAATAGTTAGTTATGGAATAGATCTGATCAAGTTTGAAGAATACATCAGGGGAAAAGATGAGAATGTCGATTTTACAACGGTAGATGCTGATTTGGTTCGTGGTTGGGTGATGAACCTGATAGAGGACGGATATACATCTGCTTCTGTAAATCGGAAACTGAGTTCACTCCGATCGTTTTATCGTTTCCTTCTAAAGAAAGGTGTGATAGGGGAGGATCCGATGTTGAAAATCATTGGTCCGAAAAACAAGAAACCTCTTCCTGTATTTCTGAAAGAACGTGAAATGGACCGACTTTTGGATGATGTTCCTTTTAAGGAGGATTTTACAGGTTGTCGGGATAGAATGGTATTGGAAATGTTTTATGCTACAGGCATGCGGCTTTCCGAGTTAATAGGGCTGAATGACGTGGATGTCGATTTCTCTGCATCTCTGATAAAAGTGACAGGGAAGAGAAATAAACAGCGGTTGATTCCTTTCGGTGAAGAACTGCGAAGGGCGATGTTTGTTTATTTGAAGATAAGGAATGAAGTGTTACCTGGAAAGGCTGGGGCGTTCTTTGTTTTAAAGAACGGAAAACGGATGTATCCTGGAAAGGTATATCTTTTAGTGAAACGGAACCTTTCAAAAGTGGTATCGCTGAAAAAAAGAAGTCCGCATGTGTTGAGGCATACTTTTGCAACTGCTATGTTGAATAATGAGGCAGAGTTGGGCGCGGTAAAAGAATTACTGGGTCATAGTAGTCTGACTACAACGGAAATCTATACGCATACGACTTTTGAGGAACTTAAAAAGTTTATGAACAAGCTCATCCAAGAGCGTAAAAAAAGGAGGTATTTATGGAAGTTAGAATTCAAGCTATTCATTTCGATGCAACAGAAAGACTTCAGGATTTTATCCAGAAGAAGACTGCTAAGTTAGAAAAGTATTGTGACGATATAAATAAAGTGGAGGTGTCATTAAAAGTTGTAAAGCCTGAAACTGCAATGAATAAGGAGGCTAGTATGAAAGTGTTGGTGCCTAATGGAGAATTTTTTGCAGAAAAGGTGAGTGATACATTTGAAGAGTCGGTTGATGTGTGCGTAGATGCGCTTTCCAAGCAATTGACAAAATATAAAGAAAAACTAGCGCGGTAAATAAAAAAAATACGCTGAAAGTTTTTGAGATTTAAAATAAATATCTAACTTTGCAGCCGCTTAACCATCCAAGGTGGAATGGTTGTGAAGTTAGGTATGACAAGCCTCTTTAGCTCAGTTGGCCAGAGCACGTGATTTGTAATCTCGGGGTCGTTGGTTCGAATCCGACAAGAGGCTCAAGAAAAGGTGCTGAGAAGCTAGTTGTTCTTTGAAAAATAAGTTGGGCAAATACCAGAGTGGCCAAATGGGGCAGACTGTAAATCTGCTGTCTTTCGACTTCGGTGGTTCGAATCCATCTTTGCCCACACTTTTTGAGACTTGAAAGGTCTTTGGTTTTTGCGGAAGTAGCTCAGTTGATAGAGCATTAGCCTTCCAAGCTGAGGGTCGCGGGTTTGAGCCCCGTCTTCCGCTCTTTTTTTTGCTGTTATAGCTCAGTGGTAGAGCACTTCCTTGGTAAGGAAGAGGTCACGAGTTCAAGTCTCGTTAACAGCTCTTTAATAACGTAATTGCTGATTATTAATCAAATAAATAACAAGTAAAGCTATGGCTAAAGAGAAATTTGAACGTTCGAAACCGCACGTTAACATTGGTACTATCGGTCACGTTGACCACGGTAAAACCACTTTGACTGCTGCTATCACTACTGTGTTGGCTAAAAAAGGTCTTTCAGAATTGCGTTCTTTCGATTCTATCGACAACGCTCCTGAAGAAAAAGAAAGAGGTATTACTATCAATACTTCTCACGTAGAATATCAAACTGCAAATCGTCACTATGCTCACGTTGACTGTCCGGGTCACGCCGACTATGTGAAAAACATGGTTACGGGTGCTGCTCAGATGGATGGTGCAATTATTGTTTGTGCTGCAACTGATGGTCCGATGCCTCAAACTCGTGAGCATATCCTGTTGGCTCGTCAGGTAAATGTACCTCGTTTGGTCGTTTTCTTGAATAAGTGTGATATGGTTGATGACGAGGAAATGTTGGAATTGGTGGAGATGGAAATGCGTGAATTGCTTTCATTCTATGATTTCGATGGCGATAATACTCCTATCATTCGCGGTTCTGCATTAGGTGCTTTGAATGGTGTTCCTCAATGGGAAGAGAAAGTAATGGAATTGATGGATGCAGTTGATACGTGGATTCCATTGCCTCCGCGTGATATTGATAAACCTTTCTTGATGCCTGTTGAAGACGTGTTCTCTATTACTGGTCGTGGTACTGTTGCTACAGGTCGTATCGAAGCTGGTGTTATCCATGTAGGTGACGAAGTTGAAATCCTTGGTTTGGGTGAAGATAAGAAATCTGTTGTTACTGGTGTTGAAATGTTCCGTAAATTGTTGGATCAAGGTGAAGCTGGTGATAATGTTGGTTTGTTGTTGCGTGGTATCGACAAAAACGAAATCAAACGCGGTATGATTTTGTGTAAGCCGGGTCAGGTTAAGGCTCACTCTAAGTTTAAAGCTGAGGTTTATATCTTGAAGAAAGAAGAAGGTGGCCGTCATACTCCGTTCCACAATAAATACCGTCCTCAGTTCTACTTGCGTACAATGGACTGTACAGGTGAAATCACTTTGCCGGAAGGAACTGAAATGGTAATGCCTGGTGATAACGTAACTATTACAGTTGAGTTGATTTACCCGGTTGCATTGAATGTAGGTTTGCGTTTCGCTATCCGCGAAGGTGGACGTACTGTAGGTGCTGGACAGATAACAGAACTTCTTGACTAACACTTGGATAAATATATATGATCAGTTCTCGGTCGTAAGGCTTCGGGAACTGATTTTTACGGGAGTAGCTCAGTTGGTAGAGCACCGGTCTCCAAAACCGGGTGTCGGGAGTTCGAGCCTCTCCTCCCGTGCTAAACTTGAAAGAATATGTTTCAGAAAGTAGCAAATTATTGTAAAGAATCTTACGACGAATTAGTCCATAAAGTATCATGGCCGACTCGTAAAGAACTTTCTAGTAGCGCAGTGGTTGTTTTATATGCTTCCCTACTCATTGCGTTAGTCGTTTTTCTTATGGATTCAGTCTTCCAGTTTGTAATGGAGGATATTATCTATCCGCACTAATTAATTGAATAAAATGTCTGAGATTGAAAAAAAGTGGTACGTATTACGTGCTGTTAGTGGAAAAGAAAGCAAGGTTAAAGAATATCTTGATGCTGACATTAAGAACAGTGACCTTAGCGAGTATGTGTCTCAGGTGTTGATTCCTACCGAGAAAGTGTATCAGGTTCGCAATGGTAAGAAAATTGTGAAAGAAAGAAGTTATCTTCCCGGATACGTTTTAGTCGAGGCCGCTTTGGTCGGTGAAGTTGCTCATCATTTGAGAAACACTCCGAATGTAATCGGCTTCTTGGGAGGTTCCGAAAATCCGGTTCCTTTGAGACAATCGGAAGTGAATCGTATACTTGGTACGGTGGATGAACTTCAGGAAAGTGGTGAGGAACTTAATGTACCTTATACCGTAGGCGAAACAGTGAAAGTTACCGTTGGACCGTTCAGTGGCTTCAGTGGTCTCATTGAAGAAGTGAACACCGAAAAACGGAAGTTGAAGGTTATGGTTAAGATCTTCGGACGTAAAACTCCGCTGGAACTTGGCTTTATGGATGTCGAGAAAGAATAATGCATTCTGTTACGTGCATTGGACTTTCGCTATAATTAATATATAAAATTAGAAACAAAATGGCTAAAGAAGTTGCTGGACTAATCAAATTACAGATTAAAGGAGGCGCTGCAAATCCATCACCTCCCGTTGGACCTGCTTTGGGTTCTAAGGGTATTAATATCATGGAATTTTGCAAGCAATTCAATGCCAGAACCCAGGACAAAGCAGGTAAAATTTTACCTGTAATCATTACCTACTACGCAGATAAGTCTTTTGATTTTGTTATCAAGACTCCTCCCGTAGCTATTCAATTGCTTGAATTGGCTAAGATTAAGAGTGGTTCTGCTGAGCCTAATCGTAAGAAAGTTGCCGAAATTACATGGGAACAAGTTCGTACGATTGCTCAGGACAAAATGGTTGACTTGAACTGCTTCACTATCGAGTCTGCTATGACTATGGTAGCTGGTACAGCTAGAAGTATGGGTATCGCTGTAAAAGGGGAATTCCCGGGTAATAACTAATAAACTTCAATTATAATGGGTAAACTGACAAAAAATCAAAAGTTGGCTGCAGAAAAAATTGAAGCAGGGAAAGCATACTCACTGAAAGAAGCTGCACAGTTAGTTAAAGATATTACTTTTTCTAAATTTGATGCTTCATTAGATATTGACGTACGTTTAGGTGTAGACCCTCGTAAAGCTAACCAGATGGTTCGTGGTGTAGTTTCGCTGCCTCACGGAACAGGTAAGCAAGTACGTGTTTGGTTCTGTGTACACCTGATGCTGAAGCTGCTGCAAAAGAAGCTGGCGCTGACTATGTTGGTCTTGATGAATATATTGAAAAGATCAAAGGTGGATGGACTGATATTGATGTAATCATTACAATGCCGTCTATCATGGGTAAGATCGGTGCTTTAGGTCGTGTTCTTGGTCCTCGTGGATTAATGCCGAATCCTAAGAGTGGTACTGTAACTATGGATGTAGCTAAGGCTGTTAAGGAAGTTAAGCAAGGTAAGATTGACTTTAAGGTTGATAAGAGCGGTATTGTTCATACTTCAATTGGTAAGGTGTCTTTCACTGCAGATCAGATTCGTGATAATGCGAAAGAATTTATCGCTACTATCATCAAATTGAAACCAAGCTCAGCTAAAGGTACCTATATTAAGAGTATTTATCTTTCAAGTACTATGAGTAAGGGTGTCAAGATTGATCCCAAAACTGTAGAAGAAAACTAATAATAAGGAGGAATCATGAGAAAGGAAGATAAAGGCGTTATTATTGGTCAGTTGGCTGAAACCGTTAAGCAATACGGACATTTTTACTTGGTTGACACAACTGCTATGGACGCAGCTAAGACAAGTGAACTGAGAAGAAAATGTTTCAAAGCCGGTATTAAGCTGGTTGTTGTGAAGAATTCTTTGCTTCACAAAGCTCTGATGAGCATGGAAGATGTTGATTTCTCTCCGTTGTTCAATTCTTTGAAAGGTACAACTTCTGTAATGTTTAGCGAAGTAGCTAACGCTCCTGCAAAGTTGTTGAAAGAATACAAAGAGGACATTCCTGCATTGAAGGCAGCTTATGCTGAAGAAGGTTTCTATGTAGGTGCAGATCAACTGGATGCTCTCTGCAATATCAAGAGTAAGAATGAGGTTATCGCTGACATTATTGCATTGTTGCAATCACCGGCGAAGAATGTTATTTCAGCTCTTCAATCAGGTGGTAACACCATTCATGGAGTACTTAAAACTCTGGGCGAACGCGCCGAATAATCAATTTTATAATCAATTAGTAACAAACAATTAAAATCATACAAAAATGGCAGATTTGAAAGCTTTTGCAGAACAATTAGTTAACTTGACAGTAAAAGAAGTTAATGAACTTGCAACTATCCTTAAAGAAGAATACGGTATTGAACCTGCTGCTGCAGCTGTAGCTGTTGCTGCTGGTCCTGCTGCTGGTGCAGCTGCTGCTGAAGAAAAAACATCTTTTGATGTAGTTTTGAAGAGCGCTGGTGCTGCAAAATTGCAGGTTGTTAAAGCCGTTAAAGAAGCATGTGGTCTTGGCTTGAAAGAAGCTAAAGACATGGTAGACGGTGCTCCTAGCACAGTAAAAGAAGGCTTGGCTAAAGACGAAGCTGAATCACTGAAGAAAACTTTGGAAGAAGCTGGAGCTGAAGTTGAGCTTAAATAATATTAGCCTGAGTATCAGGTAATACGGTTAGGAATCCTCTGGTAGAGGATTCTTAACCTTTTTGTGTCTATATTATTATTAAGTTCTACAAAATATTAACAAATGTCTTCAAATACTGAAAATCAAAGAGTTAATTTTGCTTCCATTAAGAATCCGATGAAGTATCCGGATTTCTTGGAAGTGCAATTGAAGTCATTCCAAGACTTTTTACAGTTGGATACCCCGCCCGAAAAACGTAAGAATGACGGGCTGTACAAGGTATTTGCTGAAAACTTCCCTATCGCTGACACTCGTAATAACTTTGTCCTTGAATTCTTGGACTATTACATTGACCCGCCTCACTATTCAATAGACGAGTGTCTGGAGCGTGGCCTCACATACAGCGTGCCCTTGAAGGCGAAATTGAAGCTGTATTGTACTGATCCTGATCATGAAGATTTTGACACAGTCATTCAGGATGTTTATCTGGGTCCTATTCCGTATATGACTCCGAAAGGAACTTTTGTAATTAATGGTGCAGAACGTGTAGTCGTTTCTCAGTTGCATCGTTCTCCGGGGGTATTCTTTGGTCAGAGCGTACATGCTAACGGTACGAAATTGTATTCTGCCCGTATTATCCCGTTCAAAGGTTCATGGATCGAATTCGCAACAGACATCAATAATGTGATGTATGCGTATATCGACCGTAAAAAGAAATTGCCTGTTACTACTCTGCTGAGAGCTGTAGGCTTTGAAAATGATAAAGATATCCTCGAAATCTTTAATTTGGCTGAAGACGTTAAAGTTAACAAGACTAATTTGAAGAAAGTCGTAGGAAGAAAACTCGCTGCTCGTGTTTTGAAAACATGGACAGAAGATTTCGTAGATGAAGACACTGGTGAAGTAGTTTCTATTGAACGTAATGAGGTTATCATCGACCGTGAAACTGTAATTGAAGAGGAGCATATCGATGAAATTATTGATTCAGGCGTTCAGAATATCCTTGTTCACAAGGAAGAGGCGAATTCATCCGACTATTCTATTATATTTAATACTCTTCAGAAAGACCCGAGTAACTCTGAAAAAGAGGCTGTGCTTTATATCTACCGCCAGTTGCGTAATGCAGACCCGGCTGATGATGCCAGTGCCCGTGAGGTTATCAACAACCTGTTCTTCTCTGAAAAAAGATATGACCTTGGTGAAGTAGGCCGCTATAGAATCAACAAAAAGTTGGGTCTGACTACGGATATGGATGTGAAGGTATTGACAAAACAAGATATTATTGAAATCATCAAGTATCTGATTGAGTTGATTAATTCTAAAGCGGATGTTGATGATATTGACCACTTGAGCAACCGCCGTGTACGTACGGTAGGCGAGCAGTTGTCTAACCAGTTTGCGATTGGTTTGGCACGTATGTCTCGTACTATACGTGAACGTATGAACGTACGTGACAATGAAGTGTTTACACCGATTGATTTGATTAATGCAAAGACAATTTCTTCTGTTATCAATTCATTCTTTGGTACAAATGCTTTGTCTCAGTTCATGGATCAGACTAATCCGTTGGCTGAAATCACTCACAAGCGTCGTTTGTCAGCGTTAGGTCCTGGTGGTTTGTCACGTGAGCGTGCCGGTTTCGAGGTTCGTGACGTACACTATACTCACTATGGTCGTTTATGTCCGATCGAAACTCCTGAAGGTCCGAATATCGGTTTGATTTCTTCTTTGTGTGTGTATGCTAAGATTAATGAGCTTGGCTTTATTTCAACTCCTTATCGTAAAGTAGCTGATGGTAAGGTGGATATATCTGATGAAGGTATTGAATATCTGACAGCCGAAGAAGAAGAGGATAAGATTATCGCTCAGGGTAATGCCCCGTTGGATGATGAAGGTAAATTTGTTCGTGAGAAAGTAAAAGCCCGCCGTGATGCTGATTATCCGGTTGTTACTCCTGACCAAGTAGAGTTAATGGATGTTTCTCCACAGCAGATCGCTTCTATTGCTGCTTCTTTGATTCCGTTCTTGGAACATGACGATGCTAACCGTGCATTGATGGGATCGAACATGATGCGCCAGGCAGTTCCTTTGTTGCGTACAGAAGCTCCTATCGTAGGCACAGGTATTGAAAAACAATTGGTTGAAGACTCTCGTACTCAGATTGCTGCAGAAGGTGATGGTGTTGTAGAATATGTAGATGCAACGACTATCCGTATCCTGTACGATAGAAATGAAGATGAGGAATTCGTAAGCTTCGAACCTGCTTTGAAAGAATATAGAATTCCTAAATTCCGTAAAACCAACCAAAGCATGACTATTGACCTTCGTCCTACTTGTGATAAGGGCCAACGTGTGAAGAAGGGTGATATCCTGACTGAAGGATATTCAACTCAGGGTGGTGAGCTTGCATTGGGTAAAAACCTGTTGGTGGCTTATATGCCTTGGAAAGGTTATAATTACGAGGATGCTATTGTATTGAATGAACGCGTTGTACGTGAGGACTTGCTGACTTCTGTACACGTTGATGAATATATTTTGGAGGTCCGCGAAACGAAACGCGGTATGGAAGAATTAACTTCTGATATTCCTAATGTGAGTGAAGAAGCTACCAAAGATTTGGATGAAAACGGTATTGTACGTGTAGGTGCACGTATCGAACCGGGTGATATCTTGATTGGTAAGATTACTCCGAAAGGTGAATCAGATCCTTCTCCGGAAGAAAAATTGCTTCGTGCTATTTTCGGTGATAAGGCAGGTGATGTGAAGGATGCTTCATTGAAAGCTTCTCCGTCATTACGTGGTGTCGTTATTGACAAGAAGTTGTTCTCACGTGTTATCAAGAGTAGAAGTGAGAAGAATGCCGATAAGGCTATTCTGCCTAAACTGAATGATGAATTCGAAGAAAAGGCAGCAAAACTGAAAGATATTTTGATTGAGAAACTATTGGTTTTGACTAATGGTAAGGTTTCCCAAGGAGTGAAAGATTATTTGGGAACGGAAGTTATTGCCAAGGGGGCGAAGTTCACCAAACGCGATTTGGAATCATTGGATTATACTATTATCCAGTTGAGCAAGTGGACAGCTGATGCTCATAAGAATGATATGATTCGCGACTTGGTGATGAATTATTTGAAGAAATATAAAGAATTGGATGCTGAATTAAAGCGTAAGAAGTTTGCTATCACTATCGGTGATGAACTTCCTGCGGGCATTATTCAGATGGCTAAGGTTTATATTGCCAAGAAGCGTAAGATTGGTGTAGGTGATAAGATGGCGGGACGTCACGGTAACAAGGGTATTGTTTCTCGTGTGGTTCGTCAGGAAGATATGCCGTTCTTAGCAGATGGTACTCCAGTAGATATCGTATTGAATCCGTTGGGTGTGCCTTCTCGTATGAATATTGGTCAGATTTTCGAAGCCGTATTAGGTCGTGCCGGAAAAGAGTTGGGTGTGAAATTTGCTACTCCTATTTTTGATGGTGCTTCTATGGATGATTTAAATGAATGGACAGATAAAGCTGGATTGCCTCGTTATTGTAAGACTTATCTTTGTGATGGTGGTACAGGTGAACGCTTTGACCAACCTGCAACAGTGGGTGTAACTTATATGTTGAAACTAGGGCACATGGTTGAAGATAAGATGCATGCCCGTTCTATCGGTCCGTACTCCCTTATTACTCAGCAGCCGCTTGGTGGTAAGGCACAGTTCGGTGGTCAGCGTTTCGGAGAAATGGAAGTTTGGGCGCTTGAAGCATTCGGCGCAGCACATATCTTACAGGAAATTCTGACCATTAAGTCTGATGACGTTGTAGGACGCTCAAAGGCTTACGAAGCTATTGTGAAAGGTGAACCTATGCCAACTCCGGGTATCCCCGAATCTCTGAATGTATTGTTACACGAACTGAGAGGTCTTGGCTTGAGTATCAACCTTGAATAATAAAAAAATATAACTCTTTACATTATAAATAAGGAAGTATGGCTTTTAGAAAAGAAACTAAGATAAAGAGTAATTTCTCGAAAATCTCAATTGGCTTGGCTTCACCCGAAGAAATCCTTGAGAATTCGAGCGGTGAGGTGTTGAAGCCTGAAACGATCAACTACCGTACTTACAAACCGGAACGTGATGGTTTGTTCTGCGAGCGTATTTTCGGTCCGGTGAAAGATTACGAATGTCATTGCGGTAAGTACAAACGTATCCGTTATAAAGGTATTGTTTGTGACCGATGTGGCGTTGAAGTGACTGAAAAGAAGGTCCGTCGTGAACGTATGGGACATATTCAGTTAGTTGTGCCTGTAGCGCATATTTGGTATTTTCGTTCATTGCCGAACAAGATCGGTTATTTGTTGGGGCTGCCTACAAAGAAACTAGACGCTATTGTATATTATGAACGTTATGTGGTTATTCAGCCGGGTGTGAAGGCTGAAGATGGCATTAATAAATATGATTTGCTTTCTGAAGAAGAGTATTTGGATATCTTGGATACACTTCCTAAAGAAAACCAATATTTGGAAGATACAGATCCGAATAAGTTTATTGCTAAGATGGGGGCAGAAGCTATTTATGATCTGCTCTCAACTTTGGATTTGGATGCTTTATCTTATGAATTACGTCATAAAGCAAGTAATGATTCTTCGCAGCAACGTAAGAATGAGGCTTTGAAGCGTCTGCAGGTAGTTGAATCGTTCCGTGCATCTCGCGGACGTAATAAACCTGAATGGATGATTGTACGTATTGTGCCGGTTATTCCTCCTGAACTGCGTCCATTGGTTCCGTTGGATGGTGGCCGTTTTGCTACCTCTGACTTGAATGACTTGTATCGTCGTGTGATTATCCGTAACAACCGTTTGAAGAGATTGATTGAAATCAAGGCTCCCGAAGTGATTTTGCGTAACGAAAAACGTATGTTGCAGGAGGCTGTCGATTCCTTATTCGATAACTCACGTAAATCAAGTGCAGTGAAGACTGACGCTAATCGTCCATTGAAATCACTGTCCGATAGCTTGAAGGGTAAGCAAGGACGTTTCCGTCAGAACTTGCTGGGTAAGCGTGTTGACTACTCTGCTCGTTCGGTAATCGTTGTTGGTCCTGAATTGAAGATGGGTGAATAGTGGTATTCCCAAACTGATGGCTGCAGAGCTTTACAAGCCGTTTATCGATCCGTAAGTTGATTGAACGTGGTATTGTGAAGACTGTAAAATCTGCAAAGAAGATTGTAGACCGCAAGGAGCCTGTGATCTGGGATATCTTGGAACATGTCATGAAAGGTCATCCTGTATTGCTGAACCGTGCGCCGACTCTGCACCGTTTGGGTATTCAGGCTTTCCAACCGCATATGATTGAAGGTAAAGCTATTCAGTTGCACCCATTGGCTTGTACAGCGTTCAATGCCGACTTCGATGGTGACCAGATGGCGGTTCACTTGCCTTTGAGTAATGATGCGATTCTGGAAGCACAGATGTTGATGCTTCAGGCTCATAACATTCTGAACCCTGCTAATGGTGCTCCTATTACTGTGCCTGCACAGGATATGGTACTTGGTTTGTATTATATTACCAAGTTGAGAAAAGGGGCTAAAGGTGAAGGCTTGACTTTCTACGGTCCGGAAGAGGCTTTGATTGCTTATAATGAAGGTAAAGTGGATATTCATGCTATCGTCAACGTAGTGGTGAAGGACTTGGACAAAGATGGCAAAATCGTAGATGTGATGATGAAAGAAACCTCCGTAGGGCGTGTGATTGTAAATGAAATCGTTCCGGCGGAAGTGGGGTACTTGAATACCATTATTTCCAAAAAGTCTTTGCGAGATATCATTAGTGATGTTATCAAAGCTGTCGGTGTTGCACGTGCTTGTGAATTCTTGGATGGTATTAAGAACTTAGGTTACTATATGGCGTTCAAGGGTGGTCTGTCATTTAACTTGGGTGATATTATTATCCCGAAAGAAAAAGAAGAACTGGTAAAACGTGGTAATGAGGAAGTGGAACAGATTATGATGAACTATAACATGGGTTTCATTACTGACAATGAACGTTATAACCAGGTTATCGATACATGGACTCACGTGAACAGTGACCTGTCTGATATACTTTACAAGACGATTAAGAATGATGACCAAGGCTTCAATTCAGTATTTATGATGCTTGACTCCGGAGCCCGTGGTTCTAAAGAGCAGATTCGTCAGTTGTCTGGTATGCGTGGTTTGATGGCGAAACCGCAGAAAGCCGGTGCTGAAGGCGCACAGATTATTGAAAACCCTATTCTTTCAAACTTTAAAGAAGGTTTGTCTGTGTTAGAGTATTTTATTTCTACCCACGGTGCTCGTAAAGGTTTGGCGGATACTGCGTTGAAGACTGCTGATGCGGGATACTTGACCCGCCGTCTGGTAGACGTGTCGCATGATGTGATTATCAATGAAGAAGACTGTGGAACACTTCGTGGTTTGGTTTGTACGGCCTTGAAGAATAACGATGAAGTTATTGCTACTTTGTACGAACGTATTCTAGGACGTGTTTCTGTACATGATATCGTCCATCCTACTACTGGTAAACTGATTGTAGCCGGTGGAGAGGAGATTACAGAGGATATTGCGCAGGAAATCGAGGATTCTCCGATTGAAAGCGTTGAAATCCGTTCGGTATTAACTTGTGAATCTAAGAAAGGGGTATGCGCTAAGTGTTATGGACGTAACTTGGCATCCAGTCGTATGGTTCAGAAAGGTGAAGCAGTCGGTGTAATCGCTGCCCAATCTATTGGTGAGCCGGGTACACAGTTGACATTGCGTACATTCCACGCCGGTGGTATCGCAGGTAATATGGCTGCTAATGCAAGCATTGTCGCCAAGAATAATGCACGTTTGGAATTCGAAGAATTACGTACGGTAGATACGGTTGATGAAATGGGTGAGGCTGTGAAAGTGGTAGTCGGTCGTTTGGCTGAAGTCCGCTTTATCGATGTGAATACAGGAATTATCCTGTCAACTCATAACGTGCCTTATGGTTCAAAATTATATGCTGCGGACGGTGATATTGTTGAGAAAGGAAAACTGATTGCTAAGTGGGATCCGTTCAACGCTGTTATTATCACAGAGGCTACTGGTAAGATTGAATTCGAGAGTGTGGTTGAAAACGTAACTTATAAGGTAGAGTCTGATGAAGCTACCGGTCTGCGTGAAATTATCATTATCGAGTCTAAGGATAAGACAAAAGTACCTTCTGCCCATATTGTAACCGAGGATGGTAATTTGATCCGTACTTATAACTTACCCGTGGGGGGCATGTTGTGGTTGAAAACGGTCAGGCAGTGAAAGCTGGTGACATTATTGTGAAGATTCCTCGTGCTGTAGGCAAGGCTGGTGATATCACCGGTGGTCTTCCTCGTGTTACAGAGCTGTTTGAGGCTCGTAATCCATCTAATCCTGCTGTCGTTTCTGAAATAGACGGTGAAATTACTATGGGTAAGATTAAGCGTGGTAACCGTGAAATTATTGTCACATCTAAGACAGGTGAAGTGAAAAAGTATTTGGTGAATCTGTCTAAACAAATATTGGTTCAGGAGAATGACTACGTTCGTGCCGGAACTCCGCTGTCTGACGGTGCGATTACTCCTGCTGACATTTTGGCCATTAAAGGTCCCACGGCTGTACAGGAATACATCGTAAATGAAGTGCAAGACGTTTACCGTTTGCAGGGTGTGAAGATTAACGACAAACACTTTGAGATTATTGTTCGTCAAATGATGCGTAAGGTAGAAATCGATGAGCCGGGCGATACTCGCTTCTTGGAACAGCAGGTAGTGGATAAGCAAGAGTTTATGGAAGAAAACGATCGTATTTGGGGCAAGAAAGTAGTTGTTGACGCTGGTGATTCTCAGAATTTGCAGCCGGGTCAGATTGTTACTGCTCGTAAGTTGCGTGATGAGAACAGTATGTTGAAACGTCGTGACTTGAAGCCTGTTGAGGTACGTGATGCTATTCCTGCTACATCTACCCAGATTTTGCAAGGTATCACCCGTGCCGCTTTGGGAACTTCGAGTTTCATGTCTGCTGCATCATTCCAGGAAACAACGAAAGTTTTGAATGAAGCTGCTATTAATGGTAAGGTTGATAGATTGGAAGGTATGAAGGAAAATGTGATTTGTGGTCACTTGATTCCTGCTGGTACTGGTCAGCGTGAATTCGAAAAGATTATTGTTGGTTCGAAGGAAGAATATGACCGTATTCTTGCCAATCGTAAGAATGTACTCGATTATAGTGAGGTAGAGTAATTTTAATATATACACTGTAAAAGAGGCTGATTTCTGTCTAAGAAATCAGCCTCTTTAGGTTTATTATAGTAGATGCTATAGGAAAATTATATAGAATAATAAGTATGTTGTATTATTACAAATAAATGTCTATATTTGTACTCCAACCAAAGAATAGGAGTTGGGGATATTGAGATTCAGAATATTTTTTAATGCTAAAGTATAAAATCATGGAAACGAAAAAATAATAATCAGTTGCAGATAGAGTTGAAAGAAGAAGTAGCTCAAGGAACGTATGCAAATCTTGCCATTATCACCCATTCCAGTTCGGAATTTATTGTTGATTTTGTGCGTGTAATGCCGGGATTGCCCAAAGCTGGAGTGCAGTCACGTATTGTACTGACCCCTGAACATGCAAAACGTTTGATGTATGCATTACAGGAGAATGTTGCAAAATACGAACGTAATTTTGGACCTATTCGAATGCCGGAAGAAATGAATGGGGGAAATAATGGACCGGATGGAAAAACATTCATTCCTCCTATAAGCGGATTTAAAGGGGAGGCATAAGGGCTTTTGTAGCAAAAATAACATAGTAGTCTGTTTTCTAAAAACTTTTTTTGAGAAACAGACTATTTTTATTAGTAGAAAGTATTGTTTATTAAAAATGTTATTCGTAACTTTGCAGCCCAAAATATATAGTTTTGGACTTAGTATAGCAAATTAATAAACAATATATAATAATTAAAAATCAAACAAAATGCCTACTATTCAACAATTAGTAAGAAAAGGAAGAGAGGTTTTGGTTGAGAAGAGTAAATCTCCGGCACTGGATTCATGTCCTCAAAGACGTGGCGTTTGTGTTCGTGTGTATACTACTACTCCGAAAAAGCCGAATTCAGCAATGCGTAAAGTTGCTCGTGTGCGTCTGACTAACTCTAAGGAAGTAAACTCTTATATTCCGGGAGAAGGTCATAACTTGCAGGAACACTCAATCGTGTTGGTGCGTGGTGGTCGTGTGAAAGACCTTCCGGGTGTACGTTATCACATCGTTCGTGGTACTTTGGATACAGCTGGCGTAGCTGGTCGTACACAAAGACGTTCTAAATATGGTGCTAAGCGTCCTAAAGCAGGACAAGCTGCAGCTCCTGCAAAAGGAAAAGGAAAGAAGTAAACCGTAACTGAATTCCTGAAACAAAGAATATTTAATTTAAGTTTTGGTTTGTTGGAATAAGCTATAAAGGTTGAGTAAATGTTTCAGAGGAAGCGTTGAAGTAAACGGAAAAAGTGCAGCCCCAAACAAAAACATTATTTTGAGAAAAAAATGAGAAAAGCAAAAACCAAAAAACGTAGTGATCCTTCCGGATCCAGTATTTAATGATCAGAAGGTTTCTAAATTCGTAAATCACTTGATGTATGATGGGAAAAAGAATACATCTTATGAGATCTTCTATGCAGCACTGGAAACAGTGAAAACAAAACTTCCTAATGAAGAAAAATCATCTTTGGAAATTTGGAAGAAAGCTTTGGATAATGTAACTCCTCAGATTGAAGTAAAGTCTCGTCGTGTAGGTGGCGCTACTTTCCAGGTTCCTACTGAAATTCGTCCTGATCGTAAAGAGTCAATCTCAATGAAAAATTTGATTCTTTTCGCTCGTAAACGTGGTGGTAAATCAATGGCAGATAAACTGGCGGCTGAGATTATTGACGCTTTTAACGAACAGGGTGGCGCTTACAAGCGTAAAGAAGATATGCACCGTATGGCTGAAGCTAACCGTGCATTCGCTCACTTTAGATTCTAATCAAGTAATAATTAATAAGTAAAGGACGAAAATGGCTAAACATGATTTGCATTTGACCCGCAATATCGGTATCATGGCTCACATCGATGCCGGTAAGACAACGACTTCAGAACGTATTTTGTTCTACACTGGCTTGACTCACAAAATTGGTGAGGTGCATGATGGTGCAGCAACAATGGACTGGATGGAGCAGGAGCAGGAACGTGGTATTACTATTACATCTGCTGCTACTACTACTCGTTGGAAATATGCGGGAAATACTTATAAAATAAACTTGATTGATACTCCGGGGCACGTTGATTTTACTGCTGAAGTAGAACGTTCTTTACGTGTCTTGGATGGAGCTGTTGCAGCTTATTGTGCGGTAGGTGGTGTTGAACCTCAGTCAGAAACCGTATGGCGTCAGGCTGATAAATATAATGTTCCTCGTATCGGTTACGTTAATAAAATGGACCGTTCTGGTGCTGACTTTTTCGAAGTCGTTCGCCAAATGAAGGATGTATTAGGTGCAAATGCTTGCCCTGTGGTAATTCCTATTGGTGCTGAAGAGAGTTTCAAGGGGGTTGTTGATTTGATCAAAATGAAGGCTATTTTGTGGCACGATGAAACAATGGGTGCAGATTATAGCGTAGAAGAAATTCCGGCGAACTTGGTTGATGAAGCTAATGAATGGAGAGAAAAAATGCTCGAAAAAGTAGCTGAGTTTGACGATGCTTTAATGGAGAAATTCTTTGACGATCCTTCTACAATCACTGAAGAAGAAATCTTGCGTGCTTTGCGTGCAGGTACATTGAAGATGGATATCGTTCCGATGTTCTGTGGCTCTTCATTCAAGAATAAGGGAGTTCAGACATTGCTTGACTATGTTTGTGCATTCTTGCCTTCTCCGTTGGATACGCCTGCTATCGTAGGTACTAACCCGAGCACAGGAGCAGAGGAAGATCGTAAACCTAGTGAGGATGAAAAAACGTCAGCTTTGGCATTTAAGATTGCAACTGACCCCTATGTCGGACGTTTGACTTTCTTCCGCGTTTACTCTGGTAAGATAGAGGCTGGTTCATATATCTATAACACTCGTTCAGGTAAAAAAGAACGTGTGTCACGTTTGTTCCAAATGCACTCAAACAAACAGAATCCTGTAGAGGTGATTGGAGCTGGTGATATTGGTGCCGGTGTTGGTTTCAAGGATATCCGTACAGGTGATACGTTGTGTGATGAAGATGCACCGATTGTGTTGGAATCAATGGAATTCCCTGATCCTGTAATTGGTATTGCGGTTGAACCTAAGACTCAGAAAGATTTGGACAAGTTGTCTAACGGCTTGGCTAAATTAGCTGAAGAAGACCCGACATTTACTGTTAAGACTGACGAACAGTCTGGACAGACTATTATTTCCGGTATGGGTGAGCTTCATTTGGATATTATTATCGATCGTCTGAAACGTGAGTTTAAAGTAGAATGTAACCAAGGTAAACCTCAGGTTAATTATAAGGAAGCTATCACTAAGACTGTTGAATTGCGTGAAGTTTATAAGAAACAGTCTGGTGGTCGTGGTAAGTTTGCCGATATCATTGTGACAATCGGTCCGGTTGACGAAGACTTTACACAAGGCGGTTTGCAGTTTATTGATGAAGTGAAGGGAGGTAATGTTCCTAAGGAATTTATCCCATCAGTTCAGAAAGGTTTCCAGACCGCAATGAAGAATGGTGTATTGGCTGGCTATCCGCTTGATTCACTGAAAGTAGTTTTGAAGGATGGTTCATTCCATCCGGTTGACTCTGACCAGTTGTCATTCGAAATCTGTGCTATTCAAGCCTACAAAAATGCATGTGCTAAAGCAGGTCCTGTATTGACTGAGCCTATTATGAAACTGGAGGTCGTAACTCCTGAAGAAAACATGGGTGATGTTATTGGTGACTTGAATAAGCGTCGTGGGCAAGTCGAAGGTATGGAATCAAGCCGTTCTGGAGCTCGTATTGTAAAAGCTAAAGTGCCTTTGGCAGAAATGTTTGGTTATGTAACAGCTTTGCGTACTATTACTTCAGGTCGTGCAACATCATCTAT